>JACCEA011445406.1_pt1 | contig 11619 bp, 13 predicted proteins | sample 7449851 | NCBI WGS metagenome assembly JACCEA01 (sample SAMN15323453, study PRJNA562643) | freshwater metagenome | isolation source: river surface water | place: USA:Blue River Watershed | collected 2017-08-18 | reverse complement strand
CAGCTTCTGTGTTCTCTTTTTTCTCCTTAGATTTGTTTTTCTTCTCAGTAGTAAGAGAATCTTCCTTTTTCATCTTTGGTTTTTTTCTTTCTGACCTTTTTCTTGAAGGTATTTTTTCTTCGATGATGCTATCATCAATTAGATCTGAAGAATACCCAATTTCTTCTCTAGCAACACCAGGATCCCATCCAGATACAGAAGCTAATCTGTTAATAGAATCTATTTCAGAAGAAAATTCTTTTTCTATTTTTTCTTCAGTTTTTGTAAAGAAACCTTTTATAAAATTTATTATGTTTTTCATTTTTTGTTTTGTGTTTTATTTTTCTAATTGTGTTTTCATTTGTTGTGCAAATACAGGATCCTCTATTCTTAAAACAAGATCCTTGTAGAATTCTAATGGCTTTTTTGAAAAGTATAATCCAGGATCAGAAAAAGCCCCTGTTATAGTTCCTAGTACTTTTTTATCAGAATCATCCATTTCATCGAGACTATTTAGTTCTTTATCCACAAGGTCATAATAATCTTTTTTAGTGATTCTTGACTTTCCTTCAAATAGTTCAAATAGATCCGGATTTTTTTCCATTACAAATTTTGGAAACTCCCACTCCCAATCTTTATTGACCACAGCAGGATAGAACGTAATTGCAGCAAAATCTCCAGGTAGCATCGGTGATTCTATACCAAGTCTGTCGATCCATGTCTTCTAGAAAAAGAAAATTAGGTCTAATTGATCTGTGTTTTCTAATTGAATCAGATCCTTTGCAGAATAGTTATTCCCTGTTTCTGTATCTATAAAATTTTTCAAAACCTCAGGTCTGAAAGAAAGTAAGCCAACAGATCCTGTAATTCTATCGCTTTTTTTAGGATCGAATTTACTTTCGTAAAAAATGGTGTGAAGTAGCCAAAGGGGATTTATTTTTAAATCCTTACTTATTCTAATTAATTTTTTTAAAAAAGCCTCTCTGTTCTCTTTTATTAGTCCAGAATATGGAGTAATTGAAACAGTTTCTTTCTCGTACGATTCAGGAGAAAGTTTTTCTACTCTGATTGATTCTAATATCTGGATAAACCCTTTAAAATTTTTAAGGTGGATCATCCATTATATATCAATTTATTTTGTTTTTGTTAAAAGCTTTTTTTCCTGTGACCAAGCATGCAGAGAACATATATGCATAGTAAGTGTTCCTGGTTTAACATCTTTCCAATTCTCCGGATCCTCTTCTTTAAGCCTGTCTATCAGCCAGAGTAATTTTCTGCAGCATAGATAGATGTCATCTCTAAAATGTCTGAAAAAATCACAGGACCGTATGTAGTAAACAACATGTACCCATTCAAATCTTCTGATAAAATGATATCCTATAGTGCAAGGAACCCTTTGACCGTGAACTGCACCGGTATCCTCTGGAAACCAAATTGGAAGAAAAGCCTGTCTGGTAAATGGCTCTTTTTTCATTAATTGAACAACATCTTCGAAATCGCCATAATCAAATCTTATCCCTTGCGGTATAGGACAATGTCCCATGAGGTCTTTCGGCCATATTCTTTCAGGATACGTATGAGAAAACTTTTCTTCTCCTCCGAATTCTGCATTATTTTTTTGTGCATATGGCCACCTAACATGGGAAGGCGGAGGGTTAACTGGATCTCCTCCTACTCTTTCTAGGAAGTGCTCGTCAGCCCATTCTATATTGGGTTTGATTTGATCTCTTAAAGTGTTTAGATCTGGAGAAACCTGACAGGAAAATGAAAGATTCAGATATTCTATCATATTAAATCTAGAATCGTTCTTAATATCCTTTCCTTGCCATCTTTCGGTGTGTATTTCGTATGAGTAATCATGAAGCTGCGAAGCTGTCCAACTGATTACGTCTGTGAAGTTTCCAAATTTTTTCATAAAGTCATTTATATTATAACACTTCCTGAATAGTGTTTCTTCTATTTGGAAAATCTTTCGTAAGAACTTTTTGTTATTAAATTAAATCTCACCTTTCCTATAAATTCTCCTATGGTGAGACAATCCGTATAACTCATGGCAGATCTAAGATAGTCTTTGAAATTTTCAGTCCATCCCTGTAGAGTATATTCTACCGGCTGCATTTTAGTTATACCCTCTGAAGTATTTAGAATCTTCTTACCTAGGCTTTGCTGAACCTCTTTAGTTGACATCCCTCTAAACTTTTTAAAGAACTTTTTTCCTGAATTGAATTGTAGAAAAATATCCTGTGAATACTGATCTACCATATCTCCTGGCTCGGTCCATGTATCATGCTTCCTATTAGCTTCATACGTTTCGCCTGCGCTCTCTAAAGCCTTATTGAATGTACTACCTAGCATTACATAGTCTGCGCCTAGTGCAAGAGCTTTAATGATGTCAGAGTACTTTTTAAATCCTCCATCTGCAACTATCTTTGCAGAAAGATCCTGGTCTTTTTGTAAAAGATAAGTGTCATGAATTAGAGAAGCCATAGGGTATCCAATGCCGGTCTGGACTGTGGTTAGACATCCTGCTCCATTGCCTATACCCATTCGGATATAATCTGCTCCTGCCTTAGCCATATGGGCATAGGTCGAAGGATTAGCACAATTACCTACCATAAGGACTAGATTTCTGCCATGAATCTTTTTAGCAGATTCTACCAGTTCTTTGAGGTAGGTCATATGTCCATTAGCAATATCTATTAGTGCAAAAGCTCTAGTTAATGGTCCCAGTTTAAGATTTTCCTGTATGAATATTCTTTCAAAATCCTCTAGACCATACGAGTGCCAAACCTTATAATCATCTGAATAATGGGAATCCTCCCTCATTCTTCTAGGGATTACAGAATATATTTTATGCTGACTAAATAATGCGCTATTTGACTCTGAAATCACTGTATCCATAGGAGCAGTAAACAAAGGAAGCATTTGTCTTTCGTCGTGAACATCTACCTGTTTCCTTGAACGAATAGAGGTGAAAATCTCTGGTTCTATCAGCAGATCATCGAAGTCAAAAAGCATAGTTTGGATTTATTCATTTTATCTTCAGAACAAAAAAAGATTTCTAAGAAATAAAATAAATCAAGAAACGTATTCAGACCAGATCTCTTTTCCCTTGATGATATTTTTTATGAAATAAGCATATCCAGGCTTAAATGGTACATGTCTCAGCCGCATTCCTGCTTCTTCAGGAGTGCGATTATCTTTTTTAGAATTACACTTTGAACAACAGGTGGCAAGATTCTCCCAGGTGTTATCACCTCCTCTAGAACGAGGAATAACGTGGTCTATAGTGAGATTTTTATTAGTATCACAATAGAGGCATCTCATGCTGTCTCTTTTAAAGATATTGTCCCTTGTGGGAGCTAGCTTTTTAAAAGGAAGAACAACATATTTAAGTAGTCTAATAACAGAAGGCCTTTTGTAAATCTTTGATTCTGTTATTATAGGATTACTTTCATCGTGCTCCACAATTTCAGCTTTTCCTTTAAACACGAGTTTAAACCCCTTAACTATATCGGTTACACTTATCGGACTATAATCATTATTTAGAACTAATACCTGCATAATGTTTATTTTTTAGTTCATACTGAAAGCTTCTTTTATTTATCCAAGTTGTCCTGGCTGGAATCGAACCAACATCACTCGAGTCAAAGTCGAGTATATTAAACCTTTATACTACAGGACAATAAAGAGCCGAAGACAGGACTCGAACCTGCGTGGGGTTTCCCCTCCTGATTACAAGTCAGGTGCAATCGCCACTATGCGACTTCGGCTTATTTAGGTGTTAGACGGGATTCGAACCCGTGACCTTAGGCGCCACAAGCCTACGCTCTAACCATCTGAGCTACTAACACAGTAGCGAGTGTAGGGATCGAACCTACGACCTTTGGGTTATGACTCCAACGCTCTAACCATCTGAGCTAACTCGCTAATTGGAGCAGGTGGGGAGAATCGAACTCCCGTCTTCTGATTGGAAGTCAGAAGTAATGACCATTATACGACACCTGCTTTTAGTCGAAGAGGAGGGATTCGAACCCCCAATGCCCAAGGGCGGCTGATTTACAGTCAGCTGAGCAGCCAATTGCTCAACCCTTCGATTTTGGCGGGGACGATAGGATTCGAACCTATGACCATTCGATTAACAATCGAGAGCTCTAAAACCAGCTGAGCTACATCCCCGTAATAAATTTGTAGTCTGTCAGGGACTTGAACCCCGGACCCTCTGCTTGTAAAACAGATGCTCTGAACCAACTGAGCTAACAGACTATATGGTTGGCAGTGAGGGACTTGAACCCACGACCTCTGACGTATCAGATCAGCGCTCTAAACCAACTGAGCTAACTGCCAATTTGTGGCGGAAGGTGAAGGATTCGAACCTTCGTGTCTTTTACAACCTATCAGTTTAGCAAACTGACCTCTTCAGCCTCTTGAGTAACCTTCCGTGTGGACCTGGTGGGAATCGAACCCACCCCACTCTCCTTGCAAAGGAGAATCGCCGAAGCCTTGGAACATGCAAGCCCATTTTAGAGGTCTCTGCTGGATTCGAACCAGCGTTAAAGGTTTTGCAGACCCTCGCCTAACCGCTCGGCCAAAAGACCATTTAAGAGGTTCCAACTCGATTCGAACGAGTATCTGATGATCCGTAGTCACCAATTCTATCCAGCTAAACTATGGAACCTTTTGTTGCATATCAGGCAGGAATCGAACCTACAACCTTTGGTTTTGGAGACCAACGCTCTACCAATTGAGCTACTGATACGTTTGGTGCGTCCGGTGGGACTCGAACCCACGACCCCCTGGTTAAAAGCCAGGTGCATCTAATCCATCTGAGCTACGAACGCATTGTGTGGAAGTAGTTGGTTACGCTCCAACTCCTCTGGATTTTCAGTCCAGTGCTTCTACTAAGTTAGCTTCACTTCCAGTTTAAGCTCCCAATATGTCAAAGAACAAATAAAAAAGGCTCCGATTTTTGATCGAAGCCTTTTTTATTATTTTGATTTAATCTCTAATGATTATACCATAATACTTTCAACTTCGATCTGGGGGTAAATTTCCCCAAAAGGCTGTCACCTGATAGCCCGTGCGGCTAATCATGTGATTGTGTTTATATGTACTACAGTTTTTCATTTGAATGTTATATATCTATTTCTTAATTTAGTTTTGCAAATATACGAAAGATTTTTGGAATAAAAAAATATTTTTTGAATTATTTTAAGAAGTCTATTATTTTTTTCTTAATTCCAGATTGTTTTATACCTTCTAAAGATCTGGGAGTGAGCACAAAATTTTCTAATCCCTCTGCTCCCATGTTGAGATCATCAACTGATACCCACTTTTCCAGCTCTTTTCCCTCCATCCATTTTCTGATCTCAACTATCCTAGCTCTCTCCTGCCAGCCCTTCCACATGAATAGATCGTATGAAGATCTATCGAAAGATTTCATATTAGGGGTAAAATCTATCGGTAGCTTAGATATCCCGTGCTTTTCGTAGACTTCTCTCATCTCTTCTAGAGTACAATAAAGCTTCCAATCTGAGCTAATTACTATCTCAGCATTGGTTTCATCTAGGATCTCATTGAGAACCTTTACTGCTTTTCTATTAAAATTGTCGAATCTGTCTGCGGGATGGTGTGGCTCCTCTCTTCGATAAGCCCTATACCCTTCTTTCTTGGATCTGGATCCCCATTCAGAAGAAAGACATATTACCCCGTCATGATCCAAGAATATGACTTTCATTTTATAATTTTTGTACCCTCTGTAGGACTCGAACCTACACCCGAAGACAACGTCCTAAGCGTTGCGTGTCTACCACTTTCACCAAGAGGGCATTTTATTTCTTTTTCGAATGATTTGGGGTTTGACTATGACAATTTGGACAAAGTATAGATAAATTTTCTATTTTATTATCTCCCCTATCTCCGTTTATATGATGTAGTTCGCAAGTTATATCTTTTCCATTCCATTTGTCTATTCCGCAATATTCACACTTGTTTTCTTTATATCCTTCTTTAATTAATCTTTTTCTAAGCCTAGATGATGGGTAATGTCCTTTAAAATCTCCTGAGATTATATTAATTAAAGGTATTGTAATTTTTAAAGATTCTTTAGGATCTCTTTTTATGCCTCTTCTTCCTGGATTTGGATTATACAATCCTAATTTTTTTGCCCTTCTTTTGAATGTCATGAATTTTATGCCTAATTTAATAGCGCATGTGTTCATTGTTTCACCTGTTCTAATCGCATCTATTATTTGGTCATCGGAAACATATTTTTTACTCCACATGGTAAACGTTTATTTCTATATATCATAATGCGTTTACCATTTTTTTATTTTCTGGTGTTGTAACTAATTTCAATTTTTGAATTTCCGATTTTATATAAATCACGTACTGAAATCTATCCTCATTATGAAATTCAACATCATCTTGTAACCAGAGTAGGATTCGAACCCATATTTACCAATGCCCCATATTAGCTTAACGCTTCAACTTGGCTCTTCCGGTTATATAGAACGAGAATACTGAAGAGAGGGTTTGGAATCTTTGATGTCAGAATTTTCATTCAAAACATCGACTTCATCCCTTGTCTTTCTGTTAGAATTGATTTGTAATCAATACAAGTGCGGTATTAACCGCGATTTTTACGAAGTAACTCTCAACTTGCTACGTTCTAATAATTTAATCAGGAGTATAATGCAAGGGTGGTTTATCTGTTTTCCTATAGAAGTAACCCTTAACTCGCTACCTGATATATTTGTCAAAGAACTTTTAAAAATAGATCCAGGGAAAGCTGGAAAGAGAATTTTTGATTGTTTCAAGGTATCGAAGTATCTCTTATCCTTGCCACTGGATCTATTTTATAACTTAAATCACTATTTGTTTCACTTTTTCGATGTGATACTCTGGATTAAATTCACTTTTAGCAATATCATCAAACATTGCATAGCCATATCCGTAGTAGTATCTAACCTTATCTCCTGCGAGCTGTGTTGTTCCATAAGCCGCCATGTCTACAGAGTAAACATATGGACTTCCTACCGATTTAACGTAGCTCATATAGGATTTGTAGCTTGATCCCATATTACATTCGTTATCTGAAAGAATAAACACCCTGTCGTATTTACGTCCAGATTGCATGGCTTCTCTCCAGGCTGTATCTAACGAAGTTCCACCCATGTCAATTTTCATTGCTTTTGCAATAGTGAAGACGTCTGAGTTTGGATTCCAGCTGACATATTCAGCTCTTGATCCGAAACGAATTATATCAGCATTGGTTGCCTTTGCAACTGTTGCGGCAATAAGGGCTGCCTTGTCCATGCAAGAGCTGTTATATCTTGTTTTGCGTGACGAGTCTAAAACTCCAGTTGTCATAGATCCTGACATGTCCACCATAACCAGATTTCTGCCAGGTAGCATTTCTGCCAAGTTCGGAACTGCACTTTCGTACCCTTTTAACAGGGCATTTACAAGAGTTCTAGCATCTGCTGAGCTAAACTCGGAGTTAACAACCTCCTGAGCAAGATCGATCTGATAAGGCATTATCTTTCCTTTACGGATGGCATCGGCGTCAGAAAGAAGAGCGCTTAGCTTAAGAATGGTGTCCTTTTTAACATCAGATTTCAAGATGTTTCTGATATTTCTTAGAGCGGCCAAGATCCCAAGCTTTCCTTCTTCTAGCAGGCCGTCCCAATTTTCTGCCTTTGCTTCTTTGAGGATTTTCTCCGCTTCTTTTTCGTCTATTTTACCCTCCTTGACCGCTTTGGCAACTTCTTGTCCAGCTTCAGATTGGGCAACCTCCCATGTTTCTGCAGAGACAGGAAGACCTTTGATAATAGCGTCAATAACTGAAACTATGTTGCCCTCGTGTTCAACAGTGGCAGTAGAGTTCTTTGGATTTGGGTGAACCAGATTGATGACGTCGATCAGAGCTCCTTTGTACTTTAGAAGAGAATAAGCATCCATCTTTTCGATGGCAGCGCTGAAGCCTCTTTTCATTGAATTGGTAGCAGCTGTCTTATTCATAGATGAGAAGCATGCTATGATCTCTGACATGTCATCTGGACGGAATACTGTTCCGCCTGACTTGGTTTTCTTGTTCCAAAGACCATAAAATCTCTTTGCCCAGTCCTTTCCAGCACAATGAGGTGCAAGATACGAAGCGGCAAGATGATTAATAGAACGCATTCCTTCGCCAACGCAACGTGAATAGACTATACACTGTGCGGCAAAGTAAGCATCTTCTGTTGCACACTCGTCAACAAGTGTCTTTAGCTCTTGCATCGTTTCGTTTTCGGAACGATAGAACTGAGACTCCATCTTGAGAGTATTCAGCATGGTTAGCAACTTGAGCCACTTGTCTAATGAATAGGCTTCGTGACCTTGACGATTTGTGGTGTCTGGCTTTGGTATTGCTACCGCTTCCGCCAACTCAGACTTTGGCTGCATATCAACTAGCGAATTTCTGAGATTTTGGTTTCTGAACTTTGACATCTTAGTACAAGGTTTAATAGGTTATTAGTGGTGGCGGGGGTGGGATTCGAACCCACGTCTTTTAGTGCTCCGGGTTATGAGCCCGGTGACCTCAGCCTCTAGTCCACCCCGCGATATATTTTAGGTGGCGGGACGTACGGGATTTGAACCCGTGACCTTCGCAGTGACAGTGCGAGATTGTAACCAACTCTACTAACGTCCCAATTTCAAGATAATGGTGAGAATCCCATTATCTTAGTGTAGTCCGTACGGGATTCGAACCCGTGATCTCTTCCGTGAAAGGGAAGTGTCCTAAACCAGCTAGACGAACGGACCATATGTTAAAGAACTGTATTAGACAAAAAAACCTCGGTGTTTAGCCGAGGTCTGATTGTCGCGATATTTTAATCAGATACTCGGGGGTCTATTAGAATCATCTACTAGACATTCAATCCCTTGAGGGAGTGAAAATGTACGTTCGATATTTGATAGACTGAGCATTGAAGATATTTTGTCTTTTGTTATTGATACCGCAAATATACGGATAAGTTTCTAATAAAAAAATATTTTTTGGAATTTTTATTAATTATTCCCCTGTTCCATTTCATATCCCAGAGCAGAAAGAGCCTCTCGATACCCAGATTCCCAATAAACATCGTCCCTTGCATCCATTGCAGCAGATTCTCCAGAATTTTCTAAAGCTTGCTCATATTCGTTTCTCATTTCTTTTTCCATATCAGCAACTAATTCTCTTGCTTCCGCTTCTGTTGACTTGGGACCTACTAAAATATAAGAATTGCTTAATTCAATATTAACTAAGTCATCTTTTTGATCAAATTGTTCAAATAATTTAACGTGCTTCATTGATTTGATTTATTTTATAGACTCCAAGCTGGATTGGCAACTATAAGTTTTCCATTTTCAACCCTTGGCAATTCTCCTAGATCTTGGTAGTCAGCATACTCTATCTGTTCTGGATAGAACTTTTGACCATTAAACATAATATAATTGTGTTCATCTTGCATAGGATCATCCTTTCCTGTATGGCTGTATCCCTTTCCTCTTAATTGAGTATGAGCTGCATCTTTAACAGTTGGATTACCAAAGATGCTGCTCCAAAAGCTTTCGTTTATCCTTGGATTAATTTCTCCGTATTTTTTTAGATGTTTCATTTACTGAATTTTCTTTATATATCTAAAAAAAATAAAAGTACCCGAGGCGGGGGTCGAACCCGCACGACTTTTAGGAGTCAAGGGATTTTAAGTCCCTCGTGTATACCAATTTCACCACCCGGGCATTATATTGGAAAATTTTTGTGGGCCCTCTTGGGATCGAACCAAGCACCTACTGATTATGAGTCAGTTGCTCTAACCTAATGAGCTAAGGGCCCTAAATTTAAGTCGAGGAGACGGGAGTTGAACCCGTGACCGGTACCTTATAAGAGTACTGCTCTGACCACCTGAGCTACTCCTCAATTTTATTTTTATTTTGGATCAAAGATATAAATGTTTTTTTACAAGATTTCAAAGAACAAATCCTAACATCAAAAAAATTAGTTCTTAATTTTATTTTCTTTGTTAGAATTAAGTAGTCCCGGCGGGAATCGAACCCACAACCCTCAGATTAGAAATCTGATGCTCTATCCAGTTGAGCTACGGGACCATGTTATGTCAAAGAGCAAAGATAATTAATCCTTACATGTTTTATCAAACTCTTCTTTATTTGTTTCTCTGATTGGTACAAATAAAGCAAAACCGTCATCATCCTCAAAATGATTACAATTGTCAATAAAGAACTTGAACTTATGTCTCCAGTATAGGAATTTCTGTTTCTCTGCGTCCCATTGTGCTATTCTAGCTCTTCTGTGGTTTCCTATATAGTATTTTCCATGAACAAGATTCTTTTTAGGAATTGCTCCGCATGCTATGAGTTTAGGAACATAGCGATTCTTCCATTCTTCTGTATCCACCTTAGGTAGATCCGGAACCTGTTCCTCGTTCTCAAAAGGCTTAAGGTTGTCCCAGAGTTCTTTAATCTCTTTGATTCTTTCCTCCCGCAAGACCTCCATTTGATGCTTATACTGAGCTTTTAATTCTTCAATTCTTTCAGTGTTCATAACCTTAATTTTTTGAGGAGAGAGGGGGATTCGAACCCCCGGATCCTTTCAGATCTTCAGTTTTCAAGACTGATGCAATAAACCTCTCTGCCACCTCTCCTTTAATATTTCAAAGACCATAAAAAAACCGGGATCTTTTTAGGATCCCGGTTTTTTTATTTTATGATTATAAAATTAACACGGGACCTTCGGCCATCTTCTTGATGGTATCGATATAGGTAATATGTTAATTAATTTTTTCATTTGATATTTATATAGCTTTTGTTTGATTTAGTTTCGCAAATATACAAATTAATCCACAGAAAAAAAAACTTTATGCAATTCTTCTAAAGGTATTTTTGTAAAACGTCCTAAATAATTTGCCATATCCTCTGCAGCTTCTTCGTCTTCAGTATCACAAACTATATAATAACTGGCATTTTCTCCTAGACAATCGGAGTTTCCTATGAATCCCTCCAAATCATCTTCTTCACCATCTTCATTTCCCCAGATATCCTCGTAGTCGTCACTTCCAGAAAACTTATCTCCTAAATATTCAGAAACCTCTTTTTCTACGTAGTTGAATTCGCCATATTCACAATAAATTCTAATAGCCATAAAATAAAAATTATTAAATTTCCTCTATTAATACTTTTTCTAGAGTGTATTGTTTCCCAGAATCTGGAATTTCTTTGTAATATCCTGTTATTCCGTATCTTTTGCCATCTGAGCTTGAATTTGGTATCATATCTAGCATACTTACCATTTTATCACCAACAAACTCTGGCTCTGTTGCAGATCCTGCTTCAACTGTGGTTTGCTCCCCATCTGAATTAGTAAAAGATATCAAATAGCTACCTTCTGCTGCATCAGAAGTTGATTTTATATCAGAAGATTCAGTTTCAAAATGAACCTCCGTCATAGGGGATTCCATTTCTCCTGCAAACTGCTCATATATTTTAATGTGCTTCATTTTTTTATTTTTATATATCTACTATTTACCTTGTCCTACGTAAGGTTTTTTATAGTGTTTAGATTTTTTGTTTCTGCTACTTTTAGTTTTTGCGTGTCTTCCT
>JACCEA011486283.1_pt1 | contig 11620 bp, 10 predicted proteins | sample 7449851 | NCBI WGS metagenome assembly JACCEA01 (sample SAMN15323453, study PRJNA562643) | freshwater metagenome | isolation source: river surface water | place: USA:Blue River Watershed | collected 2017-08-18 | reverse complement strand
TCGTTCTGCAGCGGTAAGGGCTAAACGCTCACATGCTCTCGTCAGAGCCACGTAGGCAAGGCGTCGCTCCTCGCGCAGCGCCTCTTCGTCTGCCTCTGTTGGCCCCTCTGGGGCGCGGGGGTCACGTGGCACCACATCATCAGAGCCACCAAGCTCTGCAGCGAGCGCGAGGCGCGGCGGTCGACCTTTGGCTGGGAAGCGCCCTTCAACGAGGTTTGCAGCGAAAACGACGGGGAACTCAAGACCCTTCGCCTGGTGAATGGTGAGGAGCGCAACGGCATCAAGGTCGGGATCAACATCGGCGGCCGACGGATCATCCCCCGCCTCACCGAGCTCCTCGAGGTAGCGGACCAGGAATGGGGCGCGATCAAGTTCGAGAAGTCGGCTGCGGGAGCGCACCACATCAAAGAGGCGCCCAATGTTGCGAATCCGTTCGTCTGACTCAGGCGTCGCTTCGCGAGTGAGCTCGGCGAGCAGGCCCGACTCACGCAGCCAGCGGTAGAGCACCTCACCACTTGTCCGTTCAACGCTCTCTTGCACCACCCCAGAAAGTCGTTCAAGGAGACGCTCGGTGGCCTCATGCCCCGCCCCGACCGTTGCGAGGCTCTCGCGCAGCGAGGCGTGGTCGCGGCGCGACTTCCCCACGGCGGCGGCGAGAATTGTGGGCGGCACCTTGAAGCGCGACTCTGCAGCGATCAGAAAGAGTGGCGCTGCGGCATCTGGGTCGGCCGCATGGCGCAGACCCGCCAAGAGGAGGCGCACCTCGGGGCGATCGTAGAGACCGGCAGCGCCGCTCGAGCGCCAGGGGATCCCGAGCATGTTGAGGCTGCGCCCAACCTCCACGCTGTCGACGTTCGCCCGCACGAGCACCGCGTGATCACGAGCCCGTCGCCCGCTCGCAATGGAGTCACGGATCTCCGCGGCGATCCAGTCGGCCTCGTTTGCCGTGGTGCGGAAGCGACGGAAGGTCACCGGGAGCGCGTCGCCAGGCATCCCCTCGGGGGTGAGCTCCTTCGAGATGCCGAGGCGAACCTCAAGCCGCTCTGGATCGTTGAAGCGAATCAGGCGTCGCGCAGCGGTGAGGACGGCACCCGTGCTGCGATAATTCTTTGTCAAGACCACTTTGCTCGCGTCGGGGTATCGCTCCGTGAAGTTCAGGATGTTGCTGATCGCTGCCCCGCGGAAGCGATAGATTGATTGATCGTCATCGCCGACGACGGTGAGATTGCGCCGTCCATCCGAGAGGAGATCCACCAGCGCCCCCTGGAGCCGGTTCGTATCTTGATACTCGTCTACCAGTATCCAGCGGTGCTGCTCCCGTGCTCGTGCAGCAACAAGCGGGTCATCGCGCAGGAGCTCATAGGCACGCAGCACCTGATCACCGAAATCGAGCAGACCACGCTCGTTGAGAATGGTGCGATAGGTGCGTAGTGCGGCGCTGAGCTCCCCATGTTCAATCGCCAGGAGGTCAACTGCATCGGCATACGAGGCCAGGTTCCGCTGGAGTTCAAGATCGGCGGTGGACGATGCGGCACTGCGCGCTTCGGCCGCACGTGCCTGAAGATCTGCCGCGAACCCTTGAATCTGATCAGGGCCGAGCGCTTCATCTTTGGCGCGCGAGAAGTAGCCGGCGATATCGCCGAGGAATCGCGTTGGATCGCCAAGCGGCAAGAATCGCTTGAGGCCAAGCTCAAAGAGATGCTCGCGGAGCAGGAGGACCACCTCGGCGCGTCCCAGCACGCGCAGTTCGCCGGAGAGGCCGAGCCGATGCGCATTGGCGCGGAGTAGTTCATCGCCCCATGCATGGAAGGTTTTGATTGGTGTTGTGGCATAGCCGTACGGGACCAAACGATCGACGCGCCCTTGCATCTCCTCTGCCGCGCGCTCCGTAAAGGTCAGCGCCAGGATCTCTTCGGGCTCGGCACGCTTTTCAGCGATGAGCCAAGCCACGCGTCGCGTGATGACTTGGGTTTTTCCAGTGCCGGCTCCCGCGACGACGAGGAGGGGCCCCTCGCCATGTGTGACGGCGGCGTACTGCTCGTCGTTGAGGTCATCGACGAGGTGTGCGATCGTCGGAGTTGGTGCCGTGGGGCGCTTTGGTGTTATCCCTGACCAGACTGGGATCTGTGATCCCCCTTCACGCTCGCCCGCACCCGAGGCGCGCGACGTCACCGCTGAGGAGCGCTGTAGGCGGGCTGTGCCAAGGCGGCAGCGATTGCCGCCGACTCCTCAGCGCCCAGGGTCCCCTCGCCCCGACCCTCAATGACGCGCTTCACGTAGATGCGTGTGCCAACTCGTGCATGCAGCGCGGTGATGACGACGCCGCTCCCCATGGCATCAAGCAGCGCGAGAGCGGAGCTTTGGCCACCACCAACATCCTCAAACGCCTGGAATTGGATCAGGCCCATACGGCTCAGTGCCCCCGGGGCGGCCGCCTCAAGGGCGGTGAGGCGCGTACCCGTCACCTGGGATGAGGCGCCCTGCTCGGCAACGCGCTCGAGCACCTGGGCGAATCGCTGCTCTGCGCTCAACACGTCACTCCCTGAGACGAGTGCCGCGTAGTCCGCACGGAGGCGGCGAAGGTTGCGGAGTGCGATAAGGGCGACGAGGAGCGCCAGCAGGGCAAGGATCACCCCCGCGACGCCGATTGCAAGGAGAACTTGGCTATCCACGGCTGCATCCTATCAGTCCTCGCCGCCCCCTCGAGCTGGGTCGGGTATCCTCTGCGAACGATCCTGTAAGGAGGAGTCATGGCAAAACGAGAGAAGCGCTTCCGCCCCGACCAGCGTCCGAAGTTGAAGTCGCACGACAACGCGCCGAAGCGCGGGCTGACCCCCGCCGAAGAGGCCGCTGCCGCCGCCTATGAGGCGTCGCTTGTCGCCCCAAAGCCCACCGTCATTGCGGGCACCTCAGCGCCAATTGGGAGCCGGGCCGCATCGACACAGCGACTCACCGCCGAGATCGCCGCAGAGTTGCCAATCGTGCGTCGCGACCTTCGTCGCATTCTGCTGACCTACGGAGCGATGCTCGCACTCCTCGCCGCGATTTGGTTCGTTGCAACCTCAACGGGGTTCATCGCCGCCTAACGCGCCTCCAGTCCTTTCGCCACGCGGCTGGACCGTTATCTACAGCGCACGTCCAATCGCTGCACCAATCAGGGCGCACAGAGCGCCGAGTACCACCGAGCCGACCGCGTAGGTCGCCGCACCCACGGCATCTCCTGCCGCCATAAGGCGTGAGAGCTGCAGGGAGAGCGCGGAGAATGTTGTGAAGCCACCGAGGAGCCCCGTGATGAGAAGTGGGCGCAGTTCCGACGGGACCATGGAGCGCTCGACGATGAGCACCACGATGAGGCCAGCAAGCAGCGAGCCGACGAGGTTGATCGTCAGGGTGCCGTATTCGGCCAACCACCCGGCGCGAGCTGCGGCCTGATCGATCAGTGCGCGCGCAACAGCACCGAATGCGCCGCCAATTGCAATGAGGAACAGCTCCATGCCGCTCATGGCGCCAGGACCTCGTCCATAAAGCTGCGGCTCTTCGGCTCCGCACCGAAGAGGAGGTGCACGGCGCCACGGAGTGCCCAGCTCACCTCACGTTGGGGGGCGGGTGGCAGCGTGAGCGAGACGAGCTCTTCAGGTGCAAATCGTCGTAAGGCGCGCATCAGCCGCAGTGCATCACTGGAGAACGCGCCACCAATAGCGTGTGACGCACAGCGAATGCCGGCGCCCTCGTCATCCCAGCGGAGCGCCTCGCCCGCGACGGGCGCCCTCCCGCACTCTAGGCAAACGTCAAGTTCTGGGCCTTGCCCAGCCGCGTCGAGGAGCGCGAGTTCAGCCCAGCGCGCCACGAGCGCATCCGGCGCACCAGACTCGAGCAGATCCCAAGCATGAAGAAGCAACGCGTAGAGCTCGGGTTCAGGTTGCTCGTCACTCGTTGCGCGTTCGACCAACTCTGCGACGTACCAGGCGACCGCCGCACTGCCGAGCCTGCTGCGTAGGCCGAGCCAGACCCGAACGCTGCGAACCTGCGTCACGGTATCGAAGGTTCTCCCCGTAATGAGGGCGAGGTCAAGCTCGGCGAAGGGCTCAACCCCCCCACCGAGGCGGCTCGTTGGCTTGCGGACCCCCTTGGCGATCGCCTTGAACTTGCCCCGCGTTGCGGAGAGGAGGGTGAGCACGCGATCGGCTTCGCCGAGGCGGAAGCGGGAGGTGACGACGGCCAGCGACGTAGTGCTTTGACGTGCAGGCATGATGCGCAGGGTAGCATTGCCCTACAGCCGCGCCGCGTTCGTACGCGCCGGGTAAGAGGCCGAGTGAGAGGTAAGGGGGGCGCGTGAGCGAGCAGCAGCAAGGGGCGGCGGGGGATCTGCTGAGCCTGAACCTTGACGAACTCGTTGCAGCAACGGATCGCACCATCCTTGAGCTGCTTGCCGAATGGGAGGAGCCGATTACGGCCCCCATGTACGAACAGATTCGCTACCACCTGGGCTACTCCGATCCGGCCGCCCGACCTGGCAAGCGCATGCGCCCCCTCCTCGGCCTGCTCGCGTATGCCTCAATCTCGCCAGACTGGGATCGCGCACTCCCCGGTGCTGCCGCAGTGGAACTGGGGCACAACTTCTCACTCGTGCACGACGACATTGAAGATGGTGACGCTGAGCGCCGCGGCCGGCCAACGCTCTGGGTTCGCGATGGCGTGCCACAGGCGATCAACACGGGCGATGCACTCTTTACGATTAGCCGTGTTGCACTGCACCACCTCACCAAGCTTGGCTTCTCCGACAGCAAAGTGATCCGCCTGATGAAGCTATACGACGAAACCTGTCTACGACTCTGCGAAGGGCAATTCATCGACATTGCCGCAAGCGCACGCACGGAGATGCAGAGCGTTGAGCACTACTTTGAGATGATCGGCCGAAAGACCGCCGCCCTGATCTCCGGATCCGTCGAATCTGGTGCCATTCTTGCTAGCGACGATGAAGAGGTCATTCGCCGCTTCCGCAACTTTGGTTGGGCGCTTGGACTCGCCTTCCAAATCAACGACGACCTCCTCGGCATCTGGGGCGATGAGGCGGCCACAGGGAAAGAGGCCTCCGATCTCGCCCGCCATAAGAAGACGCTCCCTGTCCTTCATGCCATGGAGCAGGCCAGCCCCGCCGACCGCGCGGTCCTGACTAGCCTCTACGCAGAGGTGAACCCAGGCGCCGAGTCAGTCGCTGCTGGCTTGCAGGTACTTGAGCGGACCGGATCGCGCGAGTACACCCGCCTTCAGGCACAAGAGTGGCGCGCAAAAGCGATTAGTGAAATTCGCGCGCTATCGCAGTTGAACCCGCGCGCCGTTGCGAAACTCGAAGAGATTATTGACCGGGTGATCTCCGCCTAATCGGCGACGGGCTTCGCCGCCCCAGCATCCCAGGTCACGCGCACCTTACCGACGCGGCGCCCTATCACCTTGATCACCGTAATCGTGAATGGGTCCACCGCCACCGTGTCGCCCACAACGGGAACACGGCCGATGCGGTGATAGACGAATCCGCCCACCGTGTCGTACTCCTCATCATCCTCAAGCTCTAGCGGCGGATCGACAAGCTCGCCCATTTCATCAATATCTGCCCTCCCGTCAAGGATCGCCTCGCCGTCGCGGAGGATGACCTTCATCGGCTCCTCCTCGTCGAACTCGTCCTGAATCTCACCAACGATCTCTTCCAGAAGGTCTTCAATCGTTACGAGGCCCGCGGTGCCGCCATATTCGTCAAGCACGATGGCCATGTGCACCCGGCGACGCTGGAGTTCGTTGAGCAAATCGTCGACGGCCTGTGACTCCGGAACGAAGAGTGCTGGACGCATGATGTCGCGCAAACGAGGGCGGGGCCCACCGGCGGCAATGATGCGCAACAAGTCTTTGGCGTAGAGGATGCCAACGATGTGGTCGACTGACTCCTTGTAGAGCGGCGTGCGGCTATGCCCCTCGGTGAGGACGAGCGTGACTGCGTCATCAAAACTCGCCTCTTGGTCAATAGCGGCGATGTCAATGCGCGGCACCATGACCTCGTGCAGTTTGGAGTCGCTCAGCGACATCACCGCACTGATCATCTGCTCCTCTTCCGCCTCAAGCACTCCCTGCTGACTCCCCTGCTCCACGATCAGCCGGATTTCGGCGGCAGAGAGCTCTGGGGTACGCGTTGGATCAATGCCAAACGGCTTCGAGATGAGCCTGGTCAGCGCGACGAGCACCGCAACGAGGGGGCTGACGATCTTGGCAAAGAGGGTGATCGGCCCGGAGACGGTGAGTGCGATGCGATCGGGATTACCGAGGGCAAGACCCTTCGGGATGAGCTCACCAAGGACGATAGAGACCACCGCAACGATAGAGGTCACGAAGAGCAGCGCGATCGTGTCGGCATAGTCGGCAAGGAACGCGATCTGGCGAAGTGGCTCAGAGACGACGGTCACGATGCTGACTGCGGCAACGGCGGACGCCAGTGCGCCGAGGAAGGTGATTGCCACCTGGATCACCGCGAGGAAACGCCCCGGGTCACGCATCAGCACCTGAGCACGCTTGGCGCGGCGATCACCAGCCTCAGCGAGTTCATCGAGCCGGGTGCGGCGCACAGAGACAAAGGCGATCTCTGCCGCAACGAAGAATCCGTTGATCAGGATCAGCACCAGGATGATCAGAATATCTGTGCCAAGCACCGTTACGCCTCCCTAATGATGCGAGCCGGAACGCCGACCGCCGTGCAACCATCAGGGATATCCGCAAGCACTACTGTGCCGGCCCCTGTTTTTGCTCCCAGACCGATACCGGCAGGAGCCACGATCAGCGTGCCCACGCCGGTGAAGGCATCAGCACCAATGATCGTCTTGCGTTTCTGTACCCCGTCATAGTTGGCCGTGATGGTCCCTGCGCCGATATTCGCACGCTCCCCCACTTCGGTGTCGCCAAGGTACGAGTGGTGACCAACTTTCGCACCAGTCGCGAGGCTTGTCGCCTTGAGCTCGGCAAAGTTTCCAACATGGCAGTGCGACGCAATGGCGCACCCTGGTCGAATATGCGCAAAGGGCCCAACGTCAACGTGCGACGCAATGCTGGAACCCTCGATCGCTGAGGATCGAATAATGCAATCGTCACCGATAGTGGTCGCCTCAATCCGCGAGCCGCTCCCGACTCGAGTGCGCGCTCCGATGCTTGTTGCCCCAACGAGCGTCACGCCTGGCTCAATCACAGCATCGGCTGCGATCTCGACCTGCACGTCAATCCATGCGGTCGTCGGGTCAATCAGCGCCACGCCGCGGTCAAGATGCCCCTCGTTGATCCGTTCGCGGAGTGCGGCTGCGACATTGGCGAACTGGTGTCGGTCATTTACCCCTTCAAGCTCAATCTCTGGGCCATAGACGATTGGTGCAGGAGTGCCTGCGGCGTGTGCCGCGGCGATCAAGTCGGTCAGATACAGCTCGCCGCTCGCCTTCGACGGAGTGATGGCGCCGAGTGCGTCGGCGAGCCAAGCTCGATCAACCGCGTAGAGTCCAGCATTCACGGTGCCGATAGCGCGCTGCTCTTCGCTGGCATCACGCTCCTCGACCACGCACTCCGCTGATCCATCACTTGACTCAATCACTCGACCGTAGCCGGTTGGGTCGTCGGCATCGAACGCCGCGAGCGCAATGGGCGCGTTTGTTTCGCGACGAGCCGCAACTACCTCGCGCATCAGCGCGGCGGTGATGAGCGGGGTATCCCCGCAGGCGATGAGGAGCTCCTTCGCAGAGGCTGGCAGCGCTGCGAGTGCGCAGCGAACAGCATCGGCGGTGCCGAGCGGCTTCGGCTGCTCGGCAATCAATGCGCCTCCCCCCAGCAGTTCAGCGAGACCCGCCGTAGCGGGCGAGAGAACAACGACGGACGTTGCGGCGAACGCGTCAGAGGCCGCTGCCACAACCCAGCCCGCCATTGGTCGGCCGAGTAGTTGGTGTAACACCTTAGGAACCTGGGACTGCATGCGCGATCCCACTCCAGCGGCAAGGATGACGGCCGTCACGCCCTCTAGGCGCTCCGGCCCACGACTTGAGGGGTTCATCCTGTCGCGCCGCCTCGCTTCGCGATCGCTTCGATCTCGACAAGGCCACCCTTCGGCAGCGCTGCAACCTGAATCGTTGAACGTGCTGGGTATGGCTGGGTGAAAGCCCGACCGTAGATCTCGTTCACGGTTGCGAAATCGGCGAGGTCAACAAGGAAGATGGTCGTCTTGACGATGTCGTTGTAGCCATAGCCTGCAGCGGCCAACAGGGCGCCGAGGTTGATCACCGCCTGCTCCGCCTGTGCGGCAACGCCGTCAGCGAGGGCGCCAGTCTCAGGATGGAGTCCAAGCTGCCCAGAGCAGTAGAGCTCGTCGCCCACGGCGATCGCCGGGCTGTACGGTCCGATGGCAGCAGGAATCCCCGCCCCAGTAATCGAACGCTTCACCTTGTTCCCCTTTCACCACTCTCTGGCCCGATCAGTCTCGTTGCGATCACGGAGGGCGTGACGCCGTCGGGCGCCACGAGCTCGCCGCTCGCGAGAGCATTGGCGATCAGGGTAGCCCCCTCCTCAGCCTCTCGGTGTGAAGGATAGAGGAGGAAGAGGGTTGGCCCCGAACCTGAGAGGGAGAGGGGGCGTCCAAGGAGCCGGCGAAGGGCGTGATCGAAGGGGCGGAGCCACGGCGCCACAGCCCGGGCAGGGGCCAGAAGGTCGTTCGCCGATGCCAGGGCGGCGGCCCGCTGCAGGAGCCCCTCCCCGCTCATCCCGACCGTGAGTTCGGCGGCTAGGTGCTGCGAGCTGACCAGGGCCGCCCCCTGCGCCGAGCCACGGAGCCCAGCGGCGAAGGCGGCAAACACCTCTGGGGTGCGCAGCGGCAGACCCGCGGTGATCAGCAGGAGCCCAAGGGGCTCACCGCTCCAGGGGGCAAGCGGGGTCACCGACTCCCCTCGACCCTCCATGAGCGCTGGGGAACCAACGAGGAAGAGTGGAACGTCTGAGCCAACCTCGGCCGCAACGGTGTTCAGGGTCTCCTCATCGACATCTAGGTCGAAGAGCTCAGCGACACCGCGGAGCGTTGCAGCGGCATCACTCGAGCCGCCGCCCAGCCCAGCGGCAACGGGGAGGCGCTTCTCCAGCACGATCTCCACCGGTGGCACCGCGCAGACACGGCGCAGCGCCGTGAGTGCGACGGCGCAGAGATTCTCCCCCTCAAGTTGTAGTGGCACACCGGCGAGCCGAATCAAATCGGCTCCGTCCTTTGACCGACGCAGATAGAGACGATCGCCCGCTTCAAACTGTGCCACCACGGAGTGCAGCTCGTGATATCCATCTGACCGCTTCCCCACGACGGCGAGGGTGAGATTGATCTTGCCGTGGGCAAGGATTTCAACCGTGTGATCTGCAGCTGACGCTGGATACGTCGCGCGGCGTTCGCCCCCCTCTGCTCCGCCGTTCGTGCTTCGTCGAGCCACTGCCGCGCGAGCCGCATTCGTCGGTACCCCTGCATCAAGTTCCGGAAGCTCAGCCAGGAGGGCGGTCCAGTCCTGCACCGAGAGCGTCTGCGCTCGCTGGTCTGGGCTCAGGTTGGCGCGCGCGAGTGCCGCAACAATATCGCTCTCAAGAATTGGGAGCGCCCGCGGGAGCGCGTTGCGCAACTTCTTCCGCCGCTCGCGGAATCCCGCCTGCACCAGCCGCCAGAGACGCTCTTCATCGTGTGGGCTCAGCCTAAAGGCATCATCGCCGGTTCGATGCTCGAGCAACAAGATTGCGGAGTCAACGCCAGGGACTGGTTCAAATGCCTCGCGCGGGACCCGTGCCACGATGGAGGCCGCCGTCCTCGCCTGAACAAAAGCGGTGAGATACGACCAGTCACCTGGTGCGGCCGCGACGCGCTCAGCCACCTCCAACTGCACGAGCAACACAATGCGTGCTGGCGGCACCGCGAGCAGAAGCAGCCGGTGGAGGAGTGGGCTCGTCACGTGATACGGAATGTTTGCGATCACCCGCCAACTTCCACGTGTTGGCATAAGCGACTCAAGGTCAACCGTCAGCGCGTCGCCGTGAACAAGGGTTAACTGCCCTGCACTGATCTGCGCGGCAAACTTATGCTGCAGGCGAGGGATCAAATCGTTGTCAAGCTCTACGGCAACCACGTTGGCACCGCTAGCCAGAAGTGCCTCGGTCAGAAATCCGAGCCCTGGCCCGATCTCAAGGACGAGCTCTCCTGTGGCTGGCGCACCAGCCTGCACGATGCGATCCCGAACATTGAGATCATGCAAGAAGTTCTGGCTAAGGCGCTTCTTGGCTGAATGGCCGTCTACGCGGCCACGGCTCGGTGCCTGGCGATACTTCGGGCTCATGCAGGCACCGCCGTTCCGATGCGCCACTGCGCATGAACCTCGACGCCCGCACTCGGATCCTGATACGCACCTCGTTCGTCGCGCAGGAGCGCCTCACCGGCAGCACCGATCATTGCGGCATTGTCGGTGCACCACTTCAGCGGCGGAACGACGAGGGTACGGCGCTCTTCACTCGCAACCCTGGCGAGTGCATCACGGAGCGGGCCATTGGCCGCCACTCCCCCGCCAACAATGAGCGAACAGTCTGGGTTGGCACGCAGGGCACGCTGCACACCTGCACGCAGCGCGCCGACGATGGCCTGCTCCGTTGCGGCGGCGATCGTGATTGCAGCCGCTTCAGGGAGTGGGTGCTCTGCGAACTGCCGTGTGAGCGTGGTGGCGCGTCCTGGACTCTGATCGGTAAGCCCACTCGCGACGAGCGCCTGGCGAATTGCCGCCGTCTTCACCCCACTAAACGAGAAGTCGTACGGACCCTCGGTCTTCGCAATCGGCAGCGATGCGATTTGAGCGCCACGCGGCGCCTTCGCAGCCAGCGCAGAGAGCGCCGCGCCGCCAGGGTATGGGGCGCCGAGGAGACGGGCAATCTTGTCAAAGGCTTCACCCGCTGCGTCGTCAATCGTGCCGCCGAGGCGCTGCATGGCCCCATCGCGCTCGATCCGCACGAGCAGCGTGTGCCCGCCAGAGACCACAAGGCCAATCGCAGGGAGTGTTGGTGCCTCAACCTCTGCCCCCTCGCGGAGCCAGGCGGCGCGGAGGTGACCCTCAAGGTGATTCACGTTAAGCACAGGGAGGCCGCGCGCCCACGCCCAAGCGCTCCCAATACCGGCACCGACGAGGAGCGATCCGACGAGGCCAGGTCCGGTCGTCAGCGCTACCCCCTCGATCTCTCCGGCAACTCCGAGCCCCTCAGCCTCCTGCAGCACCTCGCCCAGAAGGCGCGGCAGCCACTCATGGTGAGCGCGCGCCGCCACCTCTGGGATCACGCCGCCGCACGGAGCGTGGATCGCCGTTTGGCTCGCCACACGCTCCGCGAGTACCTCACGACCGCCGCGCACGAGGGCGACCGCACTCTCGTCACAGCTCGACTCAATCGACAGGAGCAGTCGCTCACGCATGGGCAAGGCGCTCCGTAGCGCGAGTGCGCAGTGCCGCTTCAATCTCCAGCTGCGTTGGGCTTTCAAGCTCCGCCGTGGTCATCACCAACGCATCTTCGCCGTTATCGTCGTAGTACCGAATCCGTCGACCGACTT
>JACCEA012027655.1_pt1 | contig 11623 bp, 15 predicted proteins | sample 7449851 | NCBI WGS metagenome assembly JACCEA01 (sample SAMN15323453, study PRJNA562643) | freshwater metagenome | isolation source: river surface water | place: USA:Blue River Watershed | collected 2017-08-18 | reverse complement strand
TAAGACAACAGAAACATATCCTTTAGATTTTCTTTCACTCAAAATACTTTCTTTAAGTACAGAATATCCGCCTTTCCAATGTTTTATCTTTCTTTCTAAACTCTTAATCCTTCCCAATGTACTGGCTTGATAAATACCTTCAAATCCTGGAATATCTTTCCAAATTTCTTCTTCCATTTTTTATTTTGGCATACCTTGCCATCGGGTTTTTAATTAAAATATTTTTTCTGTTTTTAATAAAATTTGTTTTTCAAAGAACTCGGCTAGAATGTTTTTCTTGGCGCGTAAAATTATTTTAGGGGAGTGGCCGGAAACTATTTGTTCTAAGTCAATTTTCAAACGCTGTCTGTCGGCTTTGTCTAAGGAACTGCTGTGGGTGTTTTCTTTTTGCAATTGGGTTTTGGCTAACTGCAAATGGCCTTGGTAGTACTCTAGCACTTTTGGATTATTGTTGTTTTTGATTAAGCCCTTTTTAATCAGGTGATCAAAAATATATTCAGAAGGGTCTTCAATGGTTTTGTTGGCTTTGTACTCTTCGTAAAAGCGATTCACACCGTTTTCTACAATTTTGTCCTTTTCTTCTTCGCTCATTTCTTCGTTGGTTTTGCTATCAGGAGTGATGTTGTGGTGTGTTTTGATGTTGTGCTTCCAAGTTTTGTATTTTTTTAGAACGGTTGAAATGTATTCCGCGTTGAATAACTGGTAATGGTCCGTTTTGTTTTCGTAAACGCCATATCTTTCTAATTCGAAGGCTTTATAAATTTCTTCCACGGTTAAATCTGAGTAGGCGTAGAAAATCATTTTGGTAATGTCTTCAATCACAAAATCGTCTATTTCTGATTTAATTCCGGAAAGCCCACAAATTTTTGCCCAGGCAACTGCAAATAACACCCCGATATTTGGCTCTGTTTTTCTGTCTCTAATTTTTACATTTGAAAAGTTTGATTTCAAAAAAGCAACTGGCGCCATATTGCATTTTGCTTCTACTTCTTCAATTTTTTGAAGCGCTTGTTGCTGCTCTTGCTCAATCAAAGCAACTTTGTCTACTCTGTAATCACTGCTTTCCATCTACTGAGGTATTTTTACATTTGCGAATTTCATAAAGTTTTTTTCCATCGTTGATTGTGTCATTCTGCCAATCATTGGTTGTTCTTTTTCTGTGGGGTTTTTGGTGGAATTTTTTTCTCTTTTCAACCAATTTTTTGCTGTTAGAAAAAGGGATTTATATTGGGTATTTTTTTTGTAATTTTCAATTCGATCAAAAACATCATCAATTAATTCCTTTGTGTATTCTGAATTTAATTTTTCAAACTCTTCAACTGAAATTTTTAAATGAGCAAATTGTCTATAAATGTTAATAGGTTTATTTGTTACTAGGTTATTAGGTTTATCTATACTACTATTGCTTTCCCTAGTGCTTTCGATTTGCTTTTCCGTATGGTTTCGGATTGCTTTCCCTAGTGCTTTTCCTTTTTTCGGTATAGCACTAACTAACGTAATTATGTTACTTGAGTATTGATTTTTAGATTTCTGAACCAATTTAAAAAAGCCCCATTCAACTAAATTGTTAAAATAACGGATGTAAGTTTCGTGTTTTTTTATTCCGATTGCATCCATTACCATTTGAGTAGGAAACCCAAATTTTTCCTTCCATCCAAGACGATTACAATGTTCAATAGCAAAAAAGTAAATAGCAGAATGGTTAGGGCTTATTTTTTCTGGATTTTCAAAACAGAAATCAAACCAATTCCTTGATAGCTCATATGTATTCATTATTTATTGATTTTAATCCTTTTCAGATGAATATTTTTTTGACAAATCAGGATATTTTTCATAGTATATAAAAACAAAACTCGCATAATCCCAAAGCCTCTTACCTCTTTGTTCATATACGAGTTCGTATAATTTCTTAAGGTTGATATAATGTAAGAGGTCAACCACGAGCCAAATGTATAGAAAATTTTACAATTAGTAACAATAATTAGTACAAAATGTATAAAAATTTTTTAAGTATAAAATTCTTTGATAAATTCTACTTCTTTTGGAAGTAGATAACCGTTTCCAATAACTTTTACTATTCCATTGATAGACGTAAATTTTATTTCTATCGCATAGTCTCGGAACAAAAAATAAGTATTTTGCTCTGACAATGATGGTATTATAGTAAAAACAGTTTCCATTATCAAAACGGAAGATCATCTGCTTCTTCTTCAGCGTTGGCTACTGGTGAAGGAGAAAAATTACTTTGTTGTTGTGGTGGTGGTTGCTGCTGTTGAGTTGCTGGTGCTGGTGCTGGTGCTGGAGCCGGAGCATTATTCTTGTCTTTTGTGGAAGAGTATAATTTTATCTCTCGGACAATTGCTTTAAGATTGGCCCTTAAAATGCCGTCACTTCCTGTATAGGTTTCAATTTCTGGTCGACCATCAATTCCAATTAAGCTTCCTTTGGTAAGCCAAGGCGCAATGGCTACATTATTCGTGAAATAAGCACATTTGTACCAAGTGGTTACTTTTTCGTTTTTTACAGTTTCGGTAACTGCAAGGTTGAAATTGATTACTTGTGTGGTTCCTAAATCTTTTACTTCGGCATCGTTTCCTAAATGCCCGACTGCTATTATCTTTTGCATAGTGATTGTGTTTAAAATGATACTTTTAAGGTTAGGCCACACTGAACTAAGCTTTCAATATCTGGTAATTGAAACCAAGTGCGGTAACCTTTTTTTTCTTTTTTGGTGATGTATAAAGCGCCTTTTTCAGTGTATGGAGAAACGGATAATTCTAATCCTAATAAAGTGGCTTTGGCTTGTGATTCGACATACTCAAAGCTCTCAAACAAAACTTTCTCTTTGGCTTTTTCATATTGTTTATGGTATGCTTCTGAGCAAGTACATTTATCGCATGATGCACAACTAATTTTAGGCTTTTTCAAAACAATCCATTTACCATTAATCAATTCACAAGGCACTAGCATCCACAACTCTAAAGGTTGTTTCAGTAAATTAGCGTATTTAAAAATTGCTTCTATTGCGTTTTCGCAATCTTTGTAGGTAGAATTAGCGTTATCAAAAATTAATGTTTTTTGCAAAACAAAATCGGTCATTGATATTAATTTCATATTTTGAGAATTTTATCATCTTCCTGGTGTCAGGAAGATGATAGGTTATAAATTAAGGCTTGAAATATGCTTGAAATCTCACGAGTTCTGGATATTCTGGGGACCTAATTAAACCGTCACCGGCTCCAGCTAATGATTCGGCACCGCCTTCATCAAGTACTACTTTTGAATCGATTTCTTTTGGCACTCTAAAGCAAATTTGTACTGGGAAATTGGCTTTTGCGTCACCAGTAATCACTTTTACAGAAGCTCTTTGAGTAGCTGCAAGAATTCTAAATCCAACAGAACGGCCTTTTTGTAAAAGAATGCGAAGGTTTTCCTCCAGGGTGTTTTTAGAACCTGTTTTTTGTAGTTTCATTTTTGGCACCAAAGTATCTCCAAACATTCCTTTTACTTTTTGTTGGCCAAATTCCACCATTTCCATAATATCCAATTCTTTGCCTTTTCTTCCTTGGGCTTGTGCATCGGCAAACTCGTCAAAACAGATAAGTGTTTTTTCCACTTTTCCAGATTTTACTCGTTCGTTCATTTCTTCGACAAGTTTTTCTAAAGCCTCTTCGATATCAAGTATTTCGTTGATAATTACAATTCCTTTTCCTTTGATTCCCATTCTGCAGAATTCGAATTTTGGGTCTAGAATAATGATTTGAGTGATACCAGCTAATTTTGCATATTCGATAATCGATTTAATTTCAACTGATTTACCTGAACCGGTGGCGCCACAAACTAAGGCGTGAGGTGTAGAGTGGTTGTCTAAATCCCAATGTACCACTTGCTCAAAATTGTCACGGCCAATTGGTATTTTCATTCCAACTAAGTCTTTTTTGTTGAAAAGCAAGTCTTTTTCTCTTTTCTTAGAAAGTTCTACGGCTAAATAAGCCTTCCCTTCGTAAACCGTAAGTTCCTTTGAAATTCGAACGGTTGAAACATCTAAAGCATTGGCTAAATCTAATTTGTGCGATTGAATACTGTTGATTTTTGTTCCCGCGTCAATTTGTAGCAAATAGGTGTTGCTAGAATAGCCGTCAAATTTCTTGAATACCTTGGCTATAATTTGGAATCTTCTTAGAACGTGTTCTATTTTTTCTTCTTCGGTCATATCTTTATTGGAATAATCGTACTGAATGAATTCAGCAGCATTTTGTCTAAATTGTTTGATTACTGTTGGGTTGACGGTTTTGATACCAGTATCTTTGATTTTCTTAAGCCTTTTTTTGATTAGCTCTGTTTTGGTTGGGTCAATACCGGTAAAATCTTCTACTTCAGAAAGAAGTGTTTTGGTCCAGAACTCGTACATTTCAGCTAAATCTACAAGGTTGTCGCTGTCATTCATTACATAAACATAGTCTGGGTCGTTTACTGCGTGAATTAAAGATCTAAGGCCTTCGTACAGCATAGATTCGTAATATTTGCGAACATCATCAGAAGACATATCAAGCGTGTATCTTACTAACTGAGGTGTTTTGTCTCTGTTTTGAGAATATTTGTTTTCAATGAACCAAACTTCGCTAATTTTTAATCCTTTTTCGGTTTCGTAGCCATTGATGTAAGTAATAGCTTGTTTTCCGTGAGCCAATTTAATATCCTCTTCTGGCGTATAGGATTGTTTTGATTTGTGGTCTATGATTACAAATTTTCCGTTCTTAAGTTTTACAACTAAATCAACTTTGTAATACAGCGGAAGCGGAATATCAACTCCGTTTATTGTAACATAGATTCCTTTGCCGTAATGCTCAACATCAATAACTTCTTCTATTTCGTCAATGTAAACTGAAATATCTTTCAGGAAGTTTTGAATTAATTTAGAAGCGGTTGCGCTTGATTGTTTGATACAATCATCAACTGAAGGTGTTGTTTTTTGCAGTTTCCAATTTCTTGGATCGGTTTCTTCGATGTAGTTGTAAGCGATGGTTTCTAAATCGACTAATTCAGGAAGTACTTCTTTTGCTTTGAATACATTAAAATACTGTTGCAATGCTTCGTGATAAGCATTCCCTGCTACGGTTGTTGCAGAAGACTTCGAACGGTAGCCGTAAACGTATTGCATTTCATATGCCTTGGCGTTGCGAGAAAACGTTGATACCGCAGAGTACGACCAGCTACTTACGAGGAATTGGGTAAGATGCTTATCCAATTCCTCTTTTGTTTTTCCATTATAAATACTCATAGTTATGGTAATTGTTCTGGTTTAGCTGGGTTTACTTGGTCTGTCTTGGCTTTTTTCAGCTCATTAAGTTTGTCGGAATACAAAGTGTAAGTATCGGTGTCTTCCTCTGGAATATCTTTTTTGAGTTTTTCCAAAGCTTCTTCTGTTTTGGCTTGTGAAATTCTTAAGCGAAGTTTAGCGGAATCAACTTTTTCTTCTTTGTTTTGGGCTTCAACTTTTTTGGCTCTGAAAATTAAATCTGCAGTAGAATCACCATCTTTAATGGATTGAGCGTAACCAATTAATGTTACCAAATCGTCAGCAGTAATATTGGCTGTAGAAGGTTTTCCTAAAACTCCTAAAATTTCTTCTTCTGTAACACCGTAAGTATTTTTGAACCCTTCTAAAACGGAATTTCTTTTTTTAATGAATTTTGTTTCGTCTGAAATATCGCCAGTGATTAATTGCTTTGCTGATTTTGATACTTTGTCAACAACGGCTTTTGGAATTACTTTTAAGATTGCATTTCGTAAAGAAATAGAATTTGCTGCATTTCCAGTAACAGTTATCATATCATCGTTCATTCTGCCGTTTTTGGTCATAATTGAACGTTTTACTTCAACTTTTATCGCAATGTTTTTTTCCAAATCAAAACAAACGGCTTGAGAAGTAATGCTTTTGTTGTCAATGCTTGATATTTTGGCTTCTATGCGTAAATTACCCCAATTTTGGGCTAAAATTAAAGCTAAGTGAACAGAAGGCCCTGAAATTGGTTTTCCGCCTCTAGGCAAAGAATACGTGCAAGAAGAAGCTGTTTCTACATCAAGTGTTGCTGTAAAAATTGAATCTTCAACGGCTTTTTTTATGTTTCTAGGATATGCTTTGGCGGTGGCTATTTGAGTATCAATTTGTGCTTTATCTTGTTGATAAATCATTTCGGTACTCACTTGTTCTGTTGTAATTAATTCTGCTTCCATTTTTTAATTTTTTTAAGGTTAATTGATTTGAAAGAAGTTTGGTGCTTCTCCATTATGATTTCGTTGGATTCTTTTACACACTCTTCGTCTGTAAAGTAGAAGGTCTTTTTTTGGGTGTCGATAAATAGTCTATCGGCTAATTCGTCTAGCGATACGCATTCGTCTAATTCTTCGTAGTTATGTGCTTCGATTAGTTCTGCTGCTATTTCGTGCAGTTTTTCGGTGGCAACGTAAAATCTATTCTCCATCTTTTATGTATTTTTTATAATTTTCTTCAGAAATCAAAAAACTTTTACCCACTTTAGAAGCGGATAAGAGACCAATACTAATATGGTTTCTAATTGTCCACGCTGTCCTGTTTGTCATTTGAGCTACCTTTTTTACGGTGTATTGAATTTCTTGCTCTTTAGGGGTTGGTTTTACTTCCTGTGCATTAATTACCGCCACTTCTTTGGCTATTAAATGCATATCCTCTGGGGATAACTTTGCTTTGAGTGTTACTTCCATTCTCTTCTTTGTTATAGGGTTTATTAAAAATTTCTGCATTTGGATCTATGAAGCCTTTTGCTTCTATGGTATAATCTCCGTTGTTTAGGATTTTATCTAAAATCAAGAAATTATGTTTTCTGAAAATTTCGGTTATTGAGGACATTAGGCCGATTGTTTTAATAATTTAGGTTGATGCTTGTTGTTCCATTGTTTACGTAAGTAGCTCATTGCTTGCTCGTAATCTTTAATAAAACCTTCGTTTATTAGTTCGGATAGTTTAAATTCTAGGTCTGATAATTGCTTTAATTAAATTTGTTTGTGTTTGTTTTCGTTGAGACAAATATATACAACAATGTTGTACCAAATAAAACAATGTTTGTTAAAACAATGTTAATATTGTTAATTAATTAATTATGAATAGTATAGAAATTAAAGAGTTTAGAAAAAAGCATAAGCTAACCCAAACTGATATTTCTAAAATAGTTGGAGTTGGCGTTGGGGCTGTTAAAAGTTGGGAACAGGGAGTCAGAAATATTTCTAAAAGTAGAGTTAAATAAGTGCAATTTATATTTGTTTTCGTTGATTAATGTCGTGTGAATTGTCGTTTTATTTATTTGTACTAAAAAATAAAACCCTAGCATTTGCTAGGGTTTACAATGTTTTTTAACAATAAGTAGTGACCTCGACTGGATTCAGAATTTTTACAAAAAACAAATATAATCTAATAAAAACAAACACAAATAGTATCAATTGTAAAAATAAATGTATATTTGCAATACTAATTATTAGTATTCGTTTTTAAATGTCGTGTGAATTGTCGTTTAAAAATAAATACTGAAACTATTTTAAAGCGTAGGGAAGACGTTTTTTAATTTTAAAACCAAACGAATATGGCAACGATTAAATTTCTAATTTCTGGAAAAAAAACACCCGCTGAAATAAAAGTAAGATACCTTAACGGTAGAAAGATTGATATTCTTTGTGGTGCTAAATTATTTGTAGATCCCAAAAATTGGGACGAAAAAAATCAAAAGATTCGAAATGTAATTTCTGTTCCTGATCGAGATAAAATTAACTCAAAACTTATTGAGTTAAAACTTCATATTTTTAATGCTGCAAACGTAGATTTTATTGAGGGTGAAATTTTAAATAGAATTTGGTTAGAAAAAACTATTTCAAAGTTTTTTAATCGTCCTTCTGTTGATGCTAAAAAGGCTATTGAATACCATAAAATTTATTTATCTGACTTTGCTTCTTGGTGGTTAAAAGAAAAAGCACCAAAATACAAAGTTTCTGCTGATAAATATATGGATGATACCACTATTCGCCATTATACTATTTTGAACAATCTAATAAAGAAATACGAAGGTAAAGACAAGATAAAATTTTCATCAATAGACGATGTGCTTCTTGATAATTTTTCAGAGTTTTTAACTTCAGAAAAATATGCGGAGAAAACTGCAAAAAGAATGATTGGTAGATTTAAGTTTTTTTGCGGAAGGGCAGAAGCCGAGAATATCATAATAAGCCAATCTTACAAAAACCGTGTGTTTGTCGCAAAAGAAAAACACGATTACAAAGAACCATATTTTGACGAAATTGAAATTAGTAAAATTTATAATTTAGATTTAAGTAAAGATGCTACTTTGGATAAAGTTAGAGATAATTTGATAATTGGATTGTGGACTGGATTACGTGTAAGTGATTTTAATAATAAATTAAAATTAGATAACTTTCACGATGATTTTATTGAAATAGAAACAGAGAAAACTAAAACATTTGTTAGTATTCCTGTACATTGGATGATTCGTGAAATTTTAAATAAACGAAAAGGTAATTTGCCAGAAAAAATTAGCGACCCAAAATTCAATAAGCATATAAAATCAATATCCAAAAGATTAAAATTCAATCAATCGATGATGGGTGGGGTTTCTACTGTAGACGAAAAGACTGGAATAAAAAGAAAAGTTGTCAAAATATATGAGAAGCACGAACTTGTTACTAGCCACATTTGTAGAAGAAGTTTTGCTACAAATAACTACGGTACGGTTCCAAATCAAACATTAATGGCAATTTGTGGCTGGGCTAGTGAAGAACAAATGCTAGATTACATCAAAAAAACAAATCGAGAACACGCGGAGACATTGAAAAAAGTTTGGGACAATAAATATAAAAATGTAATTTAATATGGAAAGTAAATATTATACACCGGAAATTGAAGAGTTTCACAAAGGATTTGAATTTGAATGGTTTGAGAATCAATTTAAAAAGGACACATTTGCGATTACAACTGATGATGATTTGGAAATAATTGACGATGAAATAAGAGAAGGTAAAATTAGAGTAAAACTTCTAGACAAGGAAGATGTCTTAAGTTTTGGTTGGAAGGATGATGGAAATGATTGGTTTAGATTTCGCAGTAATACTAACCATAATTATGAATTAAGTATTTATGATGATAATAGAATTCATATCTATTTTATACGGTACAATAATGGTGAAAAAAAATTTGATCAATATTTTGCTGGTTACTGTAAAAACAAATCTGAACTTAAAAAGTTAATGGTTCAAATAGGAATTATAAATAAATAAAAAACTACGATATGATACAAAAAACGCCCCTTGGAGAAAAAAAGTTGGAAGACAGCGAGATATTAAAAAACTTGCTAAAAGAACTCCGTTATTCAGGATTGCAATTTGGTAAAAAACTAGGATATGCTTCTACCGCTTCAATACATCACGTATTGAAAAAAACAAACGGAAGAGAAATGTCAGAGGAAATGATTAATAGGATAATAAAGCATTTTCCTGAAGTAAATTATTGGTACTTAAAGAAAGGACAGTTACCAATTATTTTAGAAGATAAATTGGCCCAGAATCAGACAAATATTCTTTTTGGGAAAGAAAAAATAATTGTCCCAGATTATAGCCAGGAGACTTTCAATACTTTAAAAAATATTGAAGCAATTTTATTAAGAATTGAAGATTCAATAAACAAAAAAAGCGGACAATAAGCCGCTTTTTACTTGTTTTAGATATTAGTAATTATAAATCTACAAGCTGATTGAGCCTAATGGAGATTGTATTTTGCTAATTAAATTATCCGAAAGATGAGTGTAAAGCAAAGTTGTTTTTACATTTGAATGACCTGCTAATTTTTGAATGAGGTTTATATCAGTGCCTTTTTCAGCCATGTGAGTAAAACAGTTGTGGCGCATTAAGTGAGTATAAACTCTTTTATTAATTCCAGCTTTTTCTGCTAATTGTTTTACTACTTGATTAACGCTTGTTTTAGAATATTGGTCTGTGAATTGACCTGATAAAACATAAGTAGTAGTTTTGTATTCTTTCCAATATTTCTCCAGCAATGGTATTAAAGACGGGTCTAACATAACTTGTCTATCTTTTTTGCCTTTGCCTTCAATAACGTTTATAATCATTCTACTTCTGTCAATATTTGACCATTTCAAATTTAACAATTCAGAAACCCTTAAACCACAAGAATAAAGCAAAGCTAAAATTACTTTATGTTTTGTGTTTTCGCACACATTAAACATTCTCTGGACTTCTTCTTGTGATAAAACAATTGGTAGTTTTTTAACACTTCTAGGACGTTCTATTTTATCTAGATGGATGTCCTTTTTATTTAAAATAAGCCTAGCAAATAATTTCAAGCAACCAATAAACTGATTCTGTTGTGAAATAGAAGTAAAAGATTTTGTCTCTAAATAATTTACAATTTCTTTAGTTGAAATCCTATAAGGGTCTTTACAATTAGTTTCTTTAAAATACTGATACAATGTTTGTTTGTAAGTCTTAATTGTATTTTGAGAATAGTTTTTGTATCTCAACTTATTTTCAAAAATTTCGAGAATTTTCATAGCTTAAGTATTTATTTTATTAGTGTTAAGATATGCTTACGGATATATAATAGTTATAAGCCATTTAACGAGCCGTTATTGTTTCAAGCCTTTTTGTTTTTTGACATTTACTGCATTTATAATCCCAAATGTATTTTCTTTTTAATGATAAAAGAGAGTGTGGTACTTTACCGCTTTCTACAACTATATCATATTCACTTTTAATCTCAAATTGGTTTATCAAATGATAATCGTGAGAACAAAATAAACGGCTTATAACAGCGGTTATACAAGATTGTTGCAATTCGGCATTTTTTGAAATATCAGTCATAATTTTATAATTTAGTTTATGTTTGTGAGGTCGGTTTTTAATTCGGCAACAACCTCGTATAGCCACAGGACGTTAGGGATAACCGCCTATGTTAGTCGTTAAAAAGTTCTATGTATTTCTTAACTTGTTTGGTATGTCTTTTTGTTGCTATTTTAGTGGAATTACCGTTTTTATTCATATTTTCGTTAATCCGAAAGTTCACGGACACAAGACAGCAACCGTCGTGTAGCGACAAACGTTATAAGCAAGTTTAGAACCGAACTACACTTCGATAATGTTCTTTTGTTCCTTTCAATATTTCAGAAATGAATTTATCAATATTCCATTGTCTTTTAATTTTGTTCCATTGCTTTTCTTTGTTACCATATTCTCCAATTGATAAATGATTATTGTGGTCTTGCCAGTTCATTAAATTTAACCAATGCGGATTTATAACTACGTTTATTTCCTTTGCCTTTTCGTGCATAAACTCAATATATTTTTCTTCTACATTATTAGAATTAACGCTCCAAACATTATTCACGCTTAATGTATTGTCAAAATTTGAATTTCTATAAGTGATGTATATCATAATAAAACCTTTATATTTTATACAAATATACAATATTATTTTAATTTTTCACTATTCATAATAGCTAATTCTTTTGAAGAGCCAATTAATCTATATAAATCATCTGGATGTAAGTTAGCTTCCCATTGAACACCT
>JACCEA010237488.1_pt1 | contig 11623 bp, 5 predicted proteins | sample 7449851 | NCBI WGS metagenome assembly JACCEA01 (sample SAMN15323453, study PRJNA562643) | freshwater metagenome | isolation source: river surface water | place: USA:Blue River Watershed | collected 2017-08-18 | reverse complement strand
TTCCCCACGCTTAAAGTCATCTGGAAGTTTTGGAACAAATGCAACCGGAGCAAGATTCTCCGCGTCCTGATTTGCTTTTTCAGCCAGTTCATGAAGGTACTCTTCGGGGACTGGAGTAACATACTTGGCGAATATTAGTAATCGACCGGCAGGATCCTTGTTAGCAGTATAGATGGTAAGAGGAATTTCAAGTTCTATATTTGGAGCAGTAATATAATGCTTCAGTGAAATAGCTGAAGTACCAATAACAGCGTCACTAATGGTATTATCATCGAAGACCTCAAACAGAATCTTCTCTTTCATAATATCTTCATATTTGCAAATACACTTCAAATCTAATTCATCAAATACAACCGTTCCGCCTTGGTTATCCAAAGTTGGTGTTTTGTCTTCAAATTTTAGTCCTGGAATCTTCACTTTCACATATGGGTCTTGCTTACCCATAAGTTCTGTATTCTTTAAATCGAACGTACTAATGCGAAAGATGTGTAACAAACCTTCTCGAACAGAAGAAGACAGCAGATATTTATTCTTAATACTCTCATCAAGAGGCAAACTCTCCGCACTTAAAGATATTTTTCCAGTTGGCTTGTTGTTGTGATCCTTCAAATCATCAACAAAGTCAATCTCTTTACCTACAGTGTATACCAATCGTCGCATCGAAAACTGAACTTGCCCAATAATAACATTACTTCGTAATTTATTTTTATCATAGATAACAACACTTAATGGCATATTGTCGTCCAGCATTTCTGTGGATGTCACCAAGGTCGAAAAATCTAAACTATCCCAAACGACTTCAGAACCAGAATTTTCGAGCACTTTTGTCTGACAGCTCCACTCTCCATACTTCAACACTGCGAATGGGTCAACTTTACCACCGAACAATTCTACATTTTTCAAATTTGTGAGCTTAATTGAGCGAATGTTGAGAATCCCATCAATAAATGCAGGTTTACGTTCTTTGATTTCAACCGGAACTTCTTCAATGATTGAGGTTTTTCCCAGTCGTTTTTCATCAGAAGGTACAATCATTCCTACTACTGTCATCTTTGATATTACCTTCTTACTCTTGAAATGTGAAATATCCAAAATAAGCTCTTGTTCTTTCCCTGGAAAAGCAGCCATCTGAAGTAAATTAACGGTACCAGTTCCACAAGGCTTTTTATTATCGGTAATATATATCAGAAGAGGATGATCCTGCACAGTATGGACATCAAAGGGCGCACTTTCAAGGTTAAGGTGATCCAAAATCGCCTCACCATCATTCAATACAATAGGCGGGGTAGATTCTTTCCACTCTTGATATTGGAAAGTTACACAAGGGGAGGGAGCTCCGATGAGGTTACCAGATAGATTTAAATTTGCACTATATATTTTTGTAATGCGAAGATAAACTTGAGAAAGGTGCGTTGGAATATTAAGGGTTTCTTGTTTTGGTTTTTCCACTACTAAACAGTTCATGGTGATTCTTCCATTAATTTTTTTTGATGCATCCAGAAGATTTCCACTCAACGTCACTTCCTTTCCGATGGCAACTGCAACCTCACGAATGTCGAACGACGTTTCACCAATGAGAACATCCGACATAATGGTGTTGTCATCATAAACCTTGGCCTTTAAGGTAGGAACAGTTGCGAGCGTTAACTGCTCTTTCAAAAGAGGAGAGGAGAAATCCAAGTTCTTCCATATGCAGTCACCACCTTGATTGCTGAGTGTTGGGGTGCGAGCTGTCCAATCCATCCATTCCAGTTTTACGAAAGGATCCTAAAAGAAGCTTTATGTTTATCACATTTCTAAGTCATATTATTGGGTACTAACCTGCTTTCCGACAATTTCTTTGTTCTTTAGGCCGTTCACAGCGATTGAGGTAATTCGCAAGTTGCCCATAGTGAAAGTTGGGTCGATTTGAATATTCTCCAGCTTCTTCGTTTCAGCTATCGAATCCAAGAATTTTTCATCATGTAGAGTAACATAAAGAACTAATCGCCCAGCATTGGATCCTTTTTGTACTAAATTCATAGTGATTTCTATTTCTTGGTTAAGAACCCCAAGTGCTAATTGCAAAGAACAAGATCCGGAACATATAGGGGTTTCTTTCATTCCCATCATGGTCTTGAACAAAACTTCTCCATTCATAACATTTTCAGCTAAAGATCTGCCGTTAGTTGGAATTGCAATATCCAAATTTTCAAACATTGCACCGGGTAATTTGCTCAAATCAATCACCGTCGATTGATACTTCCATTCACCAAAATTCAATTTGACCAGGACAGACTGATTTTGCATTTTGGGAATATCAAACATTCGAATTCTTGAAATCCTTAATTCCCCACATGAAAATTGTTTCAACAGTTCTTGAATCTTAGAATTGTCGTTTCGTTCTGCTAATTTTTCTTGAGATATTAACTCCAACACCAAGATGACTTTGCCGGATGTTGATTTTTTCTTTTCGTCTAGTAGATCAATGGGAACTTCTACTTCTCCTTTGTTAACCTTTGATAGCATAAAACTTAGAGAACTAATAGTAGCTTCACCAATCAGTTTGTTTGATAATAGCTTATTGTTGTCCATAACTGCAACCTTTAAAGATTGAAACTCGATATTATCTCTGTCCACATTAAGTTTATAGTCCAAGAAGTCAAAAGAGACGTTGCCTCCGCCTTCTTCAATTGGGTCAGTTTTGAACGACTGCGTACCAAAATCAATAGCAACAAACGGGTCATTTTTTCCAACCAATGTTTCTACATTTCGAAGATTTTGGCAAAGAATCTTCTTAATCTTACAAACCCCGCAGGTAAATGAAGAAATGGTTTCATCAACTTTTGGAACAGCTTGTTCTTTTATTGATACGTTAGGTCTTGGTGATGGTTGTGAAGTCATTGGCTTTGTAGGAGCCTGAGCTGTTTTAGTGATGGGCGCTGCTAGAATGTTTTCCTCCTTTACTGTGGTTTTCACTGTTTCCTCATTCGCAATACTTTTTCTTATCGAAGAATCCACATCCGTAATGACAGAACCTTCTTTACCAATCACGAAATTTAAAATTATTTGACCAGCAACAACTTTATTATTCATAAGTGGGATGGTCATTTCTTTCAAAACTTGCTCGTCGCCAGTTGTGGCGGCAATCATCCAATCGAACGGGAATGACGATTCCGCTTCTCCTATTAACATATCTTTCCTACTTTGATTCTCATCAAATGCTTCGACAATTAGCATCGTTTCCATCAAATCTTTTGTCATCACTTTAAACGTTGCAATTTCCTGATTTGCGTACTTCCAAATTGCTCGTGCACCAGCACTGTCTTGCGTTGGTGTGCGTAAATTCCATAAGTCACCGAAGGAAACTTTCACATAAACATCGTTCTTGTCAAATGGTAGAGATTCCATATTTTTCAAATCTTTGGCTTCGATAGATGATAGACTGAACACCAACGGAGGGTCGGGTGCTTTGGGAGTTTTGATTGATTGTTTGCCACCAGAAATTGGTCTCTTAATTGAGGTCGGTTGGGTGGGTTCCAATTCTTTACTATGAACTACTACAGGGTGTTCACCTTCAATAGCCTTAGATTGTTGTTGTGGTTGCTGCTGCGGTTGAATTTCGGGTTGAGATTGTGTAGTTGATGTTTGTGGTGTTGGATTGACAGGATATTCGTTGCTGGTGACTTTCTTTGAAACAGAGGGGTTAACTAAAAGTGCTGTCATTGTTACATATCCCTTCTCTTTAACTTCTTTTTTACCATGATATTTTAAATTAATACGGATAGGTTGAAATTCATTCACCAGAGTAACAGCTTCTTTGAGTGGAAGGGAGGCTTTGCCAACAGAAGTTTTGCCCTTCATCATCCCGACATTAAAAACTTCCACTTCAATCTACACATAAATAGATGAACAACGCAATTACTGCAAATTAGTAACTTACCATCAGTTTCCCTGTATCAAACGCTTCTTTATTGATACTGTACTCAAAAGTCTCGGGGAATGTAGCGTTTACTCCAGCATCTTTTTGCCTAAGCATAATGCGTGAAACCAAGATCACATTACCAACATAAAATTTTATAGGGACTACCTTGCTGTTATGAATGTTTGAGTACCCACTGTTATCTGCAGTGCTGGATCTTGCTTGTCAAGTCTGCTTCCTGTGTCCTCCAAGTCATGTGCCTGAAGGACACTTAATTTCAGCTTTACTTCATCAGGTGAAACAGCCATGGAAAAAGATTCATTCTGAGGATTAAAGTCACGTATGAATCACAATACCCCGCTGCCAATTTAACAATTGAACAATGATGTGATGCCTGATAGATGACGGCGTGGTGATGATGATGAAGATGGCCTCTATTGTATACAACATGTATACAATTCAATAATAAGCAGGGCGCCGCCCGGGCGCACGTTCCGTAACGGTAATATAACCATTCTTAATTCCGGATTTTCTGAAAACTAGGTTTTGAATAAAGCCTTCTTTTCTTCCAACAGCGGAGCGACCTTATTATTAAATTGATCTTTTGTCGTTATATTGTACAAAAATAAATTGTATAGTTTTTCCAATAATGTCTCCGTTTCTTTGCTTCCTGGTTCTGTGCACCATTCTTGGTGTTGTTTTGGGAAAGAACGAAGTATTGGAAACCGGAAAATATGAATACTCTGTTATCTTTAACGGTGATACTAAGTCGTTTGATGTGATCAATAAGTTGGATGAGAGCTACGATGCTTTTGGAACTTATTACAAAAATTATAATGGAAGCTTCTGGAATTATTTTGATGGACACACGCAGACTGAGGTCTCTTCCGTTTCTGATCACCTGCAGTACTCCAGAGCTTTAGGATTCTTAGAGGGTTACTCAACTTGCAATGAAATCCGAACATTTTATCCTAACTTCTATTCTGCTGTTTTTGGTAGTGATAAGGTTGGATTTCAAACATTGAAGTTTATTCGTGATAACTATCAGTGGCTTCAGAAAATGGCCGATGAAAATTCCGCTTCTGATGACTATTGGTACACTATCAGAGCTACTCTCCAACAGATTAATGGGTTGTTTGAAGGATTTAAGGCTGGATGTCCAACTTCATTGAAGACATCTGAAACAGATAATCTTTTTGCGACATTAGATTATCCAACTTTGGAGCACTTTTTGTTGATGAATGCATGGGGAGATTTGTACCAAATCACTTTGAAGTACTGGGAACCTGGAAGTAAATCCAGATACTTCGGCAATAAAATGCTTCGGGGTGAAAAGACTAAACTAGTTGAACGATGCTCCGCAATCATCAAGTTATTTGATGACAAATCTGATGTGGCTTTTGGTCATGCTACTTGGGACACTTACGAATCTTTGGGTCCGCGTATCTTCAAGCACTACCAAATGGCCTTAATGAGGAATGGGTTTGCGGAACACCATTATGATGTTTATTTCTCTTCCTCTCCTGCCTTGCTTTCTTCGATAGATGATTTCTTCACAGTCAGTGGATATGGCCAATTAGGTGTGATTGAGACAACTAACAGTTTGTACAATGTTAAGTTGTTGGAGTTAGTCAATCCCCAAACAGTACTTTCCTGGACTCGCTCAACAACTGCCAACCAGATGTCCAAGACTGGTCTTGATTGGGCAAATAATTTCTCGCGATATCACAGTGGAACGTATACCAACCAGTGGATGATCATGGATTTGACTCTGTTCACTCCGGGATCTAATCCTCAGCCAGGCTTCTTGACTGTCGTTGAGGAAGTTCCCGGTTTGATGCACTTCGAGGATATGACATCCACATTGATTCAACAATCTTACTGGCCGAGTTATAACAATCCTTATTTCCCGGATATTTCAGAAGCATCTGGATATGCTGATATTTGTCAGCACAAACATGAGGAATGCTACAATTCATGCCCTCGTGCAAACATTTTTAAGGAGTACCATTCAAAAGTTCAAGATATCGGAGGTGCAGAATGGATACTCATGTACAACTCTTTCCAAAGCGATGAATATTCTCTTAATGATTCTTGTAATGCAATTGCTTGCCGTGGTGATCTCGAACCTGAGGAACGTCAGCAAGGAGCATTTGGTGCTTTGGATGCGAAAGTTTCATCCGTAGTAAACGCCAAAAGATTTCCTGGAGTTTCTCCCAACCTATTTGCTCGTATTGGTCCAACCCATGATCAACAACCGGTTTTCTGTTGGAGCAAACTTAGGGATGAATCCAGTTATGTTCACAATGGTCAGCCTGATTGTTTCGACTTTAACTGGGTACAACTTCCACCTACCAATTAAGCACAATAGTGTAAGTTGACAACATTGTGCTTCTTTTATTATATATTGTTGATCATGTAGCCTGAATTCAAGAATATTTCACACACTCAATTAGATAGTATTACAATTGTTATTTTTGTTTTGAGGTGTAACAAAAATTAAGAAACCATCTGCATAGTTTGCTTGACGAATCTTTAATTAATACATTTCCCCTAGTTATTATTAGCACAATATCCCATAATAACCAATTTACGCGGCCGGGTTTTGGTTTCCGTTACTGCTGCTGCCCGCTGCAGGAGAAAGTTCCATAATAAAATAAACCCAAAACTATTTACAATATTATCAATACTTCTATTTTAAATGTTGGTCCATATTGATTGGTAATACAATAGTGGATTTTCTGTGTACACAATTGTTTCAAAATGTTTCTTCACATTTTTGTTGCTGATGTCACCTTGAATTCAACCAGATTGATCGCCAAACAATGTGTTGGTTTGAAGCTATCTGTGCTCAATGAGGATGATTTAACGGAATACAGTATTTTCACTTCCCAAGAAAAAAGTAATCATCTGCTTAAGTTTCAACAGTCAATTCAACTCCCGATAAGTGATAGTTTAAGGTTGAGAAGTAGACATGATGAACGAGCAGAGCGTGAGAGATTATTGTCAAAAGGTAGTCTTACAGAACATACTATTCTGTTTCGCTTGCGTTTTACTTTATATGCAATCTACGGCACCAACAATAATCAACGAACAGTTTGCTTAGGTTTTGGGATCCTTCCAACGAATCTCAACGATGAAACTGTTAGCAAAACAATTGTGTTACAAGAGAGTGAGAAATCGATCAACAACCGATTACAAGGTGAGCAATCAGTTCAAACAATTGGAAAGTTGCATATTACGCTTTTCTATCATTCATCATCCATAAACTTCGGTGGATATCAGAGCTTTTTCCAAGAAGGAAATGACAACGATAGAGTTGCAAATACTAAGAAATCAGTCAATGAATATTCTTTTTTGTTATCTAGAAAACTACGAAACAAAGATCCAGATCAATCGGTTACCTTTGATGGTCTGCTTGAGAGTAGATTATCGAAGGATGCAAAATGGTATCAAGATAGTCGTGTATTAGGAAAATCCTCAAAGAAATCTTCTCCTCCGTCCAAAACATTTTCTCACCCTCCTTCATCAGCTTCTATCCCGTCCTTTCTGGTTTCAACTACCACCCATCAATCCAAGAAAGCCCCAGTGGCAAATTCAGATGTTCCTAAATTACGCAAGACCCATATGTCTGTTGGTTTTGTGAAAAATGAATGGCCAGAGCCTCATAATAAGGAAACGGATATGGAGAAGCGTATTTTCCAATTGCAATTGATGAACGAAAGAAAGTTAAAACTAATTGGTCAGATCGCCAAAGAAATTGAGCAAAAGTATTCAAAGAAAGATTCACAGAATACTGCCTGTTCTAACAAAATAGGAGTTAGGTCTAGCCACCAGAAGAGAGAACAGACTGAACAATATTTACAAGAAAAGATTTTGCGTCAACAAATGAAACGTCAGGCACAAGAGGTGAAAAGTTTGGAACTCCAGTTGACGAAACTCCGTCTGGAATCTGCATTGTCGTACTCCAATCAGTCAACAACAGACACAAGGGTGCATCACCAACATATTCCGAACAGTACTAAACTATTTGAGAACGGCTCTCCTGGAAAACAAAATAGTACTACACTTTTTCACAGGTTAGTAGATAAGATCAATCGGGAGCAAATTCGCAATTCAATGCATAAAATACCCTCCAAGAAACATGGCAAAGGTCCTGTTGATTTGATTGAACAAAATTCTCTGCAACGATTGATATCCACAGAAGCTATCAAAAACAAACTGAATAAGCCACTAAAATCAAATGCAATGAGCCACACCACCAGTAGCGCAATTCGTGCAACTTCACCGACAAAGCCCATAATTGTATCTCCATTACCAAAGAGAAAAGATCCTCATTATGAGATTCCTAAATTTGTAAAATCCTCTATACTCGACTCAATAGCATTGAAAGAGAAGGAGAAGACAAACAGAAAAAAAGATCCACTAAAGAAGAAAGTTGCAGGTTCTCTTAATTATGTCACCGCTTTGAAAAAGCATAGAAAGCGGAAAGAAGATGATCACAATAACCAATATCCATCAGATGGCCAATCTACCTTCTTATCGGAAGAAAATGATGGTGATGGGAAGAAGATCATACGAGTGTCCGTAGAGAAACATCCAACGAGAGGGATTGCAGGTTTACCTGGAAAAAATACCCTCGATCGAGCCGATTTCCGTAATGATGCTGATATTATGGGTTACGTGACGAGTTCAGATGAAGATATGGATGACAGTAATTTGATGTGGTCGACTAGCCCCCTCAATCATGAAAAACAAAAGACAGATCTGGTCAATTTCCATTCCCCTTACGTAGAACAGAGAAGTTTTGACACTGATCGTCAACATGAGACTTATAGTTACTTCCCGCATGACGAAGAGTTTTCTCACGATAATATTTTTTTCAATAATTTCGTTACGTCACAAAAGCGTTCCGATGGCAATCCTCAATCAAATACATTACCAACAAACTCTGCGAAAGAAAATGAAATTTGTAGCCGGGACGAGAATATTAGTATTGAAGACGTAGATGAGGAGGCTCAATCCATCGAAGAAGAGTTTTCGAATGATAAGGACAGTGACCGAAGTGATGATGAATATTATTGCAACATTGATAAGGCTGAGAAATACAAAATTCCAGGATTTTTACAGACGTTAGTTATGGGCGAGACAACATTATCACAACAAAAAAAGGATCTATTTCCAAATATTTCCTCCGTTAATCGATTTGAATCGTCTGGCTCTTTAATAACACCTCATCCAGATAATGATTTTTCTGAGGATGAAGAGGAAATCATGCGAAACCATGCCACCAGAAAGAATACTTTGGCAAATGTTCAAGTCCAAAATGATCTACATACGCTTGCACATTATCGATCACTAATTCACAAAAACGTTAGTTTGCGAGTCGATGAATCAAAGCCTCATAGATCTGAAGCATCCAATAGAGACGAAGAAGAGCAACGGCTTTATCTGGATGTGATGAATGGTTTATCTGATGACGATACTGTAGAAAATATGGTACGTACAGCGGATGCTGTTAAGTCGATTGACTTGGTTGAGAAACATGATTCTTTGACTACCGCAACATCGAAATCTACTCATGATTACTCCAATGTCAACCGTGACGATGGAGATCCAGATAAATTGTATTGGATAACTCAAATGAATTCCACTACTACGAAACCATCTGCCGATGTTCCACTCAAGCGTGTTGTTCATCGTAGTAGTAATGATCGCATTCGGAGTCAGCTTGAAAGGAATAGACAAATGACTATCTCATTGAGCAATTCATCTATCCCTTTTCATAATGATTATTGTGTTCCATCCAATATCGAAGAAGTTGATGCAGTTCCTAAATATCAACTTTCGAAGGAAGCACGCGCAAATTTCACGATAAATCAAAAAAAGGTGTCTGAAGATATGTATGGTGATTTGCATGAGGGGGGAGGAAAGATTTTAAATGGGAAACATTCCGGACAACTGGACAAGAGTTCCGTATTGAAGCAATTGGAGAAAAATAAGCAATATAGCGTAACAACCTCACAATCAGCTAAAGATACCCCTGTGTTACAATCACTCAAATCTCTATCAACAGAGAAATTTGAATCTTCAAAAAGTAAAGATTATGATAATACCTCAGCCCTCTCATCTCCAGGATTTACTGCGATTCGAAAAGAATGGAATAGTATAGCTGCATGTCTCGGTGATTTGGAGGTAACTTTTTTCTGTTAAAAAATATATTGTAATTTCATTTTTTGTTTTATGACAGCAACAACTGAAGGGTGAAGAGAGATCTGATGCATCTGAAAGTCATCACCATGATGACGACTCATTGGAGAATCTTGTGGAAAGCGTTCTACAAGCCACATATAATAATAGTGGAAGCCATTCGAAGAATAGCACCCCGGCGAAGGTCCTTGATGAAGACAAGGAAGCTTTCAGGATATTCTTGGAAGAAGTTGATAGCGGGGATGATTTTTCCACAATCAGATCTATTGAGGATGACGCTGAAGAAAATTATGAGCGTAATCTCGCTTCTCAACTTGGTATTTTAGACTCCACTGATAGTGAAGATCATGATATTGTTGAAAATACTACATCTTGAAATTAGAATGGAATTTGAATAGTACGGTATGAAAATAAGAAAGATTATTCATGGAACATTCGTTGTTTTATGTTATGAACGATGCCAGTCTATTCCATATTTGATGTTTTTCTTTTTTAAGGGGTCTGACCTTGTTCGTAAGAAAAAACCCTCCTTCGAGCTGATGGATATGATTGATCACCATTACCTTCACACTGACTGCTAGCTTCGTCGATGTTCTCTTCATAGTCACCACTGTATTGTTCTTGTCCGTAATCATCGATATACTGTTCTTCCTCTGTACCATTTTGTGTTTTCATAGCTGCTTCTATATGTTCTATTTCTTGCAATACCTCAGGATCAGTCTTTTTAGAAGGGATGTGTGTGCAAAGCTGAAGTTGCTCCATCGCTTCCGCGTAACGCCCAACAGCACCGTAAGCCTAGGAATAACTTTCAAATAGATGACATGAGATTATTTTCATCAATACCTTTGCCAGTAAAATTCGCAACTTGTTGTCTGTTAATTTGGCCGAAATCTGTAATAAACTATAGAAATTCGTAGAACTAATTGTTTGAGACTACAAGAAACCAGCATTACCATTCAATTGCATCATTTGCTCTATCATGAGCCAAATAAGTGGAGCAAAGAGCTATCGCGGCATTCTTATGACGTGGGTTAATCTTCAGCGCCTTGCTATATGCATTAATGCTCTAGTATTCGAAAGACAATAAGAAAACCAATACAGATTCCTGAACCACTCGTTTCATACCGCATTGACTCCATCAGGTCCTTTCGCCTTCGCCAATACTGTCCCAAGTAAATAGCAAGCTTCAGCAGACTTTGGATATAATTCTGCCATTTCTCTTGTTGATCGTGCCGCGTCCTTCAATTTCCCCAACGCTACATTGGACTCTATTAATCCTAGTATGCAGGAGATAAAAGTGAATAAATGCGAGTGAAGGGAAAACCATATACCTGTGAAGGATAATAAATCAGGAGAAATCGTGTTTGCTTGAGTAAAAGAAATCAGAGATGAATCATAATTTGCCCCCTGGAGGAATAATATTCTGCCCCGAGTAATATAGGTTTCAGGGTGCTTTGGTTTCAGAGCACATGCCTGCTCTCAATACGAAATTTGAGATAATCATTTCAAGCA
>JACCEA011745962.1_pt1 | contig 11624 bp, 8 predicted proteins | sample 7449851 | NCBI WGS metagenome assembly JACCEA01 (sample SAMN15323453, study PRJNA562643) | freshwater metagenome | isolation source: river surface water | place: USA:Blue River Watershed | collected 2017-08-18 | reverse complement strand
TTATGGAAATGAAGCCGGCAGGGATTGCTCTGGAAGAGGCTTGTGTGATTATTCAACTGGTATCTGCAGTTGCTTCCATGGCTACTATGGTACCAAATGCGAATACCAGACCGTGTTGGGTTAAGTGATGTATTAGGATAAAATAATTTTATACTTTCCGGAACTGTTCTGGAAATTAACTGTATATAGTTGTAGGTTGTACTTCGGTTATTAGTTATTTTTAAGCGGTAAATACCACGCTAATCACTTGCTCATTTCCAAATGGAACATAGAGTCAAAGAAAAATCCCCACAAATTACATTACCTCAATATTGTTATCTATGAGAGACAATTCATAAACGGCAAGTGTTGATATTGCTATATCACAAACTTTCTGCTAGCTTCAAATATTTCTTTCAGCTCATCGTTTGACTTTCGCTTCAAAGCCTTTAAAAACATTTGGTCACCTCTGGTTTTCAATTTTTGGACCAAAGGCCACGCTAATTTACGAACGACTTGCCCTATTCTCAGCGGTAGGCGCTTTGTATGTTTATGTAATTTTAAAAGCAATTTTGCACCATCAAGAATATTGTATGTGGGCAAAATAGATTGTGCCATACCATCGAGACATAATGCATTTAAAACAAGAGTAGCATAATTTGCCTCAATAGTGACACGATGTTGTCTAACCAGCCCAAGAACTCCTCTCAAAACCACACCTAAATCAACTTGTGTCCCATATCCCCGAGCAACTGATTTAAATAAAGTTACCATATCCGCTCGGAAGGCGTCTCTTCGATTTTCTTCCATTTTATTTGTCGATGAAAATGTGATAACATGATCCGCTGCCATCACACCATTACCTTCACCAATTGCTTCGATCAAACCAATAAAATTCAGCTGTTGCAAAGGAGTCAACTCGGCTGTCATACCAGCATCTACCATTTGCATTTGTAAGGTTGAAAAATATGAATCCTTTGAACTATTCTGATGACTATACAATATGTTGCCCGGATGTAAATCGGCATGCATCAAGTTGTCTTTAAGCAACATGTTCAAGTAAATATCTTCCCCTCGAGTTACAATGAAATAAGCCAAGTCTAAGTAGTTGGGATCTAAATAGCTTTTTCTCAAAACAGAACCAATACTTTGGCCATCTAAATAAGTTTCAATCAATACACTACTGGTCATTACATATGGTTGTGGGATCACAACGTCCTTCCAAGCACGAAAGTTTTTCTTGAACCGCATCAATTGGATGCCTTCTGTGGTTAAATTTGTTTGTGAGCTTATAGTATGCGAAAACTGAATCATAGAATCAGATAAACTCAACCATTCCAAGCCTGGAATTCGTTCAATACATCTCGCCACTTTTACCATTATCTCGAAATCCAATTTTATCTGATCTTCCACACCTGGATGTCTCACTTTCACGGCAACTTGCTTGCCTTTCCATAAGGCTTTATGAATCTGCGCTATTGAACCAGATGCCAACGGTTGTGGATCAAACTCTTCGAATATGTTGTCCATGCTATCATTCATCTCCATCTCAATTTGTTGGCGGGTGTAATAAAAACCATGAATCGGCGCCCTCTCTTGCAATGACGCCAATTCAATACATAACTCTCGTGGAAAAATATCTGATCGAGTACTGGCCCATTGACCCCACTTCACAAAAGCCTATTGATTAGAGAGGGATAAGGGTGATAGAACTAACTGAACTTGTTTGGAAAAAGCAAACGCACTTACTGCACCACTGTTGGCAATGGAATATCGTAACAGCGGAAACCAAATCAAGGATCGGAAGTGTGGTGATATGTAAGCCAGCCACGCAGTAGTCATAACAGGAAAGAACAAAAACAGCAAATATACTGCTCTACCCAAGACACGTATTTGATATGACCAACTGCCATTGTCAATCTGTAAGGTGCTAGCCGAAATACCTTCTCGCTTCGGCACTGGGGATTTTGGTATGTTGTCCGATTGATCTGCTAAAACTGTGCAACCAACGTGAGCAACCTTTCGGAAATTCACTTCATATGGCGTTTTAGCCATTGATCTGCGTTGATACACTTGCTTGCTAAGACAGTTTTCAGGTACCAACCATATCACACCAGTGAGCAACAGCAATGCAAACCGAACAATTGGCCTCAATACGCTATAGAACAACATGGAATTTGAAAACGGACAAAAAAATTTTAATCAACAATTTGGATTTACTGTAATAACAAAGCACAGACGAGGTCCACAAATTCTCAAATTACCTAAATAACCTCAGCTTATCTATTATGTTGTTCAAATCATCAATTCTGTATAGTTCAAGATCTATTCTGCCCTTGGAATGATTTCTAATCAATTAAAAATGTCCGAGTTACTCTCATTCTCCCACCTCACAGTACTAATTTGATCTTAATACATAACTCGGACAAAGTATATACCGTCGCCTCGCCCTTTAAGGAATATTCCTAAAATTGTTTTGGAGAAAATTTGAGTGAGGCATTCCTTATTTTATTTTAGGACCTACTTATATGATGAAAATGCAGATTTGGCAGTCCTAAATTCGGCCAAATAGGGCCAATGTCGGTTTAAAAACACCTCTTCAGGAGTGTTTAAGGGGTAGATTGAGAGTAATTATCTTATTTCTTAAATCGTTCTGAGAATGAGTCGAAAAAGCTATTTATTATTCAAAAATGACTTTTCAAAGTGTTTTTACTCTATTTCTTCGTGTTTTTTCCCGGAAAACGCGCGATTTCTTAAATTGTTTTCGAAAAAGGCGATTCCTTTGAGACGACGGTATATTATGGTATACTTATATGTTAATTAATTAATTGCTATTTGTTTCGTTGCTACTCAAAAATTAAGCAGAAAACAGTTGATCAGCTAAGTTCTTGCCATACATTTCCATGGTGTCAACTCCACATGACGAACTAACAATTCCAAAAAATACACACAAAACAATAAATACCACTTTAGGAAGATAAAAATACCAGATCATATATGACAAGAGCGTGATGGTAAATGTCATGACCACAACTGGAAAAATTTGACGGGACCAAAACGGTCGTGATGAGCTGTGCATCACAAAAGACCAAGAATCAAGCTGTTTCTTTGCCACTGCGGTGACGCTCCTGTGACCGTAGATAGATTTTTCATAAAATTCTGCCAAAAGCCTATCTTTATCTTCAAATTTACTTTCCAGCCACTAATAAACATTGCATGAATGCGAACGAAACAAGTTAAAACTCATGAGTCGATTGAGATAGTAGCAACGTTACTAATTAACTCACATCCTTGAGTTTATCTTCATGGAACGGGACATCCGCGGGGTTTATTCTTTCTACGAACAGATGAATATGCTTAGGGAATTCTCCTTATCGTAAAATTTATTCATCACTAAAATGAAATGTCAAAGCTAATTGATGACTAACCGCGGAGGAGTGACAACTCAGAAGTCCTTTTCCCATCTATGTAGTCTTGATATGCAATGGTTATATCATGCATAATCATCTTGTTTTCTCTCGCCATTTTCAAACATACTTGGAGTCCTCCTGCTTTGGGGTGAAGGACATACTCAAACTGGAGAAGATTATTAGCTTTTGCATCTGCATAGGTGTAATATTAATTGGGCGAAATAATAGCGGAGAACTTACATTCTGAGCTTTTTGCAAGGTTCGATAAACTAAGATCAGTTCCTTCTGGAAAGATGAAAACAGCCAAAGACTTTGCAGATTTTGATAGGTATTTCAAACAGTCAGCAATTCGTGGAATATCTTGTTCACGCTGTCTTGTCAGAAATATATACATCATCATCTGCATGCACCAACCAAAGAATGGCCAAGTCTTTAGATCGTTCTTTAAAATGAAAGACAAGCAAGGATAGTTTTCCAAGCAAGATGCATAGAGCCAACCAGCGTACATCCAATCTACTCTCGTTCGATGATTGGAAAGAAAGAGTATATTTTTATCATTTAAAATTCTTGAGTCATTACAATATATTGTCAGGGATGTTCGTCCAACGAACGTGATCAAGGCTGCATTGTACAAAAAGTACATCTTGTTCAGCCCCTCCACATATTTACGACGCAAACAATATATATAAGGGTGTGTTAAGGGCATTGTTAGAAGCCATGGAATTGTTAAGGTTGTACAAGCAATGACCCCCATGATCATTAGAAAGACGAAAAGCACTCCTCGGGCTGATTTTGGTAGCATCCTTTGTCCAAACAACGACTGAAAGCTATTACACAAACTAAACGCTTGACTGTGACCCAGGGGTGTATTGGATTCTGGAGTGATTTTCAGGTTGACAGTTTATTTTATTTTAATTAAAAATTTTATTTTTCCATTTTGTTATTTTTTTAATTTTACATTGCGCCGGCGGAGGAGCGAGCACAGCAGCACAGGCGCACGCACATGTGAATATCTATCTGCTATATATGCGCGCTGCTCTGCTGCGCTGCTACTGTGTTGAGCAAAATCCAAATCCAAAATGCTTGCGCCTGCTGCTGCCCCCGCCGCCCGTGTAGCCGTGGTGCTGCTGTGAAGGCTACTGCTGGCGCTGCTGTCCGCCAAATATATGCTGGGATGATGGGTTCCACGTGTGCTGCCCGCTCTGCTACAATAGAGTGGGTGCCAAGAATGCAATGTGTCGGCAGCAATGGCCCCGCTGATCTTTTTCATTTAATTATTGTAACTCTAACCAACAACAAACCAAATTGATCGAATTGATTGAAATGAGTCATAATGCAATTGACTACTTTGCGTCATTAAGTAGGGCTCCTGGTCCTTTCGTGTGCCAAAGTTTCCCCTTCTCTGTGGATGAGGACTCCTCGCCATTGTCAGGTAAAGATGTTTGGAATGAAGCGATAACAGATATTATGGTAGTTGGGCCAGGTAAATCGCACAAGAGTTTGTCGAATATTATTTACCTAACGATGCGATGTTTAGATGATCCTGTCAATGATGAGGAAACTTGGACCTTTGTCCCCGAAACCATCAACGGATCGCCGATAGAACCACCTCATTTAGCTTTCCGAAGAAGAAAGTTTTCTAAACGTCAAGATCATATCACACAGGTTTTGTTGAAATGTACTGCAGTCGTCAATCAATAATATAAATATTTGCAATTCAGATAAAATTTGTTTCAAACCCGGACACTCACTTGGACGGATATGAAGTACTCAAGACAACAGTATCTGGGAAAGCACCAGCACAAATAAAAGGTTTTGGATATATCGCTTTCAAACGCGCAACATCTTCCCCGCATGCTTTTATTGATGGAGAACCATTGTTATATGACATTTGTGTGACGAAAAAATCATTGAAAGAGGAAATACCTGAAAAGTACCTAATTATCGAAAGAGACATATCATTGGCGATGGCGCTGAGTATCCCCTCTGACCTCCAATTCGCTTGTAGAACACTCTCTGCCATGGGGTTATGTAACCTGGCATACAAAGCGGCCACTGTAGATCGATATCCACGGACAGTAAGTAGGTGGAACAGTTACAAAATCAATCTAAAATGCCAAAACAATTAGAATCAGAAAGGATTGGAACTTCCGGAAGAAGCTCTTCCTGTATTTGCCTTTCCAAGAGATTTGCGACTGCAAATAAATTCATTGAGCGAGTATCCACTACCAGTGTACTATACTTTTGTCTTTACTGATCAAGAAGGACATCACCAGTATGCAGCATGTTTGAAATTTTTTGAAAGAGTTCCATTATCAGATTTGGATCATATTGCTATGGAGATATGGGGCGAAGATGTTGTAAGAAATCGGTCAAAAGAATTGTTTGTTTTTCTTTATTTTTTTCTGGCAGGTATTGGAGTTGCCCGAAGATCGCGGCATATTTTGTCCCAAAGTTGTGTGCCTCTTGTCTAGTGTACCATTCTATCGTGCAATGAGAAGATACCTTCGTCATATGTATTCTATATCTCTTTCATCAAGCATTTGTCCCATCGAACACTTCATTAGTTCTGTGGTGGCGCAAGTTCCACTCCCTGTTGAAGGTGGAAGACCGTTTCATGTCGTTTTGGATGCTGCGCTAATATCGTCAACATCTCGGCCTATGAACCCCATAATATTTGAACTTCCACATTATAGATTCTTTCCAATGATGGATTTAGACTTCGCCGGACCGATGCGATGTATGAATCTTGATACTATTCTTGCGACTTTTATCCTTATGCTGCGTGAATCCAAAATACTGTTTGTCAGCTGCTCTAATACTCTGCTAACTGAAACAATGGAGACGTTGCGCGTACTGCTCTTTCCATTAACGTGGTCATCTACCTTCGTTTCTCGTTTGCCCAGTGCATTGACTGGATTATTGCAAGCACCCGGTGGATTCATGCTAGGCCTTCACATCGACCCAGTTGAAATGTTCCGCATAAAGCATGAAGTGGAAGCCAATAATGAAGTTCGAAGATACATTCAAACCATGCACTTTGATTACCCGATGGTTTCAGGTACCTATATCGTCGATCTGACTTCCAGCAACATCCATGTTTTCAACGGAAAGAACGTAGAAGTATTGACATCTTCACAGATCGAGAATTTATTGAAAACTTTACCAAATGGTCCCAAGTTGAGATTGAAATCTAAATTACGTAAAATCGCAGATGAATATCAGATCGCACCTCAAGTTGGTGGCCTGGAAGAATTCGATAGTGCTTTCGATTTTCAAGCTAACCCTGATGATGGCGGTGTCAGCCCAAAGAAATGGGAGGAATTTCCAACCATGGAGATTCGGGATAGTTTCATGTCTTTTATGATCGATTTGTTGGGAGATTACACTCAATATATTATTCCTCCAAATGAAGACTTAACGGCTGACACATTTCGCACGTTTAAGGAAGAGTTTGCAGTCAAGGAGTACTTGCATGATGCAGACCAATCGTGTAAGCAAGTACTAGAATATTTAATGGAAACACAAATGTTTGCGGTTTTGTTGCAGCAACGCTCGGAAGGTCGATCCCATTCCTTGGTATTCTTTGAGCAAGCATCTGCATTGCAAAGAGGATTAGGATTGAGCGCAGGTGGTCACGATGCTCACATGGGCAAAGTTCCAATATGTGTGTGCGAACTGCCGGTGCCGATATACAAGTTATTAGAGTCGGAGAACCAGTGGTCTTGCTTAAGCAAAGTAATGCAGCAACAAATTCTGCAGCATGCAGTCATGGGTAATAATGGTGGCATCTCTGTTGCTGGATCGAATCATAAAACTGCCCCTAAGTTAATGCACCTTGCCAACAGTGCTCTCAGCCCGTTACGGTCACTGGGGAGCGGACCGCACGTTGTTTATTCACCCCACCCCATTACTAACCAACGATTGCTGGATCTTTTGGTGTATATTGATTTCACGAAGACAACACCACATTCGTATTTGTTGGATGATGAAGGAAATTCTCGCTTTTACGCCTTTGCGAGGAAAGAAATTGACCGTAATGAGGATCTTCATTTAGGTAATATTGAATTTGGTCCCTTGCTCTTACCAGGTCCAGTTTTAACGAATTCTATGGATGCTCCGGTTATGAGTAGTGAAGAGCACACACGCTTCACATACTCTGAAGGATGGCCAGCATTAGACATTGAAATACTAGCGAAGACCGAATTTGTGGTTCATCCTCGTTTGCAATCATTGAGAAAAGAAAGAGTCTTTACCTTAAAGCAAGTAAGTTTGATGATGACTCTTAAATTTACACTAAATGTAGTTAATCGATTTTTCCTCTGTGCACAGATCAATCCCAGCATTCGTATGTTCATTCGATCACCTATCGAACGATTAGCATTGGAAAGCAATCATGCAGTGCGTGGTGACGAGATAATTCAGATCCATCACGGCATTAGCCCCATGGTATCGGCTATAATTGATATAAGTAGCATGGCCATGAGTTTGCTAGCGATAAGGGCAGTTCATGGATTGCGACCTGTCAGTGATATCCTTCAAATACTTGGTATCATTGCTCAGTTGGAAAGCTGGGGATTAGCTGGGTTAGTTAACGAAACTATATGGAGGAGTATTTTTATTGCTTGTAGTTCCACTGGGGGCGACTTGATAAGAAGAATTGCTATAGTGTTAAAGGATTGCTTGAAAGGCGCTCATATAATACCAGATGCACTCACTTTTGGTCAATATATGAAATCTATTGGTGCTACATCTGTCAAACATGACTCTGCAATGAATGCTGGTGACTTCCTCGACCAATACTTATATTTGGAGGAGATTGGCCTAACTTGGTATGTTCAAAAAGCTGCGTTGTCACCGCAACCAATTACCTCGTCAATTAGTGCGTCGTTTCATAAAGCGACCAAGGGTAATCCTATCGCACATGGTAAACAACATGTGAAATCAAGTGCAATATCGACTGTTAACAGAGAAGCCACCCATTTGGTTGCCACTCAATTGCATTTGGAGAAAAGCAAGGGCTTTATGCCATTCTTCTATCCTCGCACAACCTCGGCATCATTTATTCCTATGAAAATAGAATCATTTAGTTCTTCAGAATCGGTTCTAATAGCTGCGCATGATTTACAGTTACGGCTGGATGCTCTCCATGAAGCATCTAAACCAACCGAGATGTTGCCGGAGATGAAAAAGGCTCTTCAGCCTAGTATTCCAGCAAAATCTGACAGCAACATCACTCCTACTAGCAATTCGTTTGCTGGAACAGTGAGAGACGCAGTACCATTCAATCTTGGTTCGATTAGTCCTTTGAGATCCGACTCATCCACTTCTAGCCTTCCTCCTCCACCGCACGGTTCTAATGGGGGCACTTCAGGCCGCTCACCAATGATGACCGGGATGATGACGCGCATGTTCACAACCAATATAATGCGCACCACTACCACTGGAAACGGTAGTAGTAATAGTGGATCTACACCCAACGTTTCTCCCACTCCGCAAGCATCTTCCTGGGGCAAATTTAAATCTGCTTTTGGGGCCGGGATGATGTTGGGCCAAAAAGAACTTCACGCAACCCCTTTGGGTCAAATTGCTAACAGCGACTCATCTTTAGTTGAGTTAGAACAACTTCACAATGAGGTAGGCTCTCCCATAGGGAAGGTTTCTGCCACTTTAGATTTTGACGACGATGAAGAAAGTGGTGGAAGCGATGATGATGATGTGGGTGTAGATACGACTGTTGATGGAGAGAAGGAACAAGTTGCAACCGAGCTGCATCCTGTTTTGACAACTGTGCAATCATCTGTAACTGCTACAGATCCATTATCCTCCGCACTTATGAACGACCCCATTTTAGTGCCTCAAATAAAGGTGTTATCCATCGCTGGCGACGATTCTATTCAAACGGTACCAGCTCCCGCATTGTCCACCGCTTCCGTAGATTCATCTTCAACTCCGCCCTCTCCGGGTTCAGCATCTCCTGCCCGTGTCGAAAAGAAATCTCTGTCAGTTCCAGATTGTGACTCTCTTCAAAACTCCATTCTGGAAACCTTTCTTCACGAGCATGCTTGTCGTGGAAAAGCAATTGCTATCCATAGTTACAGTCCCTGTGAATGTGGTTTTGTAATGATGGATGAGGAGATCCTTAGCATGTGGTGCCACGGGGCCAGTATTGATGTCCATAAGCAGAATAAGCACAAGCTGTCTCGCAAAAATTGTACTGAAGATGCTTATCGTAACGATGAGAACGGAAAGGATGATTTGATTGATGGAGAACACGGAGAACTTCACGTTGAATCTGGAATAAACTGCCCTTTTTGTGGCAAAGATGTGCAGCCTCAATTAAATATTAAATGCTATCAAATTGACAGAGATTTATCTTATCCCGATTCTTCTCAATCTGAAATGGACTCTACAATGCCTCATTCAAAAGATGATCGATTAGTAAGTCTTTGGGATGAGGTTGTTTCATACATGAGCCCATTTATAGTACGATTTGAATTGGAAGAATTAATTTTAAAGGTTGGTGAGAGCGTCGCCCAATCAGAATGGTTACATAAGAATAGTCCTGCATTGTTTTGGAATATCATTTGGTATACATCCCGTTGCCACTTGCCCACGGGATTCATGCCAATTGGTACCAAAAGTTTGCTCCCAGATGCTAATTTATTCAAATCTTCTTACCATAGTAGATTGGATCACTCTGCCAGATCAAATCAGCGTTTAAAAGACGAATATGATTTGTTGTCACCAATTGTTATAGCCTGGAAAGAATCGGTAGCCCGGACGAAGGCACTTCGGTTGTTACAAGGGATTCCAGGTGAATTCGTAGATTACCACGATATTCTTCCAAAGGGATGCAATGTCAAAGACATCGATACCATTCGTGACTATGTATTGCCTCATTTGGATGGATCGCCTGCAAGTCTCCGAATCGCCATGATTCACTTAGCTGATTGTAAGTCATTGTACGATGCCATGAAAAGCGTTTCTGGTGATTCCAAGGGCAGAGCATTTTACTCAACATTACTGATGCTTGCGATTCATGGCGGTCATTACGCATTGTATGATTCCAGTAAGACTACGTTTAACAGGGATATTTCTAAGGTAAAGGGATCTAAATTTGATGTTCATTTACAGTAAGTAAGGTTTATGTCTTTTCAATTTTAGGAATGCTCATTTCACCGGGTATATTTGGATTGCATTCGTTGTGTTTTGTCACAAAATGATTTTAAGCAAATTGAAATTGACGAAGAAAGCCTGTTGGAATTTGCAAAAGATTATAAATCCACTGCAGTACGAGCGATGTTTGGTTTATTGTTATAAGATATTACATTTGACTATCCAGCAAAACCTTAGACGAAATGTTGTTCACAAAACTAGATCATGTGTAGATATATGAACCAAAAACAAGAAAATAAAATAATAAAAACAGTTTTGCTCTTTCGAATCTACGACTCTTCGAAGTTTTGTTTCTTATTTATTTGAGAGCCTAATTTCTTCACCACTCGATTCTTTTCTATATTTGGATTAAAACCTTTGCGTTGACTATTGTCGAATTTGCCATTGCTTCGTTTCCTAATCTTTTTTGTTGCTCTACCGAAGTTGCTATTGGCTAATGCATTGCTGACGTCTTTTATAAATGCAATTTTCATATGCCCCTTCTCTTTGTGAACATATTCGTAAAACAATTTGTAAAAATCATTCTTGACATCAGGCAACGTCAAGGTGGTGAAATTCTTTACATCAGGAGTGTGGTCAACTAGCAGTACTTTGGTCTCCTTCAAAGAGAGAGCACCAAGCTCAATCAATTTTTCAATACGATTTGGTGTTCCAATAACAATCGGAAAATAAGTTTTACTGAGCATCTCAATCTGCTCCGACAGTTTAAAATGTTTTGCAAACAATTTGCCAATCTTCACTTTGATTAATTTGCTAGAAACGGCTTTGATAACTTCTGTAGCACGAAGAGCGCTTGCCGTGATAATTACCATTATAGGAGAGCCCCGATTTTCAGCGGAGTTTTCGGGGCTGAGAAGAACCTTTTTATAATTGGGAAAGCTTGCTGAAAGAGAACGTACAAATGGGCACGGAATCTTGGTAGCAGATTCCGTAACAGAAGAGGGACTCAGTGCAGGGTAAAAGAAGTCTGCTTCAGTGTAATATGGCTGCTGTTCTTGCTGCTGATATGTGCGATAAGGCACAGGGGCATGCTGAATGAGATCTCGGATCATTTCT
>JACCEA012576349.1_pt1 | contig 11625 bp, 5 predicted proteins | sample 7449851 | NCBI WGS metagenome assembly JACCEA01 (sample SAMN15323453, study PRJNA562643) | freshwater metagenome | isolation source: river surface water | place: USA:Blue River Watershed | collected 2017-08-18 | reverse complement strand
CGGTCGGCGGCCTGCGCGAGGCCGCGGAGCGTCTCGTGTCCGCCGCCGCCAAGGGCGAGCGGATCGCCATCCTCGGCGACTACGACGTCGACGGGGTCTCGAGCACCGCGATGCTCGTCCACTTCCTGCGTCGCCTCGGCGCCAAGCCGGAATATTTCGTGCCCCGCCGCCTGGAGGAAGGCTACGGTCTCTCGATGGCCGCGCTCGAACGCGTGCTCGCCGAGGCGAAGCCGCAGCTCTTCGTCGCCCTGGACTGCGGGACGAACTCCCGCCCCGAGGTCGAACGCCTCCGGGCCGAAGGCGTCGACGTCATCGTGGTCGACCACCACGTCGCGAAGGAATCCCGCGTCGGCTGCGTGCTCGTCAACCCGCGCGTCCACGACGCCGAGGATGCTCCCTGGCAGTCGCTCTGCACGGCCGGCCTGGTCTTCAAGCTCGTCCACGGCGTGCTCAAGGTGCTCCGTCTGGCCGGCGACGAGCGCGGCACCTCCATCGCGGTGAAGGACTATCTCGACCTCGCGGCCCTCGGTACCATCGCCGACCTGGTGCCGCTGCGCGCCGAGAACCGCATCCTCGCCGCCCACGGCCTGAAGGCCCTCGGCGAAGCCCGCCGGCAGGGGCTGCGCGCCCTCATCGCCGTCAGCGGCATGGAGCCCGGCGGCGTCCTTTCCTCGGTCGACGTCTCCTACCGCATCGGCCCGCGCATCAACGCCAGCGGGCGTCTCGCGGACGCCTCCTTGCCGCTCCGCCTCCTGCTTTCCGACGATCCGGCGGACTGCCTGCGCGACGCCGCGCAGCTCGACGCCATCAACCGCGAGCGCCAGGAGATCGACAAGAAGGTCACCGAAGAAGCCATGGCCCAGGCCAAGGCGATGGGCGACCTGGCCGGCTACGTGGTGCACGGCGACTGGCACCCGGGCGTGGTGGGCATCGCCGCCGGCAAGATCTGCCGCGCGCTCGACCGTCCCGTCATCGTCCTCGGCAAGGAAGGGGAGAGCGCGAAGGGCTCCGGCCGCAGCGTGCCGGGTACCAACCTCGTCGAGGCGCTCGGCGCGTGCGCCGACCTGCTCAAGACCTACGGCGGCCATCCGATGGCCGTGGGCGTCTCCCTTGACGTCGCTGCGGTCGAGGCCTTCCGCGCCCGTTTCGCCGAAGCCATCCAGGCCCAGCGTCTCGCCGGCGTGGTCCAGGCGGACGGTCGCGACCTCGATATCGCCCACTGGATCCGCCCGGCGGACGTGACGGACCAGCTGTTGGACGACCTCGACCTGCTGCAGCCTTACGGCGAGGGCAATCCCGAGCCGGTCTTCGGCTTCAAGGGCTTCGTCTTCGACCGTCCGCCGGCTCCGTTCGGGGACGGCAACTTCCGCCATCAGGTCCCCCTCGGCGGCGGCCGCCGTCTGAACTTCGTGGCGTGGCGCATGGCGGACCGTATCCCTGAGCTCGGCAAGCCGGTGGAGCTGGCGGTCAAGCTCCAGTGGAACCGCTGGCAGGGCAGGCGCACCCCGCAGGCCGAGATCCTGGACTGGCGCTACGGCGCCTGAATCAAGGGCCGACGCGCGGCGCTCTTTCGGTGACGCCTTTGACGGTCGTGGTCCGGCCGTCGGCGCCTACGTGGATGAGGTAAGTCGTGCGGGCGTCGGCTTCCGGCCGGCTGCGGAGCGTGCGCAGGGGACGTTCCTTGCTGCCGGGGCGTCTGATCTCCAGTCCGACGTAGCCGAAGGCGTCCGGTTCGGGTCGCCAGATCAGGAAGGAACGCGGCGCCAAGGCCTGCGTCCGCCGTCCGTCGGTCACTTCGAGCGGGATGGACGCGAGGTTGAGGAAACGCAGGCGCCCGTATGGATGGGCGGCCGCCGGCTCGGGGAGGCTCAGGATCTCGGTCTTGCCGTCGCGGACCGCGAAGAGCAGGAGCTGCCGGTCTCCTTCGGTGAGGACGCAGGATGCGAGCGGCGTCATCGACGCGGCTGGTCTCGATTTGCGGGTGGCATCCGGCGTCGTCGGCGGCACGTCGGCCTGTCGCGCCGCTTCCTCCGCGGCGAGCCGGGCCTGCCGCGCCGCGTCCGCCAAGGGCTCGGCCTCCGCGAGCATCTCTTCCGCCCGCTTGCGGAGCGCATCGCCGGCCGGACCTTCGGGAGCCCGGGCCGCGAGCGCCGCGGCGGCCTGCGCCGCCTGCTCGTAGGCCGCTTCGGCGGCCTGCGCTTGCGCGCGTCGGGCCCGGATGGCGGAACTGGTCTCGGCGAGCATCTTGGCCTCGGCCGTTGGCTCCAGCAGTCCGAACTCCAGGAGGGCGTCTCCCCGGTAGCTTTTCTCTTCCGAGAAGAAGTCGCTGGGGATCACCAAGGGGCGCAATTCCTTGCCCTCGCGGTAGGCGGCGGTCGGGAGGGGTGATTCCAAGGCGATCGCCCGGAAACGGGTGGCCACCTTCCGCGGTGTCTCCTCGGCGCCGAGCAGGGCGGCCGCGAGCAGCCAGAGATGGCCGAACCTCCTCATAGTTCTTCGGGCCGCAGGGTGCGCGCGCTGACGAGGGTGAAGCGCCGTCCCAGGAGCCGGTTGACCGCGCGGAGGGAAGGGTGGGCGAGCCGCGCGTCGCCCGGGTGCGTGACGGGGGTCTCCGGCGGCTGCGCGGGGTCGCAGAACTCGGTCGTCCTTTGCACGACGGCTTCGATCCAGACCCGGGCGCTTTCGCCGCCTTCGACGGCATCGGCGTAGACGCGCAGCACGAAGGTGTCGGAGCGCGTGCAGAGCGCCGGGCCGATGACTTCCAGGATGTCCGCCTGGGTGAGGCTGCCGGGAGCGCCTTCGGTCATGCGGGCCTGTCCGGTGGCCGCGCCGCGCGGATCGCCGGAGCGGAGGTTGGCCCGGCTGGCCGGATCGGTCCAGGGGACCTGCCCGGGGCCTTGCAACGGGCGTTGCTCGTTCTCCGTCGAAGGCGGCGGCAGGGTGCTCCCTCTCCGGGTCAGTTCGGCGCCTTCGTTGTCGGCGCGGTGGATCGCGTTCTGCAGGCAGCCGGCGTTGCCGATGAACGGATAGGTGTTGCAGGTGAAGCGGTTGACGAACTGCGCCAGTCCTTGGAACGGCAGCGGCACCGTCGCCTTGCTTCCGGCCGTCGCGCCCCGGAACGACTTGGGGCGGTCATGTTCGGGCTGTCGGTGATTGTTGGATGCTTCGGCCCGGTGAGGATACTGGCTCCGCCAGCGGATCTCATCGACGATCGCCTTGGCCAGGAGCTGGATCTGCCGGTCATCCAGCGAGCGCAAGCCGTTCCACGCTTCCTCGCTGAGGAAACCAGGCCGGTGGGCCGGCACGGCCGCGTCGCGGCGGTCGGCCCGTGGGTATCGGGCGTTGCGGTCGGCGGCCGGCGACGTCGGACCTGCCGAACCGGAGGGCAGGCCTTTGGTGGCGCCGAGCAAGGCGGCCCATGCGTCCGGGGAGACGTTGTTCACGTTGAAGGCGCCTTCGAGGGTCACCGCCCCCGCGAGGGTGCGGTGCGAGTTCAGCTGGCCGCGTCCGCGGTGCTGCGGGGCCGGCTTGATACGCGGGTTGGCCAGCGAGCGGCGGCCGGCGAAGAATTCGTCGAGCACCGTCGCCATCGGCTTGGTCTCGCGGCCCGCGTTCCACTCCGGTCCGGCGCCCGACAGGAAGTGACGGTCGAACAGCGCCGCGTTGAGCCAATAGGAGCGGTCGACGTCGGTGCAGTTCTGGGCGGAACGATAGTTCCAGGTCTGGTGCTTGGCGAAGAACGGCGAAGCGAAGCTGTTGCCGGCGGCCAGCAACGGATCCTGGTCGCGCAGGTGCACGTTGGCATGCCCGTATTCGGCCAGGGAGACCGGCGGGACGAGCGGCACCGCTGTGAAGACGGCCGCGGGCACGCCCTGCGATCCATGGCTCAGCCCACCGAAGGCTTTCCGGCCGCTCAGGTCGGTCTCCATGACTTCGGTCCAGTCGTTGACGCCGCGGATCGTCATCCGGAAGCTGCTCGAGGTCGTCGCATAACCCGCCGGCATGCCGCCCGGCGACCAGCCGGTCGCTTCGGGGCGCGTCATCGGCGCGAGGGGGTTCGAACGCGTGAACAGCGGGAAGGGCTGAGGGTCGGCCGGCCAGCGCGCCGCGTAGTCCATGACCGCGAGAACGGCGGCCGGCTGGCCCGGGCCGGGGAGGACGGCCGAAGGCGGGATCAGTTTGGCGGGGGCTTCGCCGCTGCGGCTGGCGTCGAGCGAGTTGGAAAGCAGTTCGGTGACCTCGCTGGAGGCGTTGAACAGCGCGGCGTCGTTCGCGTTGCCGGCCTCGTTGAGCCGGTCGCCGCGCCAGCTCGAGATCATGTGCCGGACATAGAAGGGGCCGGTGCTGCGCAGGCGCACGGAGAGGGTGTCGGTCTCGTTCCGTCGCAGCGGCTCGTTCGCCGCGGTGAGGCAAGGCGCCCAGAAACCTCCGAGGAAATCGAAGCGGTCGACGGTCGTGCCGATCCGGTCGAACGGCACCGGCGCGGGGCCGGGCAAGGAGAACACCTTGAGTTCGCCGGGTTCGAGGGTCGTCGGCGGGACGTAGATCCGCATGCTTTCGCTGCGGTTCGGATTACCGCCCGCATAGGCGACCATGTTGAGGAGGTCCTTCGACCAAGAGCCGCCGGCCGAGGTGCCGAACTCGAGGAACCACTGGTCCCAGTAACGGAACGAAAGCCGCATCGCGGCGTCGCCGCTGTTCTCAGGGCTGAGACGCAGGGCCACGTTGTAGGGATTATGGAGCACGGTCACCGGCGAAAGGGTCAGCCGGAGTTCGCCGCCGAAGTCCTGCAATCCGAACACGAGCAGCTGGCGGGCCACGTAAGGGAAGACGCCCGGCTTGGTCGGCTGGGGCGACGGGGTGCCGCGCACCGTCTCCGTCGCCCACATGTCTTCCGCGGTGTCCATGCGGTTGTAGAGGTGGCCGTAGTGCGCGGTGCTGGCGTTGATGTTGCCGGCCAGGCTGACCGTGTTGGGGAAGTGGGCCCGCGCGCGGAGCTCGGGCGTCGCCCCGGCCCGCGGCGTCAGCTCGCGGTACAGCAGGTGGTGCGCGCGGAGCGCCTCCCAGAGAGGCCCGCGGATCATCGAGGTGCTCCGCCGCGGATCGCGGAAAGCATAAGTCGAGGCGAGCAGATGGTCCGCCGGCCAGCCCGGTTCGGTGAAGCGGACGAGGGCTCGGTTATCCGCGAAGGCCGGCGTCGCCAGGTTAGGACCCGTGCCGATGCGCACGTCCCACGGTTGCCACGCATAAGTGGAGGCTCCGGCGCCCGCGCCGTATTCCGAGTTCCGGAACACGCTGTCCGAAGCCTCGAAGAGGGAGGAAAGGTCGACCTTCAGCCCGCCCCACTGGGAGTCCGTCAGGATGCCGCGGCTGAGCGTCGTCGCGAACGGCCAGAGACGCCGGGAGGTCGCGGCGGCGTCCGTGGCCGAGAGGCCGGTCGGCGGCGCCAGCGCCAGGTCGTTCAATCTCCGGAAGCGCCCGTCCCAGCCGTCTGCCGTCAGCGACGCAGGCAGGCCCGGCAGCATTTCGTTCGCCACGCGCCCGGGACCTTTGACCGCCGAGGCCCGGCTCGCGGCGTCGGCCGTCGGGCCGTCCACGCGGTCATCGCGCGTGTCCACGCGGATCTTCACGCCTTCGTCGCCGATCCAATACGCATAATGCCCGGCGCTGTCCGGCCAGGCGACGCGGGGAAGGCTGACCCTTCCGTCAGGACGACCTGAAGCGCCGAGTCCGGGTTGCGCCAGGGAAGGAGTGGCGTCCGCAGGGCCGGTCGCGGTGGCATCGCCGACGAGCCGGACGAGCTGCGCGGCCGGCGGGACGTAATCCGTCTGCCAAGGCAGCCAGACCGACTCGGGATAGTCCGGGCGGACGTTGGTCCCGCCTTCCGGCAAGGATGGGTCGAAGGTCGCGCTCAGGGACACGCTCTGCGCGCCGGCGGGGCGGTCGTGGCGACCGCTGATCAGCCAGGCCGGCGGTGAGTCGGGCTGGTCGTTGCGCCAGACGCCGGTCCACATCGGATTGAGGACCTGGTTCCAGTTCCGGCCAGGCTGCGCATGCGAGGCCGTGAAGTCGGCGCGGGCCGTCGCCCGTCGGTCGGGGCCGGCTTCCTGTTGCAGATGCGCCAAGGCCAGCCGCAAGGCCGCCGTGCCGTTGAGACGCGCCCGCGTGGCCAGTTGGTGGTGGCGCGCGGCCTGCGACTCGACGGTGACGAAGGCGGACAGCGTCAGCAACGTGAGGACGAGGAACGACATCACGACCAACGAAAGCACGAGGCTGAAGCCGCTTCGGGTGGAGGACGGGATGCTCGCTTCGTCCATGCGGACGCATGCCGGCCGGCTCATCCGCGACGTCATTTCGGAGGAGCGGAGGTCAGCCCTTTTGCCTTGGCCGGCGGGGGACGGTCGACGATGGCCTTCAATTGAATCCGGCCGGTCGTCCCCACGGGGGTGAGGACGTAAAGTTTGCGGGTGGATTCGAGATGGTAGATGCGCGAGGAGAAGAGGACCTTCGCCTCTCCCGAGAGCACCTGCATGTCGTAGTAGGTGGTGTCCAAGGCCCCGGGTCGGAAGATCCGGCTGTCGCCCGCCGGCACGACGTTGTCGCCGGCCGGCGTGCGGATGGTCAAGGGGGCGGGGCAGAGGTTGAGATAACGGTTGCTGCCGGGAGGGAAGGAGCCGGGCTTGTCGTTGAGCATCACCATGCCGTTGCCTTGGCCGGGGGTGACCAGGATGATGAGGTGCAGCAGGCCCTGCTTGGCCGGCAGGTCGACCCAGGCCAGCGGAGGAGAGCCGGCGGGGCTGTAGGTGAGCGTCCGGCTCCGGCCTTTCACTCCTTGCCTCGGGCCGGCGTCCTTCGCGGGTTTCTCATCGTCCTTCGCGACGGGGGCTTCCTCCCCTTTGCTGGCGGTCATCTGGACGAGTTCAAGCCTCGCCGGGCCGCGATAACTGACTTCCTCCGCGAACATGTCGGTGGGGATCACGAGGCCCTGCGCCTTGCGGTTGTTGACCACGCCGACGCCGACGAGCGGCCGGGTCATCGAGATGAAGCGGATCCGCGCTTCGACGAAGCCTTCGGATTGTCCCTTCAGGACCGGGCTCAGCGCGAGCCAGCCGGCCAGGACCGCGAGGAAGAACTCAGATCTCATCGCTGCGAAGCCAACGCATCGAAAGCACCTTGAAGCGGCGTCCGAGCACCCGATTGACGGAAGTGAGGGCCTGACTGACGGTCGGGTCGGCGGCGGCCGGGCCGGTCGTCAGCGGCTTCGGCGCGCTGTTGCCGCTTTCGGCGGGGTCGGTCGGGTCGACGAATTCAGGCACCCTCTGGACGACGACTTCCATCCAGGCGGTGCCGGTCTCGCCGGACGTCGCCATCGCCTCGCCGAAGCAGCGCAGCGTGAAGGTGTCGGAGCGCGTCGTGAGCGCGGGGCCGAACGCCTGCAGGAGGTCGGACTGGAGCAGGTTGCCGGGGGCGCCGAGCGCGGCGTGAGCCCGGGCCGTGCTGCCGCCTTGGGGGCGAAGTTCGATGTTCTCGGCGTGAGGGAAGGACCCGGCCGTCGGGGTCTCGAGCGAAGCCTCGGTGATCCTCAGCTCAGGCGCGCCGGCGAAAAGCCGGTCGCTGATGCCGGCCGCGTGCTGCTGGTCGGCCCGGAAGATCGCCGCCTGCAGCGCGCCGCAGCGGTTGGCCCACGTCTCGGGCGTGAGGAACCGGTTGATGAATTCGGAGAGCGCGAGGTAAGGCGTGGTCGCCTGGGACTGACCGGCGAAACGTCGGACTCCGGGCGGGTTCGCGAGGTCCCGTTCGGTGCGGCGCTGCAAGGCGAAGCGCGCCTTGTTCTCCTCGACGATCGCCAGGGCGAGCGCCCGCAACTGGGCGTCGGAAAGATTGGCGAAGCCGTTCCAGTTGGTCGCATCGCCGGCCTCGCCGGTCGCGACGACGGCCGCGAGCTTGCTCAACGCACGAGGGAACCGCGCGTTCTTGTCCGGTTCGGGCGCGTCGGCGGCGAGGCCGGCCAAGGCCTGCGCCTTGGCGGAGCCGAGGAAAGCCGTCCAGGCTTCGACGGAAGTGGAGTTCACGTTGAACGCGCCTTCGTTGAGGAGCACCGTCGCCACCCGACGGTAGTCGTTCAAGGCCGCCTGCTTCGCTTCGGCGCCGAGTCCGCTGAGTTCCGCGGAGAAGCGGGGGTTGGCCCAGGGCGCGTCGCCGGCGATGAACGCATCGATTAACTGCGGGATGTCGGCGGCGATGTTCGGGTCGGCGGCCGTCGGTCCTCCGCCCGAAGGGCTGGCGAGCCCGGAGGGCGCGGGGTCGGCCGGGGCCACGGCGCCGCTGCCGCCGGTTCGCATCCGCGGGGCGAGCCCCGAGAGGAAGTATCCATCCCAGAGCGCGGCGTTGAGCAGGTAGCTTTGGTCGAAGTCCGTCCAGTTCGGTCCGTTCTGCTGGAAGACCTTCTGCGCATCGACGAACGGCGAGGCGAAGCTGTTGCCGATGCTGAGGAGAGGCTGCTGATCCCTGACCCCGAAGTTCGCGTGCGCGTACTGGGCCAGGGAGGTCGGGGGGACCATGGGGACCTCGAGGAGGACGGCCCGCTCGGCACCGCCGGCGCCGAGCGAGCTGCCGCCGTAGGCCAGCTTGCCTCCGTCGTAGTTCGCCAGCACGGTGTCCCAGCTGCCCGAACGCACGGTGAGCTGATAGCTCGGCGAGCCGCCGAGGAAGCCTTGTCCGGCGCCGGTTCCGCGCCGGCCGCTCGCGCTGGCCCGCGCGGTGGCGGCCAGGGGGTTGGAGTGGGAAAGCACGGGGAAGGGCGCGCCAGCCGCGTCGGCGGGCTTCACGCTGATGTCGATGACGGTCACCAGGTCGGGTTCGAGCGGCGGCGAAGTCGGCGTCGGGTAGGGGTAGCGTCCGTCGGACTGGTCGTTCGGGCGCAGGTACTTGTCCTGGACGTCTCGCCAGCTGGGGAAGAATTTCTCTCCCGGGCTGGGGTACTTCGCCTGGTCGATGTCGCTGAACACGACTTCGGTGTTCTCGCTGCTCCGGTAGAAGAAGTCATTCTTGTCGTTGCCGATCTCGTTGCCGGTCTTGTTGGTCTTCTGGTCGAAGACGAGCTGGTCGCCCGGCCAGCAGGCGAGCGCGTGACGCATGCGGAGCCGGCCGCCCGGGATGATCTCGAAGGCGATGGGCGAGTTGATGTCGAGGACGTCCATGGCGGCGTCGCCGAAGTTCCAGTCCCAGACGTTGTCGCGGTAGCCGCCGCGCGTGTCGTAGGTGTTGCCGAGGACGATCGACTTCGTCCACTCGCCGATGGCGGGCTCGCAGGAGAAGACCCGGAATTCGCCGGGTTCGAGGGTCATGTCGGGCGAGCCGTCCTTGGCGAGATAGATGCGCAGGGTGTCGTCGTCCTGGACTTCCGGGCTCTGCCGGCGGAAGAATTCGGTGATCGACGTCTCGAACACGAAGGGGTTGTCGAGCGTGTCCGGCTGGTACTGCTTGAAGCGGAATTTCCAGTCGTTCATGTCGGCCAGCGAGATGGCGGCCGCGAAGGGCTGCTTGTTCGCGGAGCCGGTCGGACCCGCGCCCGGCTTCCAGCGCATCCGGACGTTGTAGGGATTGTGGACCACGACGATGGGCGTGATGTTCAGCCGGATGTCGACCCATTCTTCCTGGTACCACATCACGTTCTTGCCGATGCGGATCGATTTCCAGACGAACCACTGCATCTTGTTCACGCTGAACGCCAGGGAGACGCGCTGGACGTAAGGGGTCGCGGCCACGTTCAGCGGGCGCGTGATCAGGCGTCCGGCGTCGCCGTTGAGCAGGTCCGAGACGTTGGGGTCGATGGGCGTGGGGAGGTCGCCGTCGAACAGGTCGGAGTAGCCGTAGATGCGGTTGCGCAGGCTGTTGTTCGGCAGGCCGCTGTCGGCCGGCGGTCCGCTCGGGTGCGCGGCGGCCACGTTGGGCCAGAGCGTGCGCGCGTTGAGGGTGGGGATGGTGGTGGCGTTGGGACCGGCGCCGCCGGCGCTCCAGCCGAGCTGTCGGTAGAGGCGATGGTAGTCGCGCAAGGCCCACCAGGTCGGTCCGCGCAGCTGGCCGCCGGGGGTCGTGCGATTGAACACGGGCGCGGCGGTGAGGTTGCCGCTGCCGTCGCGCAAGGCGGGCATGGAGATCGTCGCGACCCCGGTCCCGATGTGCGTGGCGGCCGCGCCGGCGGCGCCGCCGCCGAACTCGGTCGCCGCGAATTCGGCGTCGCTCAGTTCGAAGGCGCGGGACAGGTCGCGCTTCAGGCCGCCTTGCGCCGGGTCGGCGAGCACGCCGGCGGAGATCACGCTGACGTCATGGAAAAGCCGGCGGACGTTGTTCGCGTCGGTGCCGCTTTCGAAGCCGCTGAGCAGGGCGAGCTGCCTGACGCTGTCCACCGCCCGGAGCTGGGCCGGTTCGGCCAGGGCGCCCAGTCCGGGGAGGGCGTCATAGCGCGGGGCGAGCGGGCTGCGCAGGGAGGTGAGCTGATCGACGTCGCCGAAGGATTTCGAGCGCGGGTCGCTGAGGTTGATCCGCGCCTTCACGCCCTCGTCGCCGACCCAGTAGGCGTAGCTGCCGAAGACTTCGTCGTCGGGCAGGGTGACCTTGGGCAGGGAAACCAAGCCGTCGGGCTTTCCGTCCGCGGCGGCCATGGCGCTCCCATGTCCGACCAGCGGGACGCTGTTCGCCGGATCGACGACGTAGTCGGTCTGCCAGGGGGCCCAGTAACCCGCGTGGTAATCGGGCGAAGCGCCCGTCTGGGACAAGGAGATGCTCTGCGTGCCGGCGGGCTCATCGCCGCGGCCGGAGATCAGCCAGGCGGGAGGAAGGTCGGGCTTGTCGGTGCGCCAGACGCCGGTCCACATGGGGTTCTTCACGCCGGCGGCGCTGACGTTGGGTTGGGTGATGTCGGCGCGCGCGGTCGAACGTCGGTCAGGGCCGGCTTCCTGTTGCAGGTGCGCCAAGGCCAGGCGCATCGAGACAAGGCTGTTCAGGCGGGCGCGGGTCGCGAGCTGCTGGTTCATCGCCGCCCGGGATTCGATCGTGATGAACGACGACAGCGTGATGACGAGGAGCACGATGCCCGCCATCACGGTGAGGGATAGGATCAGGCTGAAACCTCGGCTATGGTGGGGGCGTTGCTTCATCCAAGCTTTAGGGGGGCCACTTAGGTATAATTACCCATACTTATGGGGTAGGCAAGTGCTTACCCCAGAGGACGAAACTCCGAATCAACGAATGTTTACCCCGCATAACCTAATAAAATAGTTATTTTCAAGGGGCTTAGGTCTGGTATTCTGAGTTTGTCATGAAAACCCCGCTGCTCGCCCTGTTGTTCGCAACCTCTTCGCTCTTCGCCGCGGCCGCAGGTGGCGGCACTCCTCCGGTCGTTCCTCCGACCGTTCCTCCGACCGTCGGTAAGCCTGGCTGCGACAAGAATGGTGGCCAGCACAAGAAGCCCGAGCACAAGAAGCCCGAGCAAAAGAAGTCCGATCACAAACGCGGCCGCTAAGCCCCGATTACATCCCCCCGACAGCCGGGCCTTATGGTCCGGCTGTTTCGTTTGCAGGGCTTGCGACCGTGTGGCGTGCCGTGCATCAATGCTCGCATGCT
>JACCEA010848920.1_pt1 | contig 11625 bp, 5 predicted proteins | sample 7449851 | NCBI WGS metagenome assembly JACCEA01 (sample SAMN15323453, study PRJNA562643) | freshwater metagenome | isolation source: river surface water | place: USA:Blue River Watershed | collected 2017-08-18 | reverse complement strand
GGATTCATTAACGGTTTTGTCCTCTTTAATTTCAAATTATTCTGTGTCTTATTTAAGATATGTTCATTCGTTGTACCAGAACGAATTCCCCTATGAATCACATTCTCTTCTATCTTCGGGATAATCGCCACCATCGGGGGTTTAATTACATTAAATGTCTTATCCATTCGAAGTGATGTCTCCCTAAACTCATCAATACACATATATCCTCCAAACATCTTTAACACCTCGCGTGGAGGAGCAAGTCCTATCTTCACAAATTTACCATGAAACATCTTTCGATACATCAGATTTAATAAACTATATCTCATCCACATATCCTCTCCATCATTCTTACTAAAATTATAAGATGCAGCGCAATTGAAACTACAATATACACCACTTACATAAAACTTTTCTTTACGATATAATTCAGGTAAAGCACATGGCATACCCTCAAATGTATGACAACACCACCAACAACATGTGTTCGTACTCTCCGGCCATGTATTCGCTGAGTTTGAATTCACAAATTCATACATAATATTCTTTAAATTTTTCTTAACAACCTTGTTTGATTTGTCATCCTCAATATAACTCAATCCACCCGTTCCTACACTCTCCACTATCTTCGTCTCCTCTACAGGTTCTTCTACCTTCTTCTCTTTCTCCTTCTCTATCTTATCCTCTTCCTCCCCAGCGTCATTGTCCAAAAAACTATAATGCGCATCATAATCATTCTTTAATTCTATCTTCTCTTCTGTCTCCTCTACCTCCTCCTTCTTCGGTACCATCTTCACATTTGTCATATCCACATTCTCTAATACCGAATATGTATTACTAATCATCGAATAATTTATATTTTTCTTTAAATAAGGAGATGGTTCAGGTATCTCTTCTTGTTCCTTCTTTAATGGTAAATGTAAAATAACTGTCTCTGTCTTCTCTACCACAGTGGTGCTATCAGCGGTGACACCTTCCTTTACCGAATATGTCTTCTCTTTCGGTTTACGACCACGCTTCTTTGGAGCCTTCTCATCATCAATCTCATTCTCATCTCGTTGTTTCGGTTTTCGTCCCCTCTTCTTCTGTGTCTTCTCCTCATCTTCATCCTTCGGTTTAGGTTTACGACCCCTCTTCTTCTTTAATGGGTCTACTAATTCACCATTACTTGATACTACATTATCCATATCATCTTCATCATATTCTTCATCTTCTTCATCATACTCCTCATCTTCATCTTGAAGAATATTCTCTTCCACTTTCTTTTCTAGAACATCAACAAATTCTTCTATCTCCATTTTGTTTTTCTTCTCTATCTCATTCTCTTTCATTTTTCTTTATATTAAATAAATTTAGAATAATGAAAAAAATTCTAAAGAAGAGATAGAGAGGATGTCTTATATTATTCCGAATGATATACTCAAGAGATATGCATTTTTTTTAGGTGATTTTACTACATTAACGACTCCTGCTGGACAGAGAATAAAAATTCAAAATCCTGAAAATCCAACAGAAGAAGATTATAAAAACATTATGTTATTTTTACAACAAGAATTTACTTATATACCAAAAGTACCTCAATTTATTTTAGATGAAGTACCTACTCAACAAGGTCTATCATTCAAAACTGCTTATTTTCAACAATTAGATTCATTAAAAAGAAAATTAAATCAAACATCAAATCGCAACCGTCTATCTAATACATTTGATATGACTTGTGTTGACTCTTTCTTTATTATTTATTATGAGATGGAACGTATGAAAGAATATAAAAATATGATTCTTAATACATTAAATGGAATTCGTAGTACATTGGAGAGTGTTGTTATTGAACCAACTAAATATAATATTAATGCTACCATGGGTAATATTTTTAATTTATTCGATGTTAATGATCCAGATAAATTATTTAAAACAGAATTTACTAATGAAAATAACCATATACAAACATTCATTGAAAAATATAAAAATAATTATTATTCACTATTTAAGTATGAAGGTGCAACAAATACACCTTTCTTTTTAAAAGTATTTATAGAAAATTATCAAGGAAAATCAAAAAAATTTATTATGAAGATGTTAATGGATTATATGCAAATTGTTAATTTTATGCAAGATGAGATTGAAACACGTTATGGAATATTAGCATTTAAATATTTATTATTTTTTAGTGAAAAACCATCTTTTAATAGAAGACCAACAAATAAAAGACCTACTAATAATTTTGATTTAAATTTTGAAGATAGTAATATATATAATGAATCTAAATCAAATTTAAATCATGAGAATATTAATTCAATTAATCAAAGTAAAAATTCATTTAATTATATGATATTAAGTTCAGAAGATAATATATATGAGACATATGATAATGAAAATTTAGTGATTGAAGACCAGATGAAAATGATTCAAAAATTATTTAGTGCTATATGTTCAGAACTTCAAAGTCTTTATAAAAAACGTACTTTTAATTTATATGAATTAATGACGGTCTCTCTTGAACTAAATTATTTAACAACAAAATTTATTTTCCATTATATTAAAAAAAATCAACTTAAAGATGCACTTTTAACTAAAAATAAAATATTTAAATATATACAAAGTAATATACAAATATATAATACATTTATCCAAGATTTTATGAATTGGATTCAAAGAACAAAAGATAAATTACCACCATCTATCTCATTTTTAGATAAGGATCAAAAATTATCAGAAGTCTATAAATCATTCTTTAAATTCTATTTTGATATGTTTCAAAAGAAGACTTCTAAAAGAAAAGATGAGATTCGTGACCGTCTTGAAAATGCGGGTTTAGAATTAGATATAAGTGATAGTGAAGGTATGACTCCAGAAGAGATTGAAGAACTTCAAAAAATTATTCAAAAAATTGAAGAGACTATTCAACGCCAGCAACAACAACAGTCTTCTCCCTAAGTACTTTTCTTTATATTCTCTTTATTTTACTAAAAAAAACTTCTTTTTTAGTAAATTTGAACCTAAAAAAATAATATTCTAAATTTCATTTTATCTATACGTGGAAAGGAAAATAATATTTATTCTCTTCTTCATAAGATAAATTATCATGTATAGATTGATAACCTAATTTACTTTGAGTTGGTTTCGCACTAATTAAAGAGATGTGGTCCATCGTAAATTGTATATGAGGAACTGGGACTGTTATATTTTTACCACGAGTAATACCAGTATTTCCTTTAAAATGTATTATATCAACTAAGGGTTGATAATTAGTATAACGTTTTGGGAAGATAGGTTTAATCACTTCTTTATCTAAAAAGGGAATGATAACATTTTTTATAAAATTATTTTCATCCTCAAAAAAGATTGAGAACCAATTTACTGGTTTATCAAATTTAGGTTTAATCTTTGTAAAACGACATTTTAACGGTTTTATCTTCTTTACTAATTGATTACATACTGGTGATACCATATTCTCCATATATTTATTAGCTACTTCAGGTGTTAAATATCCTAAATAGATAAATCTAGTCATAAATTTATTATTAAAATTAAGATAATAATCTTTTAATTTATATTCTTTTTGTAATTGTGTTTGAACATTTATTAATGCATCAATAACATCTTTTTGATTAAAAACATATCCTATAAAATAATGTCTCTTCGTTGCATCACTTAAATTCATATTCATAGTTGGTCTTTGTACATTTGTTGATGTAATACCGAGTGTATTTGTGATAACATTTAAGAATGGTTTATTATTATTTTTATTTTTATTTTTATTTTGAAGAAGAGAATTCGCTTGTATGGATTCTCTCTCTATCATCTCTTCTTCATTTGAAATCTCTTCATTCTCTGTATGATTCATTACAGGTTGTTGTTGTTGTGTTGTAATAAAATTATTTACTCCTTGGTTATTTGGAAGAGTTCTCATAGAATTTCCTTGAAAATAATTAATAATTTGTTGATTATTATTTCTATTCATATTTACAGGTTGAGGTTGTTGTGGTTGTTGTGGTTGAGGTTGTTGTGGTTGTTGTGGTTGTTGTGGTTGTTGGGAAATATTTATATTTCTTCGATTTGCATTTAATCGAGGAATATTAGCAGGTGCTTGTTGTTGAGGAGGTTGTGGTGTAGGATTCATAAAACCAAAAATATTCATTTTCTTTTATTTACTATCTTTAATTTAGATTATTTTTAATCAAAATCGATTGTGAAATTGATTTTTTTTGGTGACATCTTCTCTTTTTGTTTTTCAACTTGATATAATAAAAATTTTGAACCATTTTGATATTTTTCCGTTGAATTTACTTTATAACCATGTACTCTTAATAATTGTCGAAAAATAGTAATACATTTTTTTGAATCAATCTTATCTAAATATTTTGTATGTTTACATTTTAAATAATATTCCTTTAATTTTGGTACTAATTGTATCATCTCTTCTACTATTTTTCTATCTTCTAACATTTTTCTCGAAAATTGATAATATGGATTATTTATATTTTTACCTAAAAATAATTCCATTACTTTTTTAACAAAATCAAATGGAGGTTCTATTGTAAAGAGTTGATTTTTTTTATCTCCATCTGTTGAACCATCCTCTTTTTCTATCTCTTCTTTCTTCTTCTTTTTTATCTTCATCTTCTTTATCTTTTGTAAAGTATTTACTTGTGTACTTGATATTGTTTTAAAAAAATCATCACCATCTTCTTCTTCTGTATCAATATTTAAACCTACACAAAAATTATCTTCAATCGTTTCATTGAGATGATTACTTTTATTTGATTTTTGAGATAGATTTGAAGAAGAATGAACAAGAGGAATTGAACTTAAAGAACCACTTGATTTTATTTTTTTAATAAAACTTTTGGGTGAACGAACTTTAAATGATTTTGGGGAAGGTGATAAAGGGGAAGGTGATGATGTAAAATATGATATAGGTGATAATATTTGTATTTTTTCTATTTCTTTCTTTTTATTTTCCATTTTCCTTACTATAAATTAAGAAAATATTCATATCTTTATACCTCGGTACTTTCTTTATATTTTATCTTTTGGTATAGCCATTGTTCTAGCCATTGGTACATAATTACCAGTATTAATATTATTTCTTTCTTTTCTAGTATATTGAGGATTTAAATCCACAAAATTCATCAAATTTCCTCCTTGTTGTGCCATAAAATGATTTCGGTCTTTTAATCGTGTCTTCTCCATTCTATCTCTCTCTTCACTTGTTGGATTTCGATTAGAAAAATCATGATTATCTCTGTCAATCATAGGTACACCTCGATTCACATTATTTAATGTTTCATAATTCATCATAAAATAATCTTGTTGAAAATTTTTTTGAACTGGTTCATTATATTTCATCTTACCAATATCACGTGTATTCTGTTGTATTCTATCTATCATTTGAGGTCTTCCTCCTCCTTGTTGATTTCGAATATGTTGTGCATAAGGGTCTACCATATAATGATCATGTTGATAAGATAATGGTTGATTTGTACTTGAACTTGACATTTTTAAGTATTGTTCAAAAGGAGGATTTTGAGTAGAAGTAGGTTGATTACGACTTGGTACTGATTCAAACATACTACTTTGATTCGGTATATATCCCATTACAGGTGCTCCTGGCAAAGAATGTTGGAAAAAATTAGGTTGTTGTTTTTCTTGATTTGTTGTTCGAGTCTCTTTAGTACATTGAGGATGAGGCCACATATCTTTTTTCTTACTATTCTTACTTCTTTTTTTATTATTCCCGTTCTTTCTTATTCTCTTTTTTCTTAAATATATACAAAGATGAATACGATTACAACTTTATCTGATAAATATAATTATACATTAAATGGAATACAACACCAAATACCTTTACATTCAAATCTTATTATTCAAAAAAAACCTCTTGATGAAAAAATACTTATTTCTCTCAAATTTTTAATTAAATATATTCATGATCTTTTTGATTTTCATCATATCGACTATTTTTTATTATCTCATACCTTACTCGGACAATATATTTTTAAAGGAATACATATCTTTCATCCTCAACTCGAAATCGGTATCTCTTCCAACCATCTTTATAAATTAACAAAAATAAAAGAAGATATTATTCAAGATGATTTTCTATATGATGATTCTTCCCTACCCCATTATCTATCCATCTCTTCATCCTTCTTTAAACATACAAATGTATCTCTTTATATTTATATCATTTATCAAAATGAAGATGATAAAAAAGAATTATTTCATCATCATGAAAATAAAAAAATAGTTCATCAAATATATGATATATATCCAATTGAAAAAGTTAAATTTGAGGAATTTGAAGTATGTGTTCCAAAGAAAATAGAAAATATTTTACATCATTATTCTTTTCATTTAAGTTTTTTACATTTTAAGGAGAATGAAGAAGAATCACAAAAACATGAAGTGATGCTTATTGAAAGACCTAAAAAAGAAGAGACTTTATCTTCTACTCTCACTACTTTCTCAAATCAAATTTTTCAACAATTTACAAAAAATATATTTTAGTTAGCTTTCTTGGAAAGTTCTTTAGAACTTTCAGAAAGTAATATATTATCCTTTAAAAGAGGATAACTTGTCATTTTCCCTGGCCTAGCGCTCAGACGCTATGCGTCTGTGTCGAGCGGGAAAACATATTCAACATTGATAACATAATTCCAAGTGTTCAGAACATTTATCTAAGATATCATGTTTAAATTCTAAAGGTAAGTCTAAAATATCAAAAAGATATTTTCCTCGATTTTCAATGATTGAATAAACATTTCGGTCAATTGTAGCATTCTTCATTAATAATATATATTTACTATATTGACCAAATTGTGGTCCAACACAATAAAAGTTTAGATGACCTAATTTTTTAATCTTATCTAAAATGATAATATTGACTTCTTTTAATAAAGATGCTACAATAATATCCATCTCACATCCAATATGTTTATCTCCTTGAATCTCATTTAATAATGATTCAAAAGATTGTATATGTATTAATAGTTTTTTACATTGAGTTTTATATAAATTTAATACAACTTCTTCACTCTCATCATTACCTAACATTCGATTTACCATTAAATTCATCTTTTCATTTCGATTCTTTGGATAAAATATTTCACCAATCTTTTTCAATAATGTTTTTTGTTCTAACATCTCTCTCAATCTCTTTACTATCATCTTTTTAATAGATGGTGCGGACATATTTTCTGTTGTATCCATCTGTTTAAATGCATAAGATAATGATACAAATAAAGAATCTTCATTATTTCTTTGTACTTTAAACATATCACCTAATAAATTCTCCCATGCTCCAGGTAAATCATCTACTAATTTTTGGTTAATTAATTTTAATCCAGATTTTGTATATCGATTCTTCATAAATGCTACATCTTCTGTTTTAAACTCCTCATATAATGGACGTCTATCTAATATGATTCCCTTCTTATCCAAAAAGACCTTATCTAAGATAAATATAATCTCTTGAATATCTTCACCATGTAAAAAGATATATTTAGTTGGATCTATTACTATAAATTCTTTATTAATAACTGAACTAATATTATCATATAATATCTCATTTCTCTTTAAAGGATATCTTAATAATTCTTCTACAATCCTATCTAAATAAAAAGATTCATTATCACGAGAATTATCTAATAAATTACGGCGATTTATGTATAATTTACAAATACCATCTTCTATAATACAATGTGGGTCATCTTGACATGAGAGTTCAAAATTAGAAGATGAATGATTATTTTCATTCTTCTTTTCTCTTTTCATAGCTCTCTCAAAACAAGGTATTCTTTTATTCGGTTTTTGATAAGTATTATAATCATATTTTCTATCACCAATTACTACAATCTTACGAATAAATCCTTGTATAAGTGAGTATAATTTACGGCGTTTATCCACTAAATTTTTACTCTCTGAATCGATAATATCCATTATCTTTTTTTTATATTCTCGATTTTCTTTTAATTGTATATATCTTGATATTTCAAATCGTAAACGTTGATAGGATTCATCTTCATAATTTTTTTTATTCATTAAAATGATTCTCTCATCTGGTATAAAATCAGCACGATGATGAATATAATAATCTACATCACTATAAAATTTACGATTACTTATTCTTAACTTCTTATCACTATCTCTACTCTTCTTTACTGGTACAATTCTATCATTTTCTAATATAACTGCAACTATATCCCTCTTATCTTTATCTAATATCTTCTCAACAACTCGACTTGTTAATTTTGTAATCTCATTTAATTCATTTAAACCACTCTTTGTCTCTTCAAAATCTAAATAATGAATATCATTTAAATCAAAAAGATCTTGATAAGGTAAATCTACATATAATTTACTTGGTTTTACTGGTACAAATAAACCATTTTTCAAACCAATAGCATAAACTTTATTATATCCATCTACATATTGTTTTACGGGTAAGAAGGTTTTTTTTAATTTATTATTTTTTATTTGAATTAAAATTTTTTCAAGAGTCATCATAAGTGGTTCACCTAAATCAAGTTTAATCTGTTGAATATTTAATTTATATTTATGAATTGAATTTTGAAGAACTTCATTCCAACTAATCATCTTCTTCTCTTGACAACCATTTAATGCAATCTCATGTAACTTCTTTATCTCTGGACGGTCTGATTCAAAAATACATTTTTGTATCGCTACACGATTATTTCCTTGTAAATGATAAATAGGTTCATAAAATGTTTTATGTTTAAATAATATAATATTTTTTCTAGATGTTTTATAAAAATCTTCAATATTCTCACCTACAGGACATAATAAAGTATTATCATCAAAGATAAAAATATTTACACCATTATCTAATAATACACCTGGACGTTGTAAAAAGTCCCATAAATAAGTATGATCTACATGAATATCTTCAGTCTCTATATATCGAATAAAATTCTCCATTGCAGTTGTATTTTTATGAGGGTCATTAAAGACATGTACTAAATTACCACCATATAATGACCTGAATAATGTCTCATCTAACTTTTCTTTTAATATTTTGATAATTTTATTAACTAAAATAGGATTATTCTTCTTGTCACAGGAGAGAATATCAGAGATAGAGATTAAGAATGAATTATATTCATTCTGTTTTATACCTTTTCTGAAGTATCCTTCTTTTAATAATAGAGGACCTGTCTCAACAGTAGTATTTAATACCTTCGCCACTTGTATAGGTACTACACCAAAACGATTTTTATCAACGGGTGTTGATTTTTTAATATATATCTGTCCATCCATCTTATCTTCTTCATCAACTGATTCACCTAAACAACGTTGATAAGGTTCATAAAAACTGGAAGATGATATATTACTTGGTTTCTTTTTACAACAAGGTAAACAGAATGATTTAGGATGTTTTTCTTGAGCAAAACCAGGATATGCATAATATTTATTTACTTTTTCATCTTCCTTTAATACTCTTTCTCTCTCCTTATTTGTTTTCAAACTTTTTAATTTATTTCTAAATTCTTTCTCCTCTTTTACATCACGAACATTTTTATCACGAATAAATGCTTGATGGTCACCATAAGGACAGATACAAGTGATACAGAATTTTTCACCTCTTTTCATCAATTTTTTTGTTATCGTTCTTGGATCTATATCCTCTTCATAAATGGGTATCTCACAATAGGGACACCATATCTTTGGACATATATACCATCTTTTATTTAATTCATCGGACCCATATAAGAAGGAATAAGAATAGGATTGACGTTTTATACGAGGATTCTTTTCAGGATCTTGGTCTAAAATAATGGGTTGTTGAATTCCTTGACAACATCTTGAATATTGAACTTCACCCTGTTTTTTTAGAACATTAAATTTAAAAAGTGCATTATCATACATTTGTAAACGACGAAGGAAATAATAAGGGTCATTACAGAAATCTTGACATGTCTGTACTTCTATCATCACTTTATCATCTTCTCCACAATCTAAACGTATATTAATATCAATATCTTTCTCACCTGCTAATATCGTTCCTCGTTGTGATATATATCTATCTGGATTTTTAATCTCATCTCCAAATAATATTTCATTACTATTCTCTGACATTTCAAATACCATATTTTTATATTTTTTCGTCTGTCGAATATTATTATACATCTTATCCATATAAACTGATTCATTCATCATGAGTCTATCCGAGTTTTCATAATTACCAAAATTACCAAACTCATATTCATACTCATAATCCTGCATCTTATTTATCTTCTTCATTGAAGAAGAAGTATTGACACTAAAGAATTTACGATGTTCACTATTTTTTTCATATTTATCTTGGTTTAAAAACATATAAATAAATAAAGTGAAAAAACGATATAATTCAGGAAGTTGATAGATATTGGTTATACCATCTAATAAAATTTTATTTTGAAGAATTTGAATACGAACACCTAAACGGAATTGTGAATCTATCTTTCTTCCACTTAGACCAGAATTCTTTCTCTTCCATTCTAAAATATGTTTTTGTGCATCTTCAATGGTTAAATTAAATTTCTCAATGATATAAGTTTTAATATAAATCTCATCCATACCTTTATTTTTAAGATCATGAATATTCTGTTCTATCTCATTCATATTTGAAAATAATGTGACACGTTTATAACGAAGATTTAAACTGTTTTTAATTACACTCTTCTCTTTCTCCTTCTTATTCTTATCTTCATCTTCTTCATCTTTCTCTAAATAACTTGGAAAATACTCAGCAAAATTCCTTAATTGCGCAAAATCTATCTGTTTTGGAAGTTTCATACCAATCGTTGTATTAAAAAATGTTAATTTTGTATTCTTTTTAAATGTCACAAATCCATCTTTAATATTCATATCTGGTGCCTCTATTCGTAAATTTGTATTCATTGAACGAATTAATCGATAATCTGGTATATGTTGATTGATATCATCTATTAATTTTTTACAATTTTTAACAGCTAATTCCATATCATGTACTGTAGCATGATTCTCTTGTTTATAACTTATACCTAACACTATTTTACCACTTCGTGTGATATTTACTGAACTAAATTTATTTTCATCTCCATAATTTTTAATAAAACGTTTTACTTGTAAACCATTAAATCTTCTCTCTTCATCTTTCATAATACCTAACCAATCATATAATTGTAAACGACTTAATTTATTCTCATCAATAGATTTTAAAGAGACAACGATAAAAGGATCATCTATCGTTGGATCACCATATTTTATATAAGGTATATCTACTCCCATTCTCTTCTCTCTTAAATAATCAAATATATGATATAAATCTACATATTCTGTATCTTTTGTTATCTCATCTGATAATTCATTATTACTATCATTCTCATCATCTAAAGTACCAAAACTTGAATTGATATTAAATTTCACAGTTTTAATAGAACAATCTTCAAACATTGAACTATCTACTACAAATTCTTCTAAAAGACGAGTGATATAAACATTCTTTTCAATCTGTTTTTTAAAATTATCCCATCGAATTCGATTTTCAACATTATTCTCTTTCTTATCAATTTTTAATAAAGGCCAAAATTTTCGTAAATAACCATTTACTACTCTCTCGTATGCCATTTTATTTCTCGTCTCATTCATAATCTTCTT
>JACCEA010090585.1_pt1 | contig 11626 bp, 5 predicted proteins | sample 7449851 | NCBI WGS metagenome assembly JACCEA01 (sample SAMN15323453, study PRJNA562643) | freshwater metagenome | isolation source: river surface water | place: USA:Blue River Watershed | collected 2017-08-18 | reverse complement strand
ATGACGGAAAACAGATCTCATTGCATCCTCTGCCATACCAATCCCACTATCTTCAATTTCAAACTTCAAATACAGTTGCGACAAAATAGTATGAGCATAGGATGGAACAGAAGATGAAGCAGAGGAGCTGCTTGAAATAGTACTAAATGGTAACACAGGAGCATAATTGTTCGATAAGGCTGGCGGCGATCGCAAATTACCCGATTCACTCTGTTTACCATCACCTTCCCCTTCACTATTACTCACTTCTCCGCCACCAGCTTCCACATCTGGAATGGTTGTCGAATCTTCCATGTCTTGCTCACTACTTACAGGGTGGACTCGGGTCATTGATTTACCAGGGCTTTGTGAAGGACTATTGCTACCTTTTACATACAGATTGATGTCATTATGTGCAGGTCCTTCGCCTTGGGCATTAGATTCTGCAGAATTGCCACGTTTTTGAAAAGACTCTTTAGCAGCAATATTCGCACTGTCATCCCTTCTTTGGATTCCCGCATTGTTGGGGTCTCGTGATTTTTCAACCAGGTTTACTTTGATCGTCAATCGACTTCGATTCGTTCCAAACTCATCTCTGACATGCCCCCCATCGCCAAATTGATCCCGATATTTTCGTATTGACTTTACACCATTTTTTAACAAACATAGTAAATTTTCAACCAGCCATTGCTTGTCGGTTATGATGTAACTGCCAATATGTGATGAGATGGGCAGTGTCACACATTCTATTGCAGTATCTTCAGATACGGAATTTATGACTTGAGTCACATGTTTCAATGTATCCGCCAAATGAACAGTGTCTGGAGTAGGAACAAGTTGTAAACCTTTACTGGCTTTCATAAAATCCGTACAATGATTTATTCTCATCGACATCAAAGCATTTGCACTTTGACAAGCAACTATCGATTGTTTGACATTATCCATCATGATAGATAAATCTTCATTGCTATTAATCAAATTCCTATGTGGCGATTCAAAGTTGCGAAGGTACTGAGTAATACTTGCGATGGATGACATAAATGTGGACAGTGGCTATTAAACTTCATTAGTGAGGAGAAACCAAGTAAAATAGTTAACAACTTACCTCTTTCATATCACTTGCAACTAATCCAAGCATATGTTTCATGGTATTATTCCGACTGACATCTTCCATACGTTCTGTTGTCGTTAACGCTTCCGTCAATCGTTTATTTGACAAGAAGATTGTGACATTATTAAATTGAGTATCTGCAACAGCATACAAGTTCAGCAACAGCCACATTATCGTAGATGGTAATGTTGCTGTTATATGTGGAAAAGTAAATGCAGGAGTGTAGAATAAAACAGAGAAAAGCATCAAAGACCAAACTACTCCAACAGGCATCTCAGGGATCATGATAAAAGAAAAAACAATATGAACAAGCATAAACATGCCAGCTGGTTGAACCACCCATTCTACTACATCTGCAGGGTAACATCGACCATATGTAAAGAAATCGGTCAAGAAATTGTGTTCCATCTGACAATTCAAACCATAGATTCTTCGTAAAAATAATGAAACCAGTAAATATTGCACACAATAAATATAAATAAAATTCAAAATATAATAAAATTTAGTGTAACTCTTTTGGACACGCTCTACTATTGCAAGATCTTTAGATGGTAATTTACCAAAACCGAACGTACTTACATCCGATTGGTTTGAATCACCACCATTCAATTTTGCAGATGACGATAAGGAAGGAATCTTTGATGCAGTTCGACTAGAGCTTACCACTGTTGCTGTATGATAAGACGAGGATATTCCGGTATTCGTTCTCTTCATTCTAGCAGTATTACCCCCGTGACCGCTATAGCTACCGTTCGCACTTACGGAAAGCATTGCAAAAGTGACTGGAGGTCGCTCAAAACACAAACCAAACAAACTCCACCGTTGCTGATCACCAAGTGGTGCAACTAGCAATCCGGTACTTAGATCTACAACTACAGGGTTTATTAGATCGTCATATTCCTGACGATCTAGTAAAAAGCAACAACGAAAGATTCGTACCAAAAGCGATTGCAACGCTGAAGAAACAACTGGCATTGCAATGATTAACGAATTCATAACTTCATGACCACTAACCAAACTTGATCGAAATAAATCATTTTGGATATTCCCACGACTACTTTCATTGCTGGTGAGATGACCACATTGCCGTTTCCGTTTTTCATACAAAATCCATCCCGTTATGCCAGCAAAAATTGCAGCAAGGATATTAACCGATGCCAATATGGTTCGTAATAAAAAAAATGGAGTCTTTGAACCAGATTTCAAGTCCATGCAAAATATTGTAATCAACGTAGGAAGTAAAAGTATAACAACCAAAGTCCCGATTAATGTCACACGCGAAGCCCCTACTTTTTGTGTCATAAGAAACGATCTAAATTCTTCACGCAATATTGGATCCTGAATTTCATAATACCAATTAAGGTATGATTTAACATGTTGAAAATTGTCAAAGCGACTTTTATTTGGTGATCCGCTGTTACTTCCAATAGAGCCTGCATTACTGCCTCTTCGATGAATATTCGCACTTGCGGCTGACGAATTTCCCTGTTCACGACTAGTTCCAAATATTCCACCATTTGTAGCCGATATGAATGAAGGGTTTGCTGGGACTCTGCCATTATTTCCCGACGATGAAGAGGGGACGGGAACAGTTCCACCTCCAGAACCAGTTGGACCACCTTGGTACTGAGAGTGGTGCTGATTCTGGCGTCTACTGTTCATCCTTCAGACAGTTTTCTATCTTTAAAATATCAAACGACTCTTCGTCGAGATAGGTAAATAAAAATTATATCACAATAAACACAATTAAATTGAATATGGAAAGGGTTATTAGTTTAGGTAGGGAAGAGGTCGATAAAATCTTTTAGCAAACATGAAGAAGGACCAAGAAATTGTTGATATGAAAAATACACTACTTGTTTATCTAATTTGAATATTCCAAATCTATGTTTTTGACAAATGGAATTTCACTTGAACACAATGCTTTTTATTGTTGGTGTTCCACGACCCAGTTGCCGTTGCTGTTGTGGACGAAGGACTGACAATAACAAAAACAAATGAAGGAAAAGAAACGCACACCACAAATTGCAACCGCACTATTGAGTCACAATACCACTGGAGTTTTGAAAATGTGGTTGTTTGCTTTATTCACATACGTGTTTGAAATTTATTTTAATAATTCCATATTAATTACCAAAACACGGCTAAGCAGCAATAAAAAATTCAACACCGTTTCGCGCATCCACAATTATAAGGAATAGAATAGTCTATATATAGAGGAATCGCTTGCTTACATTTTGAGATAGTCGTTTTCGTCCCCAATCCTCTAAATCCTTTGTTGGATCTCTTGAGCACTCTGTTATTGTATAGTACAATTCAATCAATGGAAGCGATGGTTCTTCGATCACCTTCTCACTTACTTGCTTTGTACCTTGAGTAGTTTCGTACCAACCTCAGTCAACTAGCGTTACTATGTACTATGCGCTTCTGGTCAAAATTCCTTCATCGAGTCACGATTAATTAAATCCACTTCTTTGAAGTAATAAGAAGTATTGTTGATAGTAATAATAATAATCATGAAGGAAAATTCACCAATTGTAATTTTTTGTTATTTTTTTGCATGTATTGCAATATTACTAAGTCTTTATGCTTTTGTATCTATTTCTTTGCTTCCAACTAAAACAATTGCAAGACAAGTCCTACTCTATTTGCATTTATCACTCATCGTTGAACAAATTGTACTCTTCCCATTTGTATATACTTCAAACACTACCTTATGTCGAATTACAGGATTTATTCACACATATTCTGGTTTGAGTAATGTTATTGCAATGTGGCTTATCACGACTTACAGTATCAATTATATTCATTGCTCGTTTCCTATCGTGGACCAATTTGTTTATCGGTGGAAAGAAGTTCTTTGCTTCTTATTCCCATTGATCACAATCGTTCCACTGATTAAAAATGATTATGGTGAACAAAATGATGCATGGTGTGAATTAACATATTTACATAAAAAGAATGAAGAATCGTTGGTTTTAACAATTTTGTTTTATTACTTTTGGGTTTGGTTATTTATTGTGTTGAGTTTACTGAAAATATTCTATGTCGTAATCGATAGTGCAAGAACAGGCGGATTTGCTACTGTAAAATCCGTTTTGACAAACGCAGGTGCTTATGGAATTATTTCTTTGATTAGTTGGATTCCTCATACAATACGAAAGATTTATGAAGGACAGTTATCGGAACAACAAGATTTAGGTTTGACCATTCCAATTTATGCTACAGGTATTTTTTATGGGCTTTTATATATTTGGAAACCTTCTATTGTAAACTTACAAGATAAACCGCATGTACGTGATAGTACAATAGAATTTAAAATGTCTGATTTAGATTCCATTATCTCAAATCCATTGGGTGCACTTAGTTTTGGATTTCGTCCTGATAAAGAAGATGGAAAAGATGATGGGAGAGACTCGAACGATGATTTGTAAATGTTTTATGTTGAGTTAACAATAATAGTACACAATTTATAAAGTTGGATTTGTGTTTAAGTCGATCACTATGTGTAGGTTGAAACATTTTTTATGTTGTCTTGTTATAATTAAGATTTATGGCGTGTTCAAAAATACATGGCTGATGAGGTCAGGGATATGTTGCTCCTTATTTATTATTAAACATTACTGTCTGATTAGCATAACATATTTATGTTAACTATGGTATGTTAAATAGTTGCAAAGTGCAATTCAAGTTGTTGTTCCGGCATAAATCGATGTACAATTGATTTAGTTTATCGTTGTATTGTTGTCGATATATTATGAAGAACATGTGTTTATATTTGTCCCCTTCAAAAGGTGCTGTTAGTGATGTTAGTATGTATGTAGATTGTTGGTCACCCCACTAGACGTTGGTTGTAAGAACCAGCTAATACTGCAGCAGATGTTTTGAAATTATGAAAATGTTTTATGCGTGTCCTAAGTAGTGTTCTTTTTATTTAATTGCTCACTTGTGTCGAGATCAAATGGCTAATTAACTTCCTTGACATTTCCAGACAAATTTTTCTCAACAGCTATTCACCAAACCAAAATACCATCTACTTAATTACGTTCTACAATCTTCACCTCCTGCACTTTTCCAGAAAAAAAATTACTTCAATCCATCAATACAAGTATTTTAGGAGCAAACAATTTCCCAACTAACATTAACAAGATCATCCATAATTATTCACGAGAGATTGAACTTGCAATTACACAGGCATACAACTTTTTATTCTATTCCTATCCAAAAAGGAAGCAATACTGCATGACGTGGAAGTAATGCATGCTATCGCATATAATAAACACAAACTGGCAAATACACAAACAAAACTATCTACAAAATCCATTTTATACATCATATGTCTTAAGTTCTTCTTGTGGTGATAATCCAAAATTTGGTGGACGATCACTAGCAGTTGAGGCAGTAGCTGCTCGACTAGTGGTACGCGATGGAATCAATACACCTGATGGTGTAGTCAAACTGATTCTTTCCATTACAGGAACAGGGGATGATGCCAAAGGAGGTGCTGCATTCATCGGATTTGAAGTTGTATCTTTAACGCCTAATATAGTGGGGTCAACCACGTGAACCTCAGTCGGATTTGCACTCATGCTCGTCGTAGTAGGACGAACCACCATCACTTCACTAGGATTCAATACATATACTGGCTCTGAACTTCTTGACGCCCTACTCGCATTACCATTAGCCGAAGCAAATACTGCTGTAGCTGGTGGATCCCGTAACATATTATCAATCATTCTGAGTGCTTCTTCTTGTGCATCATCAATATCTTCTTGTTTCATAAACAGAGTCGGACGATATAATACAAGTAACGAAACTATCATTTCAACAACTGTCAATACAGTTAAAAATATCGCTAATGCATAGGAGATACGTAAATAATGTGGTACTAAATTTAATAAATCACTACAATTTGTTGGAATATTTGAAAATCCATAACAATGATTATTCGAATTACTGATTACACATGAACACTGATTATTATCTATCTTTTCGTAAAAATCATTATTATTAACAAGATAATTCACTTCACATTGGATAGCAGATAGATAGTATTCACCAACACCATTACATGTGAAATTACCAATTGTTAACGAGGATGGTATCACAGAGGTGGCATTCACATTGTCATCATCTGAATAGTAAGGTATTGGGGTTGTACTATTGATAGATGAAGTAAAACAACTCGTCTCTGTATGAGGATAAGCATATGAGGCACAGCTTGATAATGATTTAACAAAATTATAATCGTCGGATTGTAACGCCGTAGATACTAGACCAACGATAATACCAACACTTAACATCAAAGCTAATATACGTACTGATTGACTTGTATAGAGATATAATCCACGGATGGATATTATTAACATAAAACAACCATGATACCATCCACCAGAATATTTACCACTTGAAAAATGTAAAACTAAGGAACCCGAAATAATCTCAGCAAATCCAAATATTAACAAGAGTGATGACAGGGAAGTGAGGTAAACTTTTCCTGGTACAAACAATAAAAATCCCGCACGGGCCATACTTTGAGCTTCTCCTGATATGGATGAATCGTTATTAAGGGGTCGTCTCAGGGGAGAAGAAAATGATTGAGCAGGGGTTGGATTTGCTGATGATGCGGAAGATGGGTACGAAGTGGCGTGCGACGAAGCAGCCACCGAAGGTCTCACAACCATCACCACATCGGAAGATCGCGTTGTCGCTGGAGTGGGGGATGAAAACGATGACATGACGGTCAACGATTTTTCTCAGTGATCGATATTTCTGGAACCCCAACCAAGCATTTACTTTTATGTTCCATTGTGTATAATTTATCCGCACATTTCGAGAAATCCAACATCTTGGAAATATCCCAATAGGGTTACTAAAACAATAAATTCCGCGAAAATTCTGGGTAAAGTGAAAATGGATTTTAACCTCAAAAAGTGCGTTTTTTGCTGTGCGTACCCTGCAACCACCTGCTGCTGTACGCAACGAACGGGTGAAGGAGTGAACGAGAAGTGGCGTTGAGCGACTCTCTTGAAAAAAATGAATTGGAATAAAATTAAATAAAAGGACTAATTGGTGCGATATATTATCGAAAGAAAAGAGGAGAGTCGATTGGATAAAAAGAGTAAAGATAGAGAATTCACGAGAGATTGGTCCTCGTTTTTCTATTTTTCATTTTTATTTAATTCTCTCTCTCTCTTATCTGGCATCGTCCAATTTGCCTCCTATTGAAGATCAAGAAAAAAATCATCTTGTAGTTAAACGACGGTGAAAATTAACAAGGTAGTGGGGAAGTGGTTAAAGTGGTTAGAAAAATAATTTGGAGTGGTGGAAAAATTGCCGGAAACAAAGAAGGCGAATTAAATTCAACTTGAATCGATTCACTTGCACCTTCTTGCTTGTAACTGCTTTCTTTTCATTATTGTCCTCCACTTACAATCCCTACCCTTTTCTTCCTTTCTATCTCCTCTGTACCCTGTTTGTAGTGTAGTTACCGTCCAGAATTAATTATTTTGCCTTGGATTTGACCGTGAGTTGAATTATTCTTTACTCTTTCTCTCCCCAAAAGTGTTAGTGAACGACTACTGGGACAATTTGAGAATCATCGGGAAGGCTTTTTTTGTGTTTGAAAGGAAGTTGAAAAATTCTATTGTCACCTAATTGTGAGGTGAAAATACTTTTCTTGCCTTTTTGTGATAATTTTTGTTAAAATCGATGTATTGTACTACAACAACTTGTTTAGAAGATTCGACTCCTCATTCATTCCCAGTTGTATTATCTCCAACATCGCTGTCCAGAAATAATCATAACAATAGCAATAATAACACCGTTATAACACTGTCATCAACACTGTCAACACCGAGATCAACTCCAAGATCATCGATTCATAGTCATTGCGGTAGTAGTAAGAGTGGATCAAATTCTTCTACACCGACATCCAAATCAAATTCATTTTATTCACGTAATAATAATACAATTTGTACAATATTTACCTTAGCAACAGCGAATTCGTCTGGTTATAATCACGATTGGTTATATTCGCCACTCTCATCACCAACAAATACATCTACAACAGCATCGTTAAAGATAGGAAGTAATTCTATACCTTTCTATCAATCAACGACGCCAATTCTTAGCGAAAGCAACAATCCTATTGAATTAGAAAATATCATGGGTAGTGCTGTAAGTTCGTTGAGCAGTTCAAGCTCCAGTTGTAAAGAAATGAGTGGCAGTAGCAGTGGTAGTAGTGGGCATGGTTTTACTGGTGGTGTTTTCTCACCAGCATTGAAAAAGACAGTATCCATGCCAACAATGAATACTACCATGCGCTCTACCACCATGATGTCCGTGAGTGTTACTGTGAATGTGCGTGAAGATTATTCAAGAAAACAACAAGAATTTATACAAAAACGTCAATTTCGTGAGAGAGAACGTGAAAAAGAACGCGATCGACTTGAAAATGAAGAACGCGAACGTGAAATAACTCAACGTAAACCAGAATTTCGTAATCTGGGTACAACAATTAGTCCCGATGTGGAAGAAATTAGTGCAGAATATGTTTCATCATCCGATGAAAAAAGTCCAAATGCGGCAAAAAGTCGATTATCCGTTGCAAACGCTCAACCAATACAGCCTGGTCAGCTGTTACCAGTTCAGCGATCACAACGTTTCTATGCCGTACAAGATAATAACGATACCAATAGTGATGCTTCCACATCAAAGCGTATCTATGTGAATGAAATGATAGATTCCACATCTGATATGAATACGATTACTATGTCATCACCAGTCAATCTGGATGGTACAAATAGTGATCAACCAAGTCTACCACTACCAGTAGGTGGTATACGTCCAACGGGAATCAATCTAGGTGCTAAATTAGGCTTAGGATTAATGATTTCTACGAATAATACAAATAATAATAATAATTTAAATTCCCAATCATCATTACATTCGATATTGAGTGATTGTAGTATGCGTGGTGATACTCCCCCTGTCAATATCAATAGTCATGAAGAGAATGGCACAGGTTCATCATCGCGTACACCAACAGACAGTCTATCCGGTCCAACAACGACCTCGACTCTCGGTGGTTTAAGTGCATTATTAAAAATTAATACTGAATTAACTGATTCTTCAACTGATTTTAATTTATTAAAAGAAATGAGTGGTAGTAGTGTTGGTGGTGAAATACATGGTACAGAAGCGGTTTATGAATATGAAAAAGCCATGAGTAAGGCCTCCCCAATGTATACGCTAAATACTACTTCTCTAAATGTAAACAGTAAGACCAGTCCAATGAAAAAATCCCCATTAATACCAAAGGTATGTTTTGTATTTGATTTTGATTGTACAATATCATCAAAGCATGTATATCATTTTATTAATGGATATACGAATTATATACGTAATTTTTATTTACCATCGTTAAGTAATCATCATAAACCATGTCATGATGATCAGATGTTACATCAACTCCAACAATGTGAGATGATGTTACAACAACAGGTTGTTAATAGTAATCCAGGTAGATTCTCACAACGTATGACTCCACCACCTAATTCGACACATTCTACACCCGATGGTAAGAGTGATACTATAGTAGTATCACAATCATCTAGTCGTAATGTATCTCGTGATGCTAAAGATTCATCACCAAGTAGTAGTGGACCATTAAAAGTGGATGAAGAAAGAGCATCGGTACGTGTATCAAGTCCATCTACATCAGGTAAACATAATAAGACTACAACAGAGACATCGATACGCAGTGGACATCATCGCAGTAGTAGTACAGGTCATATCCAACTACCACCCGCAACAACTTCCACAACTACTACTTCACCATTGACAACCTCCGCATCTACTGAATCATTCTATGTAAAACGATTACAAAAAATCTCTAATAAATTAAAATTAGAACAATTATTAACTGATGATGAAAGAGAAACTTTTATACAAGAAACATTTGATGGTGAAGAACGTTTATTAATGTTAAGAACATTCTTTGAAGAATTAAAATTAAATAAAAAATTTAAATTATTAATTGCCTCAAAAGGTAATAAACGACAAATATTACATAATTTAAAAATATTAAAATTAGATCATATTTTTGAAGAACGACATGTTTATGATTATAATACTAGTAAAAAACATTTATTAGCTAAATTATTAATGAAACAATATAATGTTGTCTATTTTGATGATTCTTCCGATGATCATAAACATTTATATCAGAAACAAATGCATTTATCTAAATTACCTGCAGCTAGTTCAGATAATTTTGATGTTTTTGAAAGTGTTACGGGTACAAATTATATATTTTGTAAGAGTTTACCACATAATGGAAATGGTATTTCACAAGAATTAGTGAATGTTGTTATGAAAGAAATGGAACAAAGGAAATGGTTTACAATACCATCGACGCATTCATTATCGAATACACCGAGAACAATGGAAAGTGAACATACTATGGATCGATGACAGAATTGACAGATTTGGATTGTTTGTACCTTTTTATTGTATGTGTATTTGTTATTTTTGTCATTTGTATATGAAAGTGTTTGTATGCGGTTGTGGAGTCTGTCATTCTGTTTATCGGTCCATATTTTCCTTCCCCTCATCGATGTGTTGGTGAGTGATTGTTGTGTATGTTCCTATGTTGTATTGATGATGCATTCCCTTCTTGACCTTTTTGTTGTTACAATACATACTATAAATGTTGTGGTATGTGCACGGTTGTGTCCTCATTACTTCTAATTGGTGTGCATTTGAGATTTGTTGTTGTTCTTATTGACAAATTGTTCTATTGAATACTTTTTATGCTGTAGTATTGTATGATGAATGATATGGTCATTGGTACTTTTCTTGTACAATTATGACATGATTATATGTTCATTCTTTCATACCAATGGTATTTATAAATAAGTTCTCTTCTTACCGTTGCAATATGACAGTATATAGTAAACATCGGTCAGTGATAGTGAATTGAAACACTTTTAACAAAATAAATAATAATAAAATTACAAAATAATAATGTATACAATATATAATGTCAATGCTTATGATTCCTGTCCAATGCTCTAATGATAATTGAACTTCTCTCTTGTCTGGTTGAGAGGATTTCGTTGTATTTACTTCTATGTGTTTGTAAGTGTAACTGACTGTTAATTTGTTTGTGAACTCTGTTTTGTTTGTTTGATCACGTCCCATGCTGACTGTAATTCTCCGATTGTATGGTATCAATCTTCAATTCAGTGACAAATAATCGTGGATAACTAGACAGTTCAGGATCGTGTATCTGACAACAATATATCTCTTTTATAATCACTCTTACCTTGGAATGTGTGGATACTTTCATGATCTTCCTCATGTATGTTTCTGGAAGTATCTTGCCTTGGTGTGTGTCTCATTTTTTTCCTCTGGTTGTAATTAACGTTCTATATATCTGTCTACATTGAAAGCCTCTCAGAGTTGTTGAGTGTCTCTCTGTTATTTGGCTTATGCTGTTGTTTACTGTGTATTGTGTAAACGGTTATAACT
>JACCEA010097505.1_pt1 | contig 11628 bp, 9 predicted proteins | sample 7449851 | NCBI WGS metagenome assembly JACCEA01 (sample SAMN15323453, study PRJNA562643) | freshwater metagenome | isolation source: river surface water | place: USA:Blue River Watershed | collected 2017-08-18 | reverse complement strand
TCCGTTGTGGTCCACCGGTGGCTACGAATGTGTGGCGCTGCGTCATCGCAACACCGCAGAGGTGGGCGCGCTGGCCATATTGAAGAACCACGAGGGCGGGCGCTTGCTGATGGATATCATCGGCCCAGTTGCGAACATACCCGCCCAGCTCAGCGCATTGATTGCGCATTTATCCGAATCCGGCACGACCTTGTGCTGCCGCATCACCAGCGCTCACGTACGGCTCTTTACGCTGCCGGGCTGTGAAGAGAGGGACCTCGGCATCGAGATTCCCTGCAACAGCTGGACACGCGGACCGTTGGCCGAAGAGCTTGCAGGGGCCTGGTGGCTGACTGCGGGTGACATGGATTTCCTCTAGTCGTTTGGCCAGAGGAAACTCGGCTCGCCCTTCATCAAAAATGCGCCTGCAGAGTCACCCGCATGCTGCGGGGTTCCACCGGGTGGAAGTGCAGATCATCCCGAGGGGCCGTCTCTCCCGGCAACTGCGATTCGTAGAAGTAGGTGATGTCATTGTCCTGGCTGTCGAATAAATCCAGCACCTCAAGCGTCACGGACCAGTCGGGATTCAGGGCGTAGGTCGCCTGTGCGTTGACGAGTACGGTGGCTTCAGAAATGACGGAGTTGTCTTCGATCAACGGCGCTTCCCCCAGATAGCGAATGCGCAACCCGCCGCTCCACTTTTCCAGGTCATTGACGATCAACCCCAGCGAGGCGGTGCGATCCACTGAATTGGGGATGCGGTCAGCCGCGCCGACGCCTGCCAGGCGTGCTTTGGTAAAAGTCAGGTCGGTGTCGATCAACAGCCACGGCTTTGGCGCGTAGATGGCACCCAGTTCAATGCCGCGACGTTTGCTCTCGCCCAGTGCCTCGGTGGCGCCCGCGTCGCCCACGTAAATCAGCTCGGAATCCAGCTGCATCGAGAACATCGAGACCGCGATCTGCGTATTGGGCACCAGCGATGTCCGCACCCCCACTTCCACACTGCGTGCTTTGGACAGCGGATCCACTGCGTCGGCCAGGTCACCGCTCACCGGATCGATCCTGATCGTAGTGCCGCGCGCATCGTTGCTGTGAAAGCCCTGACCGGCACTGAAGAAATACTCGGTCGCGGGGCTCGACGAATAGATGAGATTCAGTTTCGGGCTGAGCAGCGTCTCGCTGCCGCGACCGGCGTTCACGGGCAGCTTGGCATCGACATCGAAGCGATAATGGTCGGCGCGCACAGAGGTGACACTGCGAAATTTCTCGGACCATTCCTGTTCAAGTGAGCCATACACGCTGTTCAGCGATTGCTGCACATCATCCTCACGCGTGATGGCATGGCGCACGCGCTGCTGAGTCTTGTAGAGGCCCACATCGACATTGTCGGTGCGGTTCTGCACGCCAAGACTCAGTGTCGCGGGCACACCTGCCAAATTCATATCGCGCTGATACCGGGCATTGAGGCCGAAGACGCGACGATCTTCGGCCTGCTCGAACTGGTCGCCACGCAGCGGGTCTTCCAGGAAGTAAGTGAAGTTGGAGAACAGCGTCAAGCCGTAGTCCAGTACATAGCCATCGAATGTCAGGCGCTCATCACCACGATCCTGGCTCCAGTCGAAGGACAGACTGTGGCGGTGGGTCTCGCCACCATCGCTGGCATCGACATTGCCGAAGCGATGCAGGGTGCCATTCTCCACGGCACGCATGGGAATCTGGTCCGTCGAAGCCCACGAGTTGTCGTAGCCCATCGCGGTGATGCTCCAGGCGCGGTTGTCCGTTTCCCGATGGTATTTGAGCACGCCGTTCTTCTTGTCCAGCTCCTGATCCAGCTTCCAGGGACCGGCATAATCAGTGAGAGCTCCCGCGACGGTGATGTCGCCTGCCAGCGCCTCGAATGACTGCCCGGCGAACGCGCGGCGATAGGCATTCTCGCCGGCCGTGAGGCTGAGATTGCCCTGCTCGAGCTTGTCCGAGTAGGTAAACTCGGAGGAGCCCGCTGTGCCAAAGTCGCCGACCTCGGCATAGTAAGGCCCCTTGCGGTAGGCGAGCGATTCGACCAGTTCCGGAATCAGAAAGTTGAGGTCCGCATAGCCCTGGCCGTGGGCATGGGATGGCATGTTGACGGGCAGGCCGTCGACTTTCAGCGCCAGGTCGGTGCCATGATCCAAGTTGAAACCGCGCAGGAAGTATTGATTCCCTTTGCCTTCACCGCTGTGCTGGGTTGCTATCAAGCCGGGAACGAATTCGAGCAATTCGGCGGGCCGGGAAATCGGGCGCAATTGCAGTTGCGCACCGAAAACGACACCCTCGGTTGCAGAGAGCGGATTGCCGGTCAAAGCGTTGTTGTTGCCGAGAACGGTGATCTCTTCCACGCGGTTGCCAGTGAGACCGGCCGCGTGAAGGGGGCTGCTAAGGGGAGAGGCAGTGGTCAGTGCAATCGCGGCGGCCAGGAGTTTCGTTGGGTGACTGGTCACAGAGTGCAATTCCTTGGGTGTCTCATGTTAGTCCCTTGTTTGTATTGTAATTTTCTTGTGTTATTGTGGTCCTGAAGACTGCGCAGAAGTATAGGTGCGGGCTTGGAATATGCAGAAGAAAAATCGCTATATGGAATGGTTTGTTATTTTCATCCCAATGATTTTCAAGGATTAATAGGCTGCGGAGAAAACCGCTTAGCACTCGGTTTTTAGTGACTATGATAAAAAAACGTTCTTCTTCCAATGTGCTGCCCAATACGCTGGGCGAGCTGGAGCTTCTGGTGATGGAGGCTCTCTGGCAGCAGCCGCATCAGGATGCGAAGAATGTCTGCAGTAATATTCCCTCCAACAAGCAACCGACACTCAGTACTGTGCAGTCAACGCTAGAACGGCTTTACAAGAAGGGCCTCGTCGACCGGATCAAATCCGGACACGCCTACACCTACTACGCGAGTGTGTCACGCTCCAATCTGCTGGCGCGCCTGATGGGTGACGTCATTCATCTGCTTCACGACGGCAGGCTTGAAACCATTCTCAGCAGTTTCGTGAATGTCGCGGCAGATCTCGATGAAAAGTCGCTCAGCGATCTCGAAGCGTTGATCGCACGAAAGAAGCAGGAGCTGGGCGGGAGGGCAGAATGATCAACGTGCTCGGCACCTTCTCTGCCATCTGGCTGGTGCTGTGGGTGTTGCTCAGCGTTTTGTTTGTCGTGATCTACCCGGTGGTCCGGCCGTTATTGTTTCGCCTGCATCCCCGCTATGGCAGCGCTCTGCTGCTGTTCTATTGGACTGTGCCTTTTCTGGCCAGCATTTCCAGCACCCTGATTCTGTTTATGCCCACGGTGGAATCCGTGTTTGTAGAGGCCCACTGTCATACCGATTGTCTGGAGCATGCTCCAATCATTCACTCCGACGGCCTGGCCTGGTTTGGGGTCGTTATCGGGTCGATTGTATTTGTGCTGCTCAGCGCGCAGTTCCTGCTGACCATGCGCCGCTCAGTGCAGTTGCATCGCCAGTTCAGCTCTCTGGGGCGCTCGCGCGGCGAGTATTACGCGATCAAGTCGCAGTGCCCGCTGGTGTTTACGCTGGGCTGGTGGAATCCGAGTATCTATGTCAGCGATGGTCTGGCGCAGGGCTGTGATGAAAGGGATCTGTCGATCATTTTGCGACACGAGCAGGCGCATCAGGAGCGCAGAGACAATTTGCGGCTGCTGCTGGCAAGACTGTGCAGCGCCATCCTTTCGCAGAGTCTGGCCCGACAGATGATGGCGGATTTGCAGTTGATGACGGAGGAGGCGTGCGACTTTCGGGCCGCAGAAAAATTCGGTCACATCGCCGTCGCCGAGACGCTGGTCAAGGTGAAGCGCCTGCTCATGGCACACCCGGCGCCGTTGCCGATGGGGGTTCTTGGCTTCGCCGAGCGCGAGGTGGAGACGCGCATCATGGCGCTGCTGAACTTCGCCACCCGCGTGTCACCGAAGCCCTGGCAACTGTTCCTGCTTGGCGTCAGTATTTTGCTCGGGCTGATGTTGCTGGTCAGCCCTCTGCATCATGGCTCGGAGTGGGTCATCACCTTTCTCGCTGCGGATGTTCCGCACGTTCATTAAACGCGGCATCGCGTTGTTTTTATCCCCTGCAATTGCATTGCGACGTTGTCACCTGCATCTGGTAACATGCCGCTATGCCGAAGTTTTAAGCAGGTAGCCGCCATGAAATCTTTCTCGAAAATCAGACCACGTTCACACAGGCATCATGTTGCTGGCCAGCTGGCCCTCCTGGCGTTTTTAGCCACCCCGACCTTGCATGCAGCGGATGACAATGATCCGGGATTGCAGCTGCCGACTCTGACGGATACCTCCGCCTGGAGCTGGCTGGAGTCGCGCAGAGACACGGTGTCCCGCAATGTTTCCGGTATCGGCAGTTATCTTGATGACTGGCTGGCCGGTGATACGGTGGGCGAGTACAGTAACGAGAGCTATCTGCGCCTGCAGATCAACCAGCAGGTCAGTGGGACTGGCAATTATCACTCGAACCTGCGCCTCAGCGGCCGCGTTGATTTACCGCGAGCAAGCGAGCGCTGGAAGTTGATTTTCGAATCTGAGCAGACCGAGTTCGACTCGTTGCAGAATCAGCGTTTGAGCAATGTGCGACCACAGTCTTTCACGGGTGGATTCAGCTACGAGATGCCGCGCCGCTCGAATGGGCTGCGTTTCAATCATGACGTGGGCGTCAAGGGACGCATCCCGCTCGATCCGTTTTATCGCTTTCGCGCACGCTACAATCACCAGCTCAACGACACCTGGTTGTTCGGTGCTGATAACCGGATTCTCTATTACCACACCGATGGGTGGGGACAGGAGTCACGGATATATTTCAGCCGGGAGTTGCGCGAAGACATGTTTCTGCGCGTCGACACCGATGTGAACTACTGGAAAAAGGACAAGGGCTTCGAGTTCGCACAGACAGTCTCTGTGCATCAGACTCTGGGTGAGCGCGAGACGCTGACTTATGAGGGGGGCGTGATCGGGGTCAGTCAGCCTACCCAGCGTGTGGAGAGTTACTACGCGCAGACCGTCTATCGCAAGGCAGTCTATGAGGACTGGCTGGTCATGGAGCTGGTGCCGCAGCTGGTGATGGAGCGCGACGAGGACTGGGATCCGGATCCGCGTTTCCAGTTCAACCTGCAGATCTACTTCTTCGATTTCTAATCTGCCGACTGTGGGAGCGAGCCTTGCTCGCGACTGTGAAATCAGAACGCCAACTTTATCGCGGGCAAGGCCCGCTCCCACAGGGTTGGTCACAGCGGCAGGTGGAGGTAGGTGCCTGCCAACGGCTCTTGACCGCTCCCCGGTTTGCTGTAATCGCAGACACCTTCCGCAAAGACTGACTGCAGCTGCGTCCACTGAGCATCACTCAGGCTCGCAGGGTAGTCGCTGCGTGTCAGTGGCATGAGGGCACATTTGATGGCGTCGTCAGCTAACGGTGCGCCAGCCGCCAGGCGTGGATTGGTATGGGAAGGATAGAGCGTGTTGCACTGCCCGGCGCCCATGAACACAAATTCCTCCTCGATTCTTTTGCCCTGCAGGTCCCAGCACGCATCCACCGCAGCTGCGGGTTTCGTGCGCACCACCTTGTCGATGGCGGCGACCTCTGACGGGTCTGCCTGCAGCGCATCCAGCCACGCAGTCATCGTATCCAGTGCCAATTCGGCCACCATCGCCGCCTGTTCGCGAGCTCCGTAGATCCAGATCACCTGATTATCCGTCCGGCCGTTAGCCTTCAGCAGGCGCTCGCGAATCTGAAGGTCTCGAAAGCGATCATGAATGTCGCCAACGGCGTCGTTGTAACTGCGGTAATGCAGGATCGGCACGCTGCCGAGTCCCCCCGCACCCATATTCACACGGCCCGCCCGGTAGACGTTGGAGAGTCCTTCCAGCTGCGCAGAGGTCCGAGTGCTCGCCGGGTTGCCGTCGCGATCATAGCCGCCGATGTGCTGGTTCAGATCAATGAACTCGTCGACAGTGATGACCCCCGCTTGCAGTGCTTTCAATCCATATTGAATGCCGGTGTTGTCCAGCGCCTGATAGGCAAAGCCCGTCACCGGGTCACGACCCAGTGTCGCGACGTTGGTGTCATAGATAGTACAGCGGGCTCCCTGCGGATTGGTCTCGGGGTTGTAGATCAACTCCTGGGGGATGCCGCAACCGGTGTCGGCCACGATCACATCGATAAAGGTGCGATTCCACGAGGCGCAAGTGCCTGTGGAGTAACCCTCGACCGCCTCACGCTTGTCATCCGGCCACTGCTGAGGATTTTTCTCGAAGTAATTGATCAGGAGCCGGCAATCCGTCACTCCGGGTCTCACGCTGAAGGAGTCCGCGAAGCTCAGACTGGGCAGCAGGCCGTCCAGCAGGCCGGGAAAATTCTGAGTGATCAGCAGCTGCTGGATGGCGCCGCCCGAGCCGCCGTAGCCCACCGTCCATTGAGGCACTGCGTAATTCTCGATGAAGTGTTCCTTCAGCATCATCAGTGTTTCTGCAGAGAGGCTGTCATTGCACTGATGCCCCATGACGTTGAATGACGAGACCACGTGGGCGAAGCCCTTGCCGAGGATCATGGCATCCAGCACCGATTCGCGGCTGCGCGAACCTTGATTGTAATTGGTGCCGCAGCCACCCCCGAAGGTAAAGACCAGTCGCTCATTCCAGCCCAGCTCTGGGGCCCACTTCCCATAGGTGCGGCGAGGATCATCCAGCACGGCCATGTGATAAATGGAGCGATTGATAGTGCCCGACTCTACGCGCACGACAAAGGGCACTGTTTCGCCCTGATTGGTGGTTGTGGTGATCATGTCGACTGGGTAGGGCTGGGTCACGTCTGTGATCGGTTTGAAGACACCCTCTCTGGAACGATAGACATAGCCGACTTGCGAGACAGCGGTGCAGAACTCATCGAGCGGCTCGCCCAACCCCTCCTCCTCAGTGGTGCAGATAAAGGGCTGGATGTGCGGCCCTGAGAAAACCGGCCCAGTCAGTGGATGGTTGATGAGCCTCAGCTCCGCACTGAGCGAACCGGAGGTCGCCAGCAAGGTGTTCGGTCCTTCATGCATGCCTGCCACGAGCACCTGAAGAGGTTGCACGAGAGGTTGCGCGAGAGGCTGCACGGAAGTTGCTTCGCTGGCGTCAGAGGCGGCTTCGAGAAAGGTGGCGCTGATGTCGTCGCCGTTCAGTGTGACGCGCAGATCGGTTGTCGAGATGCCACTGCTGTCCAGTTGCACCAGCGCGTCACCGCCAGTCACCATGTCGGGTCGTGTCGACAGGATTGACAGGCTCAGAGTGGGAGCAGTGGCAGGAGGAACAACATCAATGGAGGGGGAATCATCACGGCGGCAGCCTGCGAGCAGGGCGGCGCCAATAAGCAGGATCAATGCGGTACGTGTGCCGGTCATGCAAGGTTCTCCTGTTGCGGCGAGAGCACTCATCTGCTCCCGCCGCACAGCATACATCAGGAGCAGGGCATTACATGGAATAGCCTTTCTCGTCGTGGTCGGCGATGTCCAGGCCGATCTGCTCCTCATCGTCACTGACACGGAGCCCGGAGGTCACGACTGCCACCAGCTTGATGAGAATGTAGGTCACTACCGCAGTATAGGCGCCTGTGGCCAGGATGCCGATCACCTGAACGCCCAGCTGTGAGCCCATGGTCATGCCTTCTGCGTAACCGTTGCCACTGAATACACCGAGTTCTTGAGACACGAATATACCGGCCATCAGCGTGCCGAGGATGCCGCCAACACCGTGTACCGGGAACACGTCAAGAGAGTCGTCAATCTTGACCTTGTGCTTGAGGTAATAGGTAGCGAAGAAACATAGCGCGCCGCCCATGATGCCGATCAGCATGCCACCGGCAGGGCCTACCGATCCGGAGGCTGGTGTAATGGTTGCCAGTCCAGCCACCATGCCGGTGACTGCTCCCAGCCCGCTGGGCTTGCCATGCCTGATCCATTCGATGCTCATCCAGGTCATTGCTCCGGCGGCCGCAGACATATGGGTTGCCAGCAGAGCCATACCCGCGCTGCCATTGGCGGCGAGAGCGCTGCCGGCATTGAAACCGTACCAGCCTACCCACAGCATGCCAGCTCCGGTGATGGTCATGGTCAGGTTGTGCGGCATCATGGGAGAGGTCAGAAAGCCGTGACGCTTGCCCAGCAGGACGGCTGTCAGTACGGCGGCGACACCGGCAGTCACATGGACCACGGTACCGCCAGCGAAGTCGATCAGCCCCATCTGGAACAGCCAGCCGTGTTCAGCCCAGACCCAATGGCACACCGGGAAGTAGACGAAGATCGACCACAGGCCGCTGAACAGCAGCATGGAGGAGAATTTCATGCGCTCGGCAAAAGCACCGACGATCAACGCGGGAGTGATGATGGCGAAAGTCATCTGGAAGGCGACGAATAGCGGTTCGGGGATATTCCCCCACACCGATTCTCTGGTCACGCCACTGAGGAAGGCCTTGTCGAGACCTCCCCAGAATCCATTCTCCGCAGGACCGAAGGCGATGCTGTAGCCCATCACCAGCCAGATCACGGAGATCAGGGCGGTAATGGCAAAGCACTGCATGAGGATCGAGAGCACGTTCTTGCTGCGCACCAGGCCGGCGTAAAACAGCGACAGTCCCGGAACGGTCATGAACAGCACCAGCGCCGTGGCGGTGAGAATCCAGGCCGTGTTGCCGCCATCTACCTCGCCCTCGGCGGCGAACGCCAGGGTCGGCAGAAGCGTCAGAAAGGACATGCTGATCGTGCTGACAAGCGATTTTCTTATTGTTGGCATGTTGAATTCCTTGCGTGGTCGGTAGCGGCCCTTACAGAGCCTCGTTGCCTGTTTCGCCAGTGCGGATGCGGATGCTCTGTTCCAGCGGCGTGACGAAGATCTTGCCATCCCCGATCTGACCGGTGTTGGCGGCCTTGCAGATCGCTTCAATCGCCTGATCGACGAGTTCGTCCGCGATGGCGATTTCGATCTTCGCCTTGGGCAGGAAGTCGATAACGTACTCTGCACCACGATAGAGCTCGGTATGGCCCTTCTGGCGGCCGAAGCCCTTCACTTCCGTGACAGTCATGCCATTGACTCCGAGTTCCTGCAGCGCTTCACGCACGTCGTCCGACTTGAATGGCTTGATAATAGCGGTGATAAGTTTCATGGCTCTGTCTCCAGCATTGTTGAATTGGTGTGCGTCGTGCTCGGTGGGTCCGGACAATTGGCGCAAACTTTATCATGGTGAAGTTGAAAGCACCAACCCTGTGCGGTTGCTCAGGGCGGTGCAAAAGCGTGCACAATTTTGATGCACGCTCAGGCCTCTTTCATCTGCAGCACGATGACCGCCTTGATCAGCGGCATCATGACCAGCGCAAACATGACAATCGAACTGAACGCCAGAGCATTCAATGCCACTGTCAGTCCCCAGGTTTCGGCCACGTAACCAATTAACGGACCGGTCAGAATAAAACCGAACCGGAACGTCAGGCTGGTGAGCGAATTGACCGTGGCGCGCATCTCACCTGGCAGGCGTCGGTTGAGCGCGTTGACCAGAATCACCTGATAGAGCCCCCTGCAGAAGAACAGGATGAAACACACTCCGATGCCGAACCAGCCGCCGAGCCATGCCATGCCGAAGTGCCCGACAATCGGTAGAATGCCGATCAACATCAGCGCGAACACCGCACCCTGGCGCTTCTCCAGGGCATAGCCGCACTTGTTGGCGATCGCCACCGTCAGACTCTGGGCAAACCAGAGTGCGCCGAACATCGCCAGCGACAAACCTTTCTCTTCCCAGTAGGGCTGCACCAGCCAGGCCACATGGAAGGTGGTCAGGTTGTAGATCGGCAACGCCAGAAACACTTTGCGCAGAATGCGATCGCCTTTCAGCACGTGCGTATAGATCGCCTTGAAGCCAGGCATTCTTCTGGTGTTCTCGCCACCCTTGTAGGGAGGCTCGACCAGCAGCCATGCCAGTGCCAGGCAGATCCACGCCACCAGCGACTGTGCCAGCACCATCACTTCGAATGACCACAGCGCCAGTGCCCCGCCGAGCAGTGCTCCCGAACCCTCGGCGACGGACTTGGTAAAGCTCAAGTGGGCAATGCTGCCAGTATGCGAGTCCTCGGAGTCGGACAAGGCTTTCTCCGTGTCATACAGAAGTGCCAGGTCTGCGCCAGACATCATGCTCACTGCGACACCGAGTATCAGCTCGAAGATCGCGAGGCTCAGGAATCCATCGGCAAAGTTGAGCCACAAATAGCCAATCCCTTGTGCGACACTGCCGATGAGTAGAACGGTACGACGTCCCATTCTGTCCGCCAGATAACCCGAAGGCGCCTCAAGTACCACGATGCAGGTGGCATAGATGGCCTGCAGGTAGAATATTTCTCCTAGGCTCAAACCCTTCGATTCGAAGAAGGGCACGATGACCGGTACGATCAGCATGAACATGTGAAAGAACGCGAGCGCATAGATAATGCGAACGTTTCTGTGCAATCCGTCTAATGCTGTTTTTGGTTGTCTGCTTTTTTTAGACAAAATAGTCCCCCTATGCCCGACCTCGTGAGTCAGCATTTGCGATTTAACGCGCCAAAAAGAAAAAGGCCCCTAAATTCTTTTGGAACTTAGAGGCCTTCTTCTGGTGTTCAATAATTATTGAATCGAAAGTATTACTCTAAGTTGACCTCCACGGTCTTCAGCACGCGCACGGAAATCGAGTGACCGCTGGCCGGGGCCGCATCACGCGTCTGCATCGCGCTTGTGTAATTCCATGTGGAAATCAGAGTATTCATTTCGTTTCAGTGCTTGCGATTGTTGTAAAAAAGTATCTGGTTTTTGACCGGGCGAAGTCTATGCCTTTTAAGCTTGAAGTCAACCGGAAATTATGCGCATTACATAATTGTTTTGGTCGATGCGACCATCAGAATATATGCGGCGGTGACCAGAGCCAGCGCGAAGGCGATGATGCGAGCCTGACGGGTTTTGGCGGTGCGCATGACAACAACGCCGAGACCGATGTAGACAATCAGACCGAGCACTTTTGCGCCAACCCATGGTGCCACCCAGGGATATTGTCCGGACATCACCACCAGTGTGATCGCGCTGACCAGCAGCACCGTGTCGATGACATGCGGCAGCACCTTCACCAGTTTTTTCTCCACGACAGGAGATTCATTGATCTTCATGATGCCACGGGCCAGAAAGCCGAGAATCGAGATCATGGCGAACGACATATGGATTATTTTGATGAAGGTGTACATGGTTGGGATAACTCCTGTGGGATTGGGTAAGAAGATGTGCCGGGGATGATAGAGGAATTCCCGGACATTGTGAAAACAATACGTTGACCCGGCACCGATGCCATTGGTCAGGTTATTGAAGTGAGTCGAGCCAGGGCTGCAGTTCATCCCAGTCGATCGTGAACACATGGCTGCCATCCGGCACCAGTTTGGCATCCACTCTGGCGCCGGCTGCGGTCAGTTCCTTTTCGACTTTCGGCAGATGACGGCTCCAACCCAGGAAATCGTTTTCTCCGATCCGCAAAAAAACCGGCAGATTGTTGAAGTTGCCAATGTTGGACGGGTTGCGAATGATGCCAGGCACCGCGACGACACCGTAGTAATCTTCGGG
>JACCEA010709458.1_pt1 | contig 11629 bp, 10 predicted proteins | sample 7449851 | NCBI WGS metagenome assembly JACCEA01 (sample SAMN15323453, study PRJNA562643) | freshwater metagenome | isolation source: river surface water | place: USA:Blue River Watershed | collected 2017-08-18 | reverse complement strand
GCGGCTGGACCAAGGACATCAACGAAACCCAGAATTGTACGGTCAGTTACCCGATCATTGCCGACCCGGAGAAGAAGGTCGCCGATCTGTATGACATGATCCACCCGAACTCGCTGGATAGCATGACGGTGCGTTCGGTGTTCGTGATCGGGCCGGATAAGAAGATCAAGTTGATGCTGACCTATCCGGCCTCCTGCGGGAGGAATTTCGACGAATTGCTGCGCGTGGTGGATTCCCTGCAGCTGACGGCGAAATACAAGGTGGCGACCCCGGTGAACTGGAAGGACGGGCAGGATTGCATCATCACCCCGGCGGTGAACGATGCCGAAGCCAAGACGCTGTTTCCGAAGGGCTTCAAATCGATCAAGCCCTATCTTCGGCTGACTCCGCAGCCCAATAAGTAGCGCGAGCTTCGACGATGGTCGAGATGAGAGGAGCCTGCCAATAGGTCGGCTCCTCTTTTCGTTTCAGTAAGAGCCGTAATCTGCAGGACGTTTACCCACCGATTGAGCTGTTCCCTCCTTGTCGCCTGGTTCTATATCCAGTCCCCGTCAACCCACAAGGCGTGGATCTGCGGCTGTCGTCTGCGTCGTAAGGGTGTCGACCGCGATCCAGAATAGCGCGCTTAGATAACGTGGCCTGAAGCAAGATACGAGGTGGCGAAGCAAGAGATCGATAGGCTTAGGAAACGACGCGTAGAACGCACAAGGGGGAGTCAGCTTCAGGCCGACTCCCCCTTGCCATTGGAAAGGTGCTAAACCCTGGTTAATCAGGAAGGAGAGACTTCCGCCGCGCCCACACCAGGACAGCCAAGCCGCTTCCGAGGAGAAGGACGGCGGCCGGAGCCGGGACTGCTTGCGGTTCGCCGTAGATGAAATCATCCATGGCGACAAAGTCGAATCCGTCCAGCGCCGAGAGGGCGGCGTTTCCTGCGGTAATCCTGACGCGGTTAATGATGGCCTGCTCCAAAGAGACACCCAGAAAGGAAAGACTGGTCACACCCGGCGTGTTGAGGACAGTTTGTTTGCCCAGGCTGTTGTTGTGAAAGTCAAAAAACTCAATCGTGGTAGGACCGGCCAAATCGACGTCGGTGAAGACCGAGCCGAACCCGCGCACGGCTCCGGGTTGATTGGTGCCGGGTACAAAGAATCTTACATCCACGATGTTACTGTCGATGGCGGTAAAGAGTTTCTGGGAACTGAAGACCGAGAAACTATTCGGGAAAGATGGGTTGATGCTGCCGAATCGCTCCGGCGTACCCACTCCAGAGTTTGCACTGACCTTGAATGCGGATCCCGGCGTTTCAAATACAGCGCCGCGAGCTGAATTGGAATTGAAGAAATTTCCCGGGAGATTATTCGGGTCAGAGAATCCGGCAGGCACCCCATCCCAGTTGATTTCTCGGCGACCGCTTGCGAACGAGCCACCCACGCCGTTGTTCGTTCCGAGATCGCTTCTGAAGCCATTGACAGAACCTTGAATCGATGCGGCGTTTGGACCGGAAGACGAGTAGACGGCGATAGCTAAGGCCGAAAGCGGCGCCGACAAGAGAATGCCGGTAGCCAGCAATGGGGTTAGCAATCGTGTGATGAGCATAGTGTATCTCCTCGGTAAAGTTGGATCATAAGTAGACCCAACATGTAGTGTAAGTACGCATATATGTCAACACGTTGAGCACGTTTTTTTCCTTGTTTACAACAAAATACTAATAAGTACTACAAATCATGTTTTTGTCCGCTTCATGAATGAACGAATGTCGCAGAACGATCCACTCCATGTTGGCTGAACCATACACTCGCATTTAGGTCGGTGCGCGTAAGTATTCGGAAGTCACGGATGTGCGGAGGAGCGAAGGTCTTATACCAGGAGGAGGCCAGCTTGGCGCATCGACTGCCAGGCGGAGCCCCTGCTGAATCGATCGAATCCGCGCGCGCCGGCGGCCGGAAATCGATCGCGGACTTCGGCGAGGCGGGGGTATGCGTGATTCCTCCGGCTGAGCGAAGGAGTCGATTCGTGCAGGAAGCGGAGCAGCCATTCGGTGTGCGGAGACGCCAGGCTGATCGTAAAATCTTCTGTGCGTGTCGGAAGAATGACCCTGGTGCGCGTACGTCCTGTTGCCGCGATCACAGGCCTGCCGCCGATCCAGACGCAACGTCGTTCGGCAGTCAATGGCACGTCGGAGGAAGCCGCCAACGCCTGCGTGAGCCAGGTCTTCGTTACCCGTGGCGGTTTGACCCGATGTGAGAACCAGCGTTGTGACGGGATATCGAATCCGGCCTGTTCCATGTAGTTGAGCAACGCAGCGCGCAGGCCTTCGCCGAGCCAGGGTGGGCAGGTCGCGTTGGGGTCGGCGTGGCGGAGATCGTTTTCGGCAAACCCTTCGAATGTCGGGCCGAGGATCGTGAGGCCTTCCGCAGCCGGGTTGAGCCCGATGGGACTGTGGGCGGTGGCTGTAAATTTGTGCCAGAAGGCGGACTGCAACAGATGGTTCGCAAACAGTTGCCGCACACGTTCCAGTGAATCGACCGTGTCGGCGATGGTCTCACCGGGACACCCGTACATAAGATAGGCATGCACCAGGATGCCGGCCTGGTGAAATGCCGCCGCAACCCGCGCCGTTTGGTCTACCGTAATCCCTTTCTTCATCCGTTCCAGCAAGCGATCAGACGCGGCTTCGAGCCCGGCGGTAAGGGCGATGCAGCCGGATGCCGCCAGCAGCCGTGCCAAATCGGGGGAGAACGCCTCCTCGAATCGAATGTTCCCCCACCAGGAAATGGTCAGGCCGGTTTCGAGCAGGCGAAGGGCCAGGGCTTTGAGCGCGGCCGGCGGTGCGGCTTCATCGACGAAATGGAAGCCCCGCTGCCCGGTTTCTTGAATCAACGCCTCGATCTGATCGATCAGGACGTCGGTCGGAGTTACCTCATAGCGCGAGATATAGTTCAATCCCACATCGCAGAACGTGCATTGCTTCCAATAACAGCCATGTGCAACGGTCAACTTGTTCCAATGGCCTTCCGACCAGAGTCGATGCATGGGGTTCAGGCTGTCGAGGATTGAGAGGTAGTCGGTCAGTGGGAGTCCGGCATAGGTCGGTCGGCCGAGCTCATGCATCGGAATATCCGGTTCATTGCTGCCGTCTCGAAATATGACGCGGCCGTCTCTGCAGAGAAACGTCCGTCGGAGCAGGGGCTCGGGCCGCCCGCCTGCCAGGTGTTCCAAGAGGCAGAGGAAGGGGCGTTCCCCGTCATCCAGCGTCACATAATCCACGTACTGGAACAGTCGTGGGTCTTCGAGTCGTCTCAGCTCGGTGTTCACATATCCGCCACCCAGGACGATGACGGTAGGTGGTGATTGTGCCTTGATCGCCTGCGCAATCCTCAACGCACCGAACAAGTTGCCGGGAAAGGGGATTGTGAGGCCCACGACATCGGGCGCGGTTCGGTGGAGATGCGGCCAGAGCGCCTCAAGCAGCAATTCATCTGTGAGGCTCAGTGGTTGAGCCAGGGCGTCCTCGATCCGGTCGAACGAGGAAGTGGCCTGCATGATCTGTTCGGCATAACGATTCAGAAATAGGTGGGGAGCGACGGTACTCTGGAGGAGGTCCGTGAGGTCCTCAATGTATAGTGTGGCGCGGTGCCGGGCGGTGTCCGACGGCGAAGATGCTTGCGATCCTTCTCCGGGCCGACGATGAGCGGCAAAACGGGGGCCCTCCGGGAGGAATCCCGGGCGGGCGAGGTGGGGGGCCAACATCGGGTCCTTCCCCTGAAGAAACGCGATTACCGGCTCGATGGTCTGAAGATAGGCCGTTTCCAGCGTCAGGATTTGTTGGATTTCGCCTCGCCACGGCCGCTCCGTCTGCTTGATCCGGGTGAAAGCCTGCTCCAGTCCCGACCGCGAGAAGAGGCGCAGCACCATTTCGAGGCCGAGGTCGGCTTGCGCAGCCTCATATCCCCGTGAACGGAGGAAACCTGTCAGGTAGGCGGTCGCGGGGTAGGGCGTATTGAGTTGGGTCAGCGGGGGAATGACAAGGAGGACGCGTGGCTTGGCCATGCGAGGGAGATACCATACTGCAGGGTAGCGCTGCCAGTTGTGCGCTCGGGGCGAGCCGCCCGGTTTGTCTAGGCTGCGCGCATGGACGATTGGATAAAGTACCCGGTCCATCGCTTGATGCGAAAGTACTCGACCACATTCCCTGGCAACTCGTCACGCGGCATGGCCCGAAGAATGCTGAGCTCCGACTCTGTTTGGAGATCTACGGTGCGGGGCTGGTCGGCCGGGGCGGCCTGGTCGTGCAGCAGCACGAGGGGCTTGAGACGGTATTTGAAATTGATATTAAGCACCTGCCCGAACGAGCCGTCGGTCAGCGTCACGACGGTTCCGGGCGGAAACACGCCCAGCGTTTGGATCATCGCGATCAGGACTTCCGAGGAAAAGAGTCGCTGTTGATGCTTGTACATCGTTGCCAACGCTTCCGCCGGGGAAAGGGCGTCTTCAGGATGAAAGCTATTGACGAGTGCGTCGTAGTGGTCCACGGCGCTGACGATTCTGGTAGGAAGCGAGATTTGGTCTCCCTTGAGTTTCTCGGGGTAGCCGGACCCGTCCAGCCGTTCATGATGGCTGCGGATGACGTCCAGCACTTCCTCGGGAAACCCCGGGAATCGTCTGAGCATCTCCACGCCAAGATAGGGATGCAGCTGATATTTCACATTCTCGACTTCTGAACGGCGGGCACGGGTCTGCAAGATGTGACGCGGAATGCGCTGTTCCCCCACGTCGAGGAGCAGTCCGGCCATGCCGATCAATTGGAGCGCCTCCTGATCGATGTCGAATTGCTGCGCCACGATCATGGAAAGCGTCGCCACATTGAGGGCATGCAGTTGGTTGGCGTTGGTGACATCTTCCGAGTCGAAGGCACTCGCGACCGTGCCGGCGGCTTCAGTGTTGGTCAAGAGCGCGCTGAGCCCGCCGATCATGGACTGCGCGTGCCGCAATCCCTCCTCTGAACCGCTCACGAGGTTTTTCATCATCTGCGAACTCTGATCGAGCATCTGCCGATAGGCGGTGGAGGCTAGCTCTACTGCCTGATGGTAGTCGCCATGGGTCGGCTGCTCTTCTTCGGCCGGGGTCGGAGCCTCCGGTTCGGCGATGGCCTCGGCTGCGCTGGTCTGTGCAGTCGTTTCCGAAACGCCCGTCGAAGACGGAGGCGGCAGGATAGCGTTGCCCTCTTCATCCGTCTCCGGGTCCGATTCCCGCGGGTAGACCAACACGGTGGCCAATCCGAGTCCTTTGATTGTCGTGATCTGGTTTTGGGAGGTGAGTTTGAACGACCGGCGCGGGAAGGGATGCTTGAACCAGGAGCAATTCAGGTCGACATACATGCCCAGACGAAGATGCTCCGGACGGAGCACCAACGTATCGGACGTGTCGAGTTTAGATATCTCGTCTGAGGTTCGAAGCAGCGCCATGGGTGTTGCTTTTGCACGGGAACGGTCGGTCGATACGTAAGCACTTCAGGCTATGGGCTATATCGGACAGGGGGAGAGGAAACTTGATAAAGAAAGGGGATGGCTGGTGTCTCTCCACGTATTGCGAGTCGTCCTATTTTCGGCGAAGGTCGGATCCGGTTCCTGGATCTGCATCGTATTTAGATGGAGAGGACTCAATTATGCCAGTAATATCAATAGCATAAGATAGATATTGCCTTCAGCATGAGAAGCAGCATCAAGGGGATGGGGATGTCTCCGCTTCGACAAGACGAAGAAAATCCAGGCAGGCAGAGCGGAGGTGTGTCGGCTCTCGTCGTAGGTCGCTGCCAAGAATGAAGACGAGGTCCGAACCGTAGAGGGTGACCATCTCGCGAATACGCGACGCGGTCATTCTTCCTGCGGCGGTCGGGAGGATGGGTGGGCAGCTGCCGAGCGTTCGTCGGCACGCCGTGGCAATCTGACGACAATCCTGTTCCGATATCGGATAGTTCAGGCCATAGGTTGGGTAAATGGTGATATCGGCGCCGGCCAGTCTCGGGAGAAGGCCGAAGAGAAGCGCGTGAGCGATGCCGCTGTCCGACGTCACATAGTGGCTCCCGAGAAAGTCCGGATGCGCGATGAGGGGCAGCGACACCGATGACAGCTGAGCCAGGGAAGCCATGGCGTCAAAGCCTGTCAGGCCGGGACAGAGCAGGAGTGCGCCCGCGCCCGCTTGCGTTGCCTTGGCGGCCTGTTCCATGAGAGAGGGCCAGGGGCCGGAGACATGCGGCGCATAGAGACACCGTTTTCCGGTCTGGCGCGAGGCTTTGGCGACGGCTTCGGCGCAACGTGCGACCCGCTCCTCGAAGCGACAGAAGGGGTGATCGCGCAGACTCTGGTCGTCCTTGATCAGATCAACCTCACCCAGGGCAAATTCGTGGGCCAGTTCAGCCAGCTGCTGCGGAGAATACCCGAGCGGCTTCAACACCGCGCAGATTAACGGACGCCGGGGGACCCGCAGTAGGTCGCGGAGGCCGCGCGAGCCGAATCGAGGCCCCGTCAATCGGGAGACGACCGCATCGGGCAATGAGAGGTCCGTGACGCGGATCTGTCCTTGCAGTCCGGCCATGCCGATGATCATGTGAAGGAGAGCGCTCATGGTCCCGTCGAGGAGCTCAATGGGGAAACTGACTACTGCGCGGTGAGATTCAGGGGTGAGCGCCTCGAGCTGAATCACTCGGCCCAGAAGCTGATCTCGAATCGCTCCAGAGGGAATGACATGATCGGCGGCTTCAACGGTCTGGTCGATACAGAGCAGGTCTGCCCGCCTGCGCGCATAGGAGGCCGATCCATGAAGACGATACTCCACTGAAAAGCGCTCTCCTGAAAACTGGAGGTCGATACTCCGGCTTGAACCGTTGGGCATGTCTGTTCTCTTCTTGGTTGCACTGTTCGAGGAGGAGAGGGTACCGTATTCCCGTTTGATCCGATAGGTGGGGCGTTCTGAGCAGGTTCTCGTACGAGGCCGATTGTTGGAGCGTGGATGATGGTGCCGAAGCAACAAGGCAAGCAGTGGATGATGCGAGTTCCGGTTGCGAGCCGGGTGGTCCTAGTGATGGTGTTGAGTTGCTGGAGTGCCGCCGACGCTGCGCAACGGTTCGTGGACCTGACCTACACGTTCGATGAGACCACGCAAGTCTGGCCCGCCAATCCTCCCTTTCATCGTGACTCGACCGAACAGGGAGGTACGCCGACGGAAAAATGGTATGCCACAGGGCAGGTGGCGCTGTCGGAGCATGCCGGAACGCACATGGATGCGCCCGTTCATTTTGCGCAGGGGCAAGCGGGAATCGATGGCATTCCGGTCGACCGCCTGATCGGCCCTGCGGTGGTCATCGATGTGCGCGTTGCGGTGAAGGAAGATCGCGACTATCGCGTCTCCTTGTCGGATATACATCGATGGGAGTCTGCGCACAGGACGATTCCAGCGGGAGCGATCGTGATGCTGCTGACGGGCTGGGGTGTCTACTGGACGGATCGTGAACGGTATTTCGGCAGCACCACGCCGGATGTGCCGACGTCGCTACATTTTCCGGGTTTCTCACAGGAAGTCGCGGAGTTTCTCGTGACGGAACGACATATCTCCGGAATCGGAATCGATACAGCCAGCATCGATTATGGTCTCTCGCAGGATTGTTTGGTGCACCGGATCGTGAACGGAGCCGGCCTCTATGGGCTGGAGAATGTGGCGCGACTGGATGAAGTCCCCGCCTCGGGTGCCACGGTCATGGCTCTCCCGATGAAAATTGCCGGTGGGACAGGGGCTCCGGTTCGTATCATCGCGATTCTGCCTTAGCCCGGACTATTCATGGATACCTGCTCCGTCGTCCGATCCTATTGCCCGGCGAAGCTTTTCTCGTTCGGCCTCCTCGACGGACTGCAAGTACGCCTGCGTCGGCCTTACGTGCGAGAAGTCTCGGCGGGCTTCCGTCTCGAACGCCTCGCGACGGCATTCATGAATAATCCGGGCTGACAGGATGGTGAAAAGGCCGCCGGCTTCGTTCTCGCAAGACACTGCCGCCTCACCGTCTCGGCGGCGTTCACAAACGTGACGCGCTTTATTCAGCGCGTCGTGAACCTCCGAGGCTCAACGTACCGCAAGGGTACGCCTCGCCTCCTCACATTGCTGCGGCCTCGCTGGACGACCTTTTTGACCATCCTGACTTCCTTGGTTTTCATTCATCTTGTGGAATTGAAATGAATACGTGTCGGCTCTACAGCGATTTCAACTGTCCATTTTGTTACGCGATGCACGAACGCCTTCATGCATTGGGCGTGATGGATCGCATCTCCTGGCAAGGGGTTCAGCATGCACCGCATCTGCCGGTCCCGATGGCTGGGTGGGCAGGGCACCTGGCAGCTGAACTGAAGCAGGAGGTGCAGATGGTCCGCCGGCTCGCGCCCGAGTTGCCGATCGCTGTGCCGCCGGGAAAACCCAATACCGGGCGGGCGATTGCCGCGGCTGCGCGCGCGCTTCACATGGACCCGCTTCGGGGCGGGGAGTTTGTGCGATCGTTGTATCGGTCGTTCTGGGTGGACGGGCAGGATCTCTCCGATGAGACGCTGCTACAGCGGGAGGCCGAACGTCAGGGGTTTGCCTCCGCGCAGATTGTCGGCACAGAGGCCACCACCGTAGATGCGATTCTTTGGGCCTGGAATGATCAGTGGGCTGAGGCGGATCATCAAGGCGTGCCGCTCCTGCAACGCCCGGACGGAACGTTGCTCGTCGGCCTGATGCCGGCGGATGTCATCAAGGGATTTCTCTCCTGAAGAGGGCCTGCTCCGATCTGCCTTTCGCCGATCATCGACGGCCTCGCCACGTGACCGGTTGGCTTACGCGTTCTCACCTCGCTGCAGAAACTGCCGAATCAGTTTGTCGTCAAGAGCCCCCGTGGTATGAGTGGCCTATTGCAGAGCTGAGTAGTTCTGCTAGGCCGTTTAGCCCACAGGAGTGACCCATGAAATCAGCGCAATGGTTCCTCGCCGCGTTCATATTAAGCTGTTCGTTGTTCGAGACACATCATGCCGCTGCGTCGGCAGCGGAACCGGCTTCCAGCGCAGCCAAGGCTCCGGCAACATCTCCCGAGGCCACACAGGCCGGGGAGAAAACCGAGTTCTATGTCAGTGTCTATCTCCAGGGAAGCCGGCCCCTGAATCGTCCGGTGAGGCTGCAGGAGGATCCCTTCTCGAATACCGACGTGCAGGGCGGGTTGGGAGGCGGGTTGAAAGTCGGGATTTTTCCGGCGTTCGCCGGCCGGTTCGTCGGATTGGAGGCGGACCTGTCCGGACTCGATGGCAAGGTCAATGCGCCTTCGGCCACGACAGGCGGTGTGACGAGGAGCGCGAATTTCCGTCTCCAGTCCATCAACGTCATGGCGAATGTATTGCTGCGCTACCCCGGCGAGACGATTCAACCGTATATCGGCATCGGTGCAGGGTTGTCCGGAGGGTTTGCGCGGGATTTGAATCTCCAGCACAGCACCATCGGCACGGTGCATGAGAATGCCGCCGACGGCGCCTTCGCCTATCAGTTTCTAGGCGGGGTGCGCGCCAACGTCACTGAGCGCATGTTCCTCTTCACGGAATACAAATATTTTGTGGCGAATTATCAGTGGGAGAGTGAAGTCGCGAACGGTGCGCGTGGTCCGTCATTCACCATGAACTATCGGGCTCATATTATCTCCGGCGGCATCGGCTTCACCTTCTAGCAGGCTGTTGACCTGCTCTGCCGCCGGCATTCTCGACATCCGTGAAGCGTGCATCGTGGAGCGTATCTCATCAGGCACCGAGCTGATAGCTGATGGCGGGAAAGAAGAGCGTATGGCTTCTGGATGAAGGCAGAACGCCGCGGGTTGCTGTCTTGCTCAACCATAGGCCATAAGCAATATGCATTTTGCTCCTGTTCTGCATCGAGAGACGGACGACGTGTCACGAACGACGGACGATGACGACGGCCTTAGGTCCACCGATTTTGCCATACAGCGGAGTTGTTACTGTTCGATGCGGCTAAATGATGTCGCCGCTTGGCTGAGGCGTCGACGGGCGTTTGGAGGATTTGAAACGAAGGGAGAACTCCTGTTGTCCGGGGTCGGGCGAGAGGCGGAACGATCCCTCGGCGCTTAGGTGTTCCTGCGAACGGGATTTCCCCTGAGGAAAGACTTTGAGTCGAAACTCTCCCACTCGTGCCTGTGTCTCACCATCTTGCGGTAGGCTTCCATCAATCTCGATGTATTCCTGTAAGGCGGCGAGGGTCTGGTTGTAAAGGCTGCGGAGACCGTCTGGAGTTGGCAGATCGAATGATTCGATCGAGTCGGGAGTCTGTGCTGTGTCGCCGGGCGCTGCCTGGCTCTGCACGGCCGGGAGCAGCGGCGCAGTACAGAGCAGCGTCACCATGAGCCAACGTGTCATGCCAACAGTCTACCGAACAGAAAAAAACGGGTCAAGCCGAGGGGCGTAAGCTGGCGTCGCTGGTGAGGTCAATCGGGAGATCAACAGCGCGGGAGCAGTTTCTCATTCCGGTTCCATTGCGAAACCGTGCCGCTGTTGTCGGTCAGCTCCAGCTTGTCCTGCGCCAACACCCGTACAAACAGGGGAGGAGTTTTGCCTTGGGGGACGATCAAGCGAAACCGATCCTGCTCCTTCTCGATGCGACCCGACTGCGAGGTTGCCCTGTAGAACTCCGAGACGTTTGCCGGCGTGATGGTCCAGACGAATTCTTCCTGTCGATCGACGAACTTGGCGGAACCTTCCCACGTGCCCACGAGGGAGGGCTCGACCGGTGGCAACCGTTTGACGGCGACCTTGCGCGGGACGGACGCAAATGATTGCCAGAGCAGCGGGTCGAATTTGTTCGGCCCCTGATTCTTGGCAAGTTTGTCCCAGGTGACGCTTAGAATGCCGGTGGTTGAGAAGCGGTCGTTCCCGGCCACTTGATAGGTTCCGTGCAGGATCTCCTGATAGGATTCCGCCTGCCAGCGTCCCCGGTCTGCGGTCACGGTGCCCGGCATCAATACGGCAGTCGTCAAGGACCAGGTGCCGCCCTCGCTCAGCGCAAGATGGCCTTTCCCATACATCAATCCGACGGGCGGGCAACCATACCAATCACCGGCCCATTGGGAAGGAGTGGCGGTCAACCCTGGCTCGGTTGACGCCGCCGGACCGGTTCGAAGGGGTCCGCCGAGTCTGGTCGCGGCGACCTTGGCGAGGTTGGTCACGGCCGCCTGCGCGTTGGGTTGTTTCGAGGACGAGAGCGACAGCGTGACGAGGGCATCGGCCTTCAGAAACGTCAACTGAATCCCGCCGATAGGCGACCGCAGGGTGAAGGCACCGTCGCCGACCCCGGGAACCGGCTGGTGACCGGCCTTTGAACGCTGATCGTGAAACAGACCTTTTGTGTCTCCGTCAGGACCGGGGTTTAACTCTACGGTGACGGTTTCCTGAGGATTGCGTTTTGCCTGGTAGAGGCACTGGCGATCATTCTGGCGCAGGCCCGGCGTGACGGGGGTTCCGATGGCCAATTCGACCTCGGCCTCTGTGACGATCAAGCAGGCGTTGAGATTGGAGGAGATCACGTCGGAGGATTGTGAACAACCGAGCACTGCAGT
>JACCEA010093766.1_pt1 | contig 11632 bp, 6 predicted proteins | sample 7449851 | NCBI WGS metagenome assembly JACCEA01 (sample SAMN15323453, study PRJNA562643) | freshwater metagenome | isolation source: river surface water | place: USA:Blue River Watershed | collected 2017-08-18 | reverse complement strand
GGCGTGTCCAAAGCGATCATAGAACTGGAAGAAGAACTGGGCATCGAAATTTTTGCGCGTCATGGCAAGCGACTCAAACGCATCACGGAACCCGGACAACACGTGTTGCACAGCATCGAATTGATCCTGCGCGAAGTGAACAACCTGAAAAAAATTGGCGAGCAATTCAGCACCCAGGACAGCGGCACCCTGTCCATCGCCACCACCCACACCCAGGCCCGCTATGTATTGCCTTTGCCGGTGGCCAAGCTCCGAGAAAAATACCCCAAAGTCAACATCAGCCTGCACCAAGGTGCGCCCGATCAGGTGGCCAAAATGTTGCTCGACGACACGGCCGAAATTGGCATCGCCACCGAATCCCTGTCGGCTTACGAGGACCTGGTGACGCTGCCATGTTACGAATGGCAGCACGTGCTGGTCCTCCCCTTGAATCACCCCCTGGCAGAAAAACCCCACCTGTCCCTGGAGGACATTGCCAGTGAACCCTTGATCACCTACCACCCTTCTTTCACAGGTCGCAGCAGGATCGACCAGGCCTTTGCCGCCAAAAAACTCACGCCCCGAATCGCACTGGAAGCCATTGACTCTGACGTCATCAAAACCTATGTGAGGCTGGGCCTGGGCATCGGCATCGTGGCCGAGATGGCCGTCAAGGATGACCCGGTCAAAGACCTGGCGGTTCGGCCACTGGGCACATTGCTCGGCATGAATGTGGCGCGTGTGGCGTTCAAACGAGGGGCTTACCTTCGGCAATTTGTGTACCAATTTGCCGCCCTGTTGAGCGATCGCCTGACGGCGCCTCTGGTCGCTCGCGCCATGTCAGGCCATGACAACGATTACGACATTTAAGCCTTTAATCACCACGCCATGAACGCACGCACACCTGCACTCGCCTCCAAAGCGCCCAACATGGGCACGACCATTTTCACCGTCATGTCAGCGCTGGCCGCCGAAAAGAAAGCGGTCAATCTCGGCCAGGGCTTTCCGGACTTCCCGTGCGACCCCAAGTTGCTGGATCTGGTGAACGACGCCATGCGCGAGGGTCTTAACCAGTACCCGCCCATGACCGGCGTGGCGCCGCTGCGCGAAGCCGTCGCGTCGAAAATCTCCACCCTTTACGGCCGTCACTACGATCCCACGAGCGAGATCACCGTCACCGCAGGGGCCACACAGGCCATCCTGACCATCATCCTGGCCATCGTGCACCCGGGGGATGAAGTCATCGTGCTGGAGCCTTGCTACGACAGCTATGTGCCCAACATCGAATTGGCTGGTGGTGTGGTGGTGCGTGTGCCCCTCACACCGGGCAGCTTCCGTCCTGATTTCGACAAAATCCGCGCCGCCATCACGCCCAAAACCCGGGCGATCCTGATCAATTCGCCCCATAACCCCAGCGGCATGATCTGGTCCCAGCAGGACATGCTCACACTGCAAGAGGTATTGGCCCCGACCAACATCGTGCTGATCAGTGACGAGGTGTACGAGCACATGGTCTACGCGCCCAACCAGCACTGGAGCGCCGCCCACTTTGACGGCCTGGCCGCTCGCGCTTTCATCGTGTCCAGTTTTGGCAAAACTTACCATGTCACCGGCTGGAAAATCGGCACGGTGGCAGCGCCTGCGGCCTACACCGCCGAATTTCGCAAAGTGCACCAGTTCAATGTGTTCACCGTGAACACCCCCATGCAGCATGCCCTGGCGCGTTACATGGCCGACCCCGCGCCGTATCTTGAATTGCCCGCGTTTTACCAGCGCAAACGTGACCTGTTTCGGCAAGGCCTGGCCCAAACCCATTTCAAGTTGTTGCCCGGCGAGGGCACCTACTTTCAGTGCGTGGACATTTCCGGTCTTCAGGTACCGGAAAAAAACCTGAGCGAAGCCGACTTCTGCAAATGGCTCACCACCGACATCGGGGTCGCAGCCATTCCTTTGTCAGCCTTCTACGGCAACGGCTTTGACCAGAAAGTCATCCGTTTTTGCTTTGCCAAAAAGGACGAGACCTTGCTGGCGGCACTGGAAAAACTCAAGGGACTCTGATCTGCGGTGGGCTTTAGCCCCGCAGTTACGGGGTCATCAGCCTCCATTCGAGCGATGGACTGTCGACAGCACCTCACTGGCGAACCAGTTTCCGTCTCAATCGTCTTCCAATGCACCGATATCGGGGAACAGCACCTCGGTGTACCCAAATCGGCTGAAGTCGCGTATCCGCATGGGGTACAAATGGCCTGTCAGGTGGTCGCATTCGTGTTGAACGACGCGGGCGTGAAAACCGGCCACCGTGCGATCGATGGGCTGACCCCATTCATCCAAGCCCGTGTAGCGAATGCGCGACCAGCGGGGCACCACCCCACGCAAGCCCGGGACCGACAGGCAGCCCTCCCAGTCCTCCTCTTCTTCCACGCCCAAGGGCGTGATCACGGGGTTGATCAACACCGTGGGTGGCACCAGTGGACGGTCCGGGTAGCGAGGGTTGCGCGCGGTGCTGCCAAAAATCACCAGCTGCACATTGACGCCGATTTGCGGTGCCGCCAGGCCTGCACCATGGACAGCCGCCATGGTGTCGCGCATGTCGGCGATCAGGGCGTGCAACTCAGCGGTGTCAAAAGTCTGCACAGGCTCGGCCACACGCAAGAGGCGGGCATCACCCATTTTGAGGATGTCACGCACGCTCATGGCTTTTCTCCTGTCAACAACACCGCCAGCCCAGTGTCGTCCAGCACGGGCACGCCCAGCGCCTGGGCTTTCTCGAGCTTGCTGCCCGCTTCGGCACCGGCCACCACGTAATGGGTTTTTTTGCTGACCGATCCGGCCACTTTAGCTCCCAGCGCTTCGAGTTTTTCCTTGGCTTCGTCGCGGCCCATGCTTTGCAGCGTGCCCGTGAGCACCACGGTGATGCCCGCCAGGGGCATTTCGGTGGGGGCCAGCGCGTCGCCTTCGGGCCAGTTCACGCCTGCATCGCGCAGGGCTTGCACCACCTCGCGGTTGTGTGGCTGGTCAAAAAAGGTGCGGATGCTGTGCGCCACCACCGGACCCACATCGGCCACTTGCAAGAGCGCGTCTTCGCTGGCGGCCATGACGGCGTCGAGCTGGCCAAAATGACGCGCCAGCTCTTTGGCCGTGGCCTCCCCCACATGGCGGATGCCCAGGCTGAAAATGAAGCGCCCCAGGGTGGTGGTTTTGGACTTTTCAAGCGCTTCCAGCAGGTTGACGGCCGATTTTTCGGCCATGCGGTCCATGTTGGCCAGGGTATCGAGCTTCAGGTGGTACAGATCGGCCAGGGTTTGAACCTGAGCTGTATCGACCAATTGGTCCACCAATTTGTCGCCCAGGCCGTCCACGTCCATGGCGCGGCGGTGGGCAAAGTGCCAGATGGCTTGCTTGCGCTGGGCGCTGCAAAACAGCCCGCCCGTGCATCGGTGGTCGGCTTCGCCGTCTTCTCGCTCAGCCAAACTGCCGCACACCGGGCAGTGGTTCATCATGGTGAACTGCGGCGCATCGGGCGGACGGCGGTCCAGCACCACCGAGACCACTTCGGGGATCACGTCGCCCGCTCGGCGCACGATCACGGTGTCGCCCACCCGCACGTCTTTGCGGCGGGCTTCGAGTTCGTTGTGCAATGTGGCATTGGTCACCGTCACGCCACCCACAAACACCGGGGCCAGCTTGGCCACAGGCGTGAGTTTGCCGGTGCGGCCCACCTGCACGTCGATGGCCTGCACCGTGGTCATCTCTTCTTGCGCCGGGTATTTGTGGGCCACGGCCCAACGCGGTTCTCGGGTCACAAAGCCCAAGCGTTGTTGCTGCGCCAGGTCGTTGACTTTGTAGACCACCCCGTCGATGTCGTAAGGCAAGGCGTCCCGTTCGGCCGCGATGCGCTGGTGAAAAGCCACAAGACCTGATGCCCCTTGAACACAGGCGGTTTGCTGGGCGACCGGAAAGCCCCAAACCTTGAGTTGCTGGAGCATGTCGTAGTGGGTGCGCCACTGCGGACCGCCCTCGGCAGGTGCTGTGATGTCACCCAAGCCATAAGCAAAAAAGCTCAAAGGCCGCTCGGCGGCAATGCCCGAATCAAGCTGGCGCACCGCACCGGCTGCGGCGTTGCGCGGGTTGACGAAGGTTTTTTCACCCTTGGCGCCGGCTGCAATGCGTTGGCGTTGGCGCTCGTTCAAGGCTTCAAAGTCGCCCCGGCGCATATAGACCTCGCCCCGCACTTCGAGTACTGGCGGCGCGTCGGTTGGCAAGCGCAGCGGGATCTGGCCGATGGTGCGGATGTTGGCCGTGACGTCTTCACCCGTTTCGCCATCCCCCCGGGTGGCCGCTTGAACCAGTACACCGCCCTCGTAGCGCAAGCTCATGGCCAGGCCGTCGAACTTCAGTTCGGCCACGTAGTCCACGGCCGGGTCGGCATCGGTCAGGCCCAGCTCTTTGCGGATGCGGGTGTCAAAGGCCTCGGCCCCGCTGGCTTCGGTGTCGGTTTCGGTGCGGATGCTGAGCATGGGCACGCGGTGTGTGACCGGCGCAAAGGCATCCAACACTTGCCCACCCACACGCTGGGTGGGTGAATCGGGCGTCAGCAGTTCAGGATGCGCAGACTCCAGCGCTTGCAGTTCGCGAAACAGGCGGTCGTATTCGGCATCGGGAATTTCGGGCGCATCCAGGGTGTAGTAGGCATGCGCATGGTGATGCAGGGCTTGCGAAAGTTCTTGCACTCGACGAGCTGCCAACTCGACCGAGCGGTTCAACGCTTTCGCTGACGCGTCTGCGCTGGACAAGCCATCGTCAAACAGATCTCCCACTTGGGGGCTCAAGGCGCGACCTCACTCAAGAAAAAAGGCGTCTCGCCTGGGGCGAGCCTGCAGACAACTCCCGGGCATCCAGGGCGTCGTAAAGCTGCTGCAAGTCCAAACCAATCTGATCCAACACCGACTCACTGAGGACTTGACCTTCACCGTCGGTGATCACACCGTCCATGGCCTGCGACAGCAAAACCGCGGCTTCCCGCAAACGAGCAAAAGGCTCATCTTCGCGGGCGGTTTGAGGCACATCCAGACTCAAGGCAAAGGAACGGATGGCCGACAGTGCTGGATCTTCGGCCAAGGCTGCATGGGTGTCGAAGGTGATGGAGAGCACCGGCGGCATGCCTTGAACGGCCGAGGGCAAAACCATGCGCCCGGGCATGACTCCCGGCACAAAACCCAAACGGGCCGCGTGCTGTTGGATGTATCCCGGACTCCAGGCTGCACTGCGGGCGCAAAGGGTAAAGCTCAATTGGGCATCGTGGGTGCTGGCAAATTGGTCAAGCTCACGGGCTCGGGCAACCTCCTCCAGCATGTCGCTGAAGCTGACCGTGCCACCTATGGCATCGGCAAACGCCTGGGTTTTGACGACGAACTCAGAAAACTCGATGTTGTTCAGCGCCCCCACCCGGTTGGCCAGTTGAACCCCAGCCTGAAATGCCGTGTAACGGCGCGAAGGGGCCAAGCCGTCCCACAAGCCCGTGTCTTGGGACAAACCTTCAACCGTGAACAATTTGCTGCCCACGCGTCGGGTGGCAGGCAGAGCATCCAAGGCGGCATCGCCTGACACCACCTGCTCCACTTCAATCAAGGCGATCACATCGATCAGGGCATCCAGTTGGGTTTTTCGCTCCGGCAAGGGCAAATTGGCGAAGCTGTCATCGAGTACCGGGTCAGAAGCCGCTGGCGGGCTCATGCCCAATTCGGTGCTCAAAATGGGTTCGATGTCTGACGGGGTGGGTTCCCGCAAGGGATCCGCTTGACGGGGTTCGTTCTTGCGGGCGGTCCAATGGTTGTAAATCAACACCGCCAGCACCGTCAGCCCCCCCAGGGCCGCCAGACTCAGTTGCAAGGAGCTCAACGATTCCAACATAAGTTCCTCAGGCCACATCGGCCAATGACACTGCAGACTCCATGTCCACAGCCACAATGCGAGACACACCCTGCTCCTGCATGGTCACACCGATCAACTGTTCGGCCATTTCCATGGCAATCTTGTTGTGGCTGATGAACAGAAACTGGGTTTCCTTGCCCATGCCCTTGACCAGTTTGGCATAGCGCTCGGTGTTCGCGTCGTCCAGCGGCGCGTCCACCTCGTCCAACAAACAAAATGGGGCCGGGTTGAGCTGAAAAATCGCAAACACCAGCGCAATCGCCGTGAGGGCTTTTTCGCCACCCGACAGCAAGTGGATGGTCTGGTTTTTCTTGCCCGGGGGCTGCGCCATCACCTGCACGCCCGCGTCCAGAATCTCGTCGCCCGTCATCACCAAACGCGCATTGCCGCCGCCAAACAACTCGGGGAACATGCGGCTGAAGTGTTCATTGACGATCTTGAAGGTGCCGCCCAACAATTCGCGGGTCTCGGCGTCGATCTTGCGGATCGCGTCTTCCAGCGTGTTCATCGCTTCGGTCAGGTCGGCGTTTTGGGAGTCCAGGAAGGTCTTGCGCTCACGCGAAGTGCTCAACTCTTCCAGCGCAGCCAGGTTGACCGGCCCTAAAGCCGTGATTTCGCGCTGGATGCGGTCGATCTCACCTTGCAGCCCCGTCACGCGCACCTGCCCTGCCTCGATCGAAGCGGCCACGGCCTCCAGGTCGGCTTGCGCATCGGCCAGCAGCTGGGTGTACTGCTCCAGCCCCAGACGGGCGGCTTGCTCTTTGAGCTGCAAATCGGTGATGCGCTGGCGCAGGGGGTCGAGTTCGCGTTCAAACGAGACGCGCCGTTCATCGCTGGCACGCAACTTGGCGGTCAGGTCGTCGTAGGCACTGCGGCGGGTGGCCAGTGCTTGCTCGCGCTCCAGTTTCAAGGCCAAGACGTTTTGCAAACCGGCTTGCGCCGCAGCATCGGTCAGGCGACTGAGTTCATCACGGGCGCGCTGCATGTCGGTGTCGATGCTGGCCACTTGCTGCTGCGCCGTTTCGATGGTGCGCTGCAGTTCGGCGCGGCGCGCGTCCAAGCTGCGTTGCGAGAATTGGGCTTCCTGGGCGCGGCGCTCCAAGCTGCGCTGTTGTTCGCGGCACTCGGCCAGCTTGCGCTCGGCCTCGATCACGCGCTCGTCCAGCTGGGCGTGACGCTCTTGCGTGTCGGCCAGCTGCATGTCCAGCTCTTCAAAACGGGCTTCGGCGGTCACGCGACGCTCTTGCAACTCGTCCAGCAAAGCTTCGACTTCGGCCAGATCGTTGTTGATTTGCTCACTGCGGGCGCGGGTTTGCGCCACCAACTGTGACAGGCGCAAGGTCTCGACCTGAAGCTCGTGGGTGCGCGACTGGCTCTCGCTGGCTTCGCGGCGCACGGTGATCAAACGTTGCGAGGCGTCGGCATAGGCCGCTTCGGCACGCACCAGCGCACTGCGGCTTTCTTCAGAAATCAGGGTCTGGGCACGCAGCTGTTTTTCGAGGTTTTCGATTTCCTGGGCACGGCCCAGCAATCCGGCTTGCTCGGAGTCTGGCGCGTAAAACACCACGCTGTTGAGTTGAACCGCATGGCCAGCCTGCACCAACAGGGTTTCACCCGCTTGCAGCTGGCCACGCCAGGCCAATGCTTCTTCCATGCTGGGGGCGGTGAAACAGCCTTGCAGCCAGTCGGTCAGCAAAGCTGCCAAACCCGCATCGTGCACACGCAGCAAGTCGGCCAAAGGCTGACACCCTGCGGGCAGGCCGCTGCGCGCCACGGCTTTGGTGGCCAGCGGTGGGCTGAAAAATGAGAGCTTGGCGGGCGGCGCGTCATTGGCAAACGAGCGCACCATGTCCAATCGAGAGACTTCCAGCGCCGACAGGCGCTCACGCAGGGCCGCTTCGAGGGCATTTTCCCAACCAGGTTCGATGTGGATTCGGCTCCACAGGCCTTCGAGACCCTCCATGCCGTGCTTGGCCAGCCAGGGCTTGAGTTTGCCGTCGGTGCGCACCTTCTCTTGCAGGGCTTTGAGTGCCTCGATCCGGGCGCTCAGATCGGCCAGGCGGGCCGATTCATCATTGACAGAGGCTTGGCGGCTGCGGCGGTCTTCGTCCAGCGCCGGCACCTGTTCTTGCAGGTCTTGCAAGCGGGCCTCAGATTCTGCGCAAAGCGCTTCGGCCTCGGCCAGTTGCTGTTGCAAGTGGTGCAAACGGGCCTCATCGGGCGCGGCCAGGGCGTTGCGGTCGGTCAAAAGGCGTTCGCGTCGCAAGTCCAGTTGGCGCGATTGCTCTTCAACGTTGCGTTGGTCCGCAGCCAGCACGCCGATCTGTTGCTGCACCTGAACCACCGTCGCGCGTTGGGCGGTAGCGTCGTTTTGGGCTTTGCGCAGGGCTTCTTCCAGATCAGGCAAAGCCATGGCCTGCTCTTCCACCTGCGCGGCCAGGGTCATGCTCTGGTCTTCGGCCAGGGCCACCTGCTCAGCCAAGGACTCCAGCTCGGCCTGCGCGTCTTGGCTGCGGGTTCCCCACTGGGCGGTTTGTTCTAACAATTGCTGCAGACGCAGCTCGGCACGCTGGCGGCCTTCCACCACGAATCGGATTTCGGCCTCCAGACGTCCCACTTCAGCGCTGGCTTCGTACAAAGCACCTTGCGCCTGGTTGACCTGGTCGCCTGCGGCGTAATGCGCCTGTCGGATGGTTTCCAGATCGGCCTCGACATGGCGCAAATCGGCCATGCGCGACTCCAGCGCGTTGACCGCCTGCTCCACCTCAGACTTCATGCGGCCCTGATCGGCCTCGGCGTCTCGGCGCTTCAAAAACCAAAGCTGGTGCTGCTTGAGCGCGCTGTCGGCTTGCAGGGTGTTGTAACGCTGGGCCACTTCCGCTTGCTTCTCGAGTTTTTCGAGGTTGGCATTGAGCTCGCGCAGGATGTCCTCCACCCGGGTCAGATTCTCGCGGGTGTCAGACAAGCGGTTTTCGGTCTCGCGTCGGCGTTCCTTGTACTTGGACACCCCGGCCGCCTCTTCGAGGAACAAGCGCAGCTCTTCGGGGCGCGATTCGATGATGCGGCTGATGGTGCCCTGGCCGATGATGGCGTAGGCCCGCGGCCCCAGACCCGTGCCCAGGAAGACGTCCTGCACGTCACGGCGGCGCACCGGTTGGTTGTTGATGAAGTAACTGCTGTTGCCGTCGCGGGTCAGCACACGTTTGACCGCGATTTCGGCAAACTGGCCCCATTGGCCACCGGCGCGGTGGTCGGCGTTGTCAAACACCAATTCCACACTGGCACGGCTGGCGGGTTTGCGGGTGGTGGTGCCGTTGAAGATCACGTCTTGCATGGACTCGCCACGCAATTCCGACGCTTTGGACTCGCCCAGCACCCAGCGTACCGCGTCCATGATGTTGGATTTGCCGCAACCGTTAGGCCCAACCACCCCCACCAACTGTCCAGGCAGCAGGAAATTGGTCGGTTCGGCAAACGATTTGAAGCCTGAAAGCTTGATGGAATTGAGGCGCACGGCGGTCAGGCCAATCAAAAAAAGAACACGAAATGACGACAGCAGGCTGTCATCACCCCACACCAAAAGCCTGAATCCAGGCGATTCGAACAGTCTTCAATGTTAACCCAGCGGACCCTCTCGGATCATCCCGGATAATCGGGGGATGAATCCCCTACTCGCCAAGCTGCAGCCCTATCCTTTTGAGCGACTGAAACAACTCTTTTCGGGTGTGAAGCCCAACCCCGCATTCAAGCCCATCAGTTTGGGCATTGGCGAACCCAAGCACGCCACACCCGCCTTCATTCAGGAAGCGCTCAAGTCGGCGGTGGCGACGGGTTTGTCGGCCTACCCTGCCACTGCAGGCGAGCCCACTTTGCGCCAGGCCTGCGCCGCCTGGCTTCACACACGCTACAAGCTTTCTTTGGACGCGACCACCCAGGTACTGCCGGTCAATGGCTCGCGCGAAGCCTTGTTTGCCCTGACGCAAACCGTGATCGACCCGACCCGCCCCGGCGCGACCGTGGTCAGCCCCAATCCCTTCTATCAAATTTACGAAGGCGCTGCTTTGCTGTCGGGTGCCATGCCCTACTACGTGCCCAGCGACCCTGCGCGCAACTTTGCCAACGACTGGGACAGCGTTCCCGCCGAGGTTTGGGCCCGCACGCAACTGCTCTTTGTCTGCTCGCCCGGCAACCCCACCGGCGCGGTCATGCCGTTGACCGAATGGGACAAGCTGTTTGCCCTGTCGGACCAGCACGGTTTCGTGATCGCGTCAGACGAGTGTTACAGCGAGATTTATTTCCGCGAAGAAGCCCCCTTGGGCGGCCTTGAAGCCGCCCACCAGCTGGGCCGCACCGACTTCAAAAACCTGATCGCCTTCACCAGCCTGTCCAAACGCAGCAATGTGCCAGGCCTGCGCAGCGGTTTTGTGGCGGGTGACGCGGCCATCATCCAACAGTTTTTGCTCTACCGCACCTACCATGGCAGCGCCATGAGCCCGGTGGTACAAGCGGCCAGCGTGAGCGCTTGGGGTGACGAGGCCCATGTGGTGGACAACCGCAACCAGTACCGCACCAAGTTCGCCCAGGTCACGCCTGTGCTGGCCCAAGTGCTGGATGTGAAGCTGCCCGACGCCAGCTTTTACCTGTGGGCCGCTGTGCCGCAAGGCTGGCAAGGCGATGACGCAGCCTTTGCCCAAGCACTCTATGCGGCCGAGAGTGTCACGGTGCTGCCAGGCAGCTACCTGGCACGTGACATCAATGGCAAAAACCCCGGTCAGGGTCGCATCCGCATGGCGCTGGTGGCCGAAACCGCCGAGTGCCTGGAAGCGGCCGAGCGCATCGCCCGTTTTGTGCGCGCCCACCCGAACAAGGCTTGAACCATGCACACCGACCCCACCTGCGACAACACCCTTCGACTGGCTGAGCAGCTGATCTCCAAACCCTCGGTCACGCCCGATGACGCGGGTTGCCTGGACTTGATCACTGCCGCCCTGAAGCCACTGGGCTTTGTCTGCGAATTCATGGATTCCGGCCCGGACACTTTCCGCGTGCGCAACCTCTGGGCCAAGCGTGCAGGCACCTCCAGCCAAACTCTGGCTTTTGCAGGGCACACCGATGTGGTCCCTACCGGCCCCCTTGCGCAATGGAGCAGCGACCCTTTCACCCCCACCCACCGCAATGGCAAACTGTTTGGCCGAGGTGCGAGTGACATGAAGACTTCGCTGGCGGCCATGGTGGTGGCGGTGCAAGAGTTTTTGGCGGCCAACCCCAACCCGGCTTTGGGCATCGCCTTTTTGCTGACCAGCGACGAGGAAGGCCCTGCGCTCGACGGCACAGTGGTGGTGTGCAAAGCGCTCCAGGCCCGAGGTGACGCGCCGCAGTTTTGCATCGTGGGCGAGCCCACATCGGTGCTGCAAACCGGGGACATGATCAAGAACGGCCGACGCGGCACCCTGAGCGGCAAGCTGACCGTCAAAGGTGTGCAGGGTCACATCGCTTACCCCCACCTGGCCGACAACCCGATCCACCGCCTGGCCCCTGCGCTGGCCGAGCTGGTCAGCATCCGCTGGGACGAAGGCAATGCCTTCTTCCCGCCCACCAGCTGGCAAGTCAGCAACATCCACGCGGGCACCGGCGCGAGCAACGTGATCCCTGGCGACTGCGTGGTGGACTTCAACTGCCGTTTTTGTACCGAATCCACACCCGAGAGCCTGCAGCAAGGCCT
>JACCEA010104360.1_pt1 | contig 11635 bp, 12 predicted proteins | sample 7449851 | NCBI WGS metagenome assembly JACCEA01 (sample SAMN15323453, study PRJNA562643) | freshwater metagenome | isolation source: river surface water | place: USA:Blue River Watershed | collected 2017-08-18 | reverse complement strand
CGGTGTAAACCCTAAAATTCAACCCATGCTGCACTGCAACAAAGTTGTACGGTCCCGGCCAGTTACGGCGCAGTCTTCTTGAAATCACACCTTTATCTGGAGCCCCTCATGATGACACCCGAACAAATCGTTGCCTCGCAAAAAGCCAATGTGGAAACCCTGTTTGGCCTGACCGCCAAAGCCTTTGAAGGCGTGGAAAAGATGGTCGAACTGAACCTGAGCGTGGCCAAGGCCGCCCTGGACGAGTCTGCCAACAACACCCAAGCTGCCATGAGTGTCAAAGACGCCCAAGAACTGCTGGCCATGCAAGCCAACCTGTTCCAGCCTTTGGCTGAAAAAACAGCCGCTTACAGCCGCCACCTGTATGACATCGCCTCCGGCACTGGCAGTGAATTCACGAAAGCTTTCGAAGCGCAAGCCAACGCCGCTCAAAAACAATTCGCCAGCTTGGTCGACAGCGCCGCACAAAACGCCCCTGCAGGTTCCGAGCAAGCCGTGGCCATGATGAAGGGTGCCATGACCGCTGCCAACACCGCTTTCGAGTCCGTGCAAAAAGCCGTCAAACAAGCCACCGACATGGCTGAGACCAACCTGGCTGCCGTGACCCAAACCGCTGCCCCCAAGGCTGGCAAAAAGAAGTGATTTTCGCGGCAGGCCGGCTTTGCAAGTGCCGTCCTGTCGTTTTGCAAGTTGTCTCCTCGGATCTCTTTGAATTTCATTTGGGAAACAGAGATCCCTTCAAGGGCTGATCGCAAGATCGGCCCTTTTTTTTATTGTCAGCGTGAACCGCGAGGCGCGCCAATCCAGCCACAGGTCTACAGCCATCACAGGCGCTGGGTCATCGCCCTTCTTCAAACTGGGCCATGCGCGCCTTTAAGGCGGGCAAAGCCGCCCGCATCGCGACACGACCGGCTTCAATCGCTCGCATACGGGCACTGAAATCAGCGCTCTTGACACCCGACAAAGCAGGCCGGATCACCACATCAGCCTCTTTGAGTGCCAAGGTGTTGATGCTTTTGCCCATGATGGCAAAGGTTTGCATCAGGATCTGAAAGGTGTCGCCATACGGATTGCCCTCTGGATCACTCGAAATGTCTACGGCAATCACAAAGTTGGCCCCCATCTCGCGGGTCTGACGCACCGGCACCGGAGAGACCAGCCCTCCGTCCACGTACTCACGGTCGCCCAGGCGCACCGGTTGGAACACAGCCGGCACGGCACTCGACGCCCGCACCGCTGCCCCTGTGTTGCCGCGACGGAAGGTGATGGGCTGGCCGCTGCCCAAATCGGTGGCCACGATCCCCAATGGGATTTGCATTTGCTCCAGGGTTTTGCCGCCCACCTGGGTGTTGACATACTTGGCCAGGGCTTCGCCACGCAAAGCGCCCCGGTTCAAAATAGGCAGCATCCAGTCGGTGATCTCGGCCTCTTGCATGGACTCGGCCACCCGCACCAATTCAGCGGGTGTTTTGCCACTGGCGTACAGGGCAGCGACCAAACTCCCTGCCGAGGTACCAGCCACATGACTGGGTCTGAGTCCGGCCTCCTCCAACACCTGGATCACGCCCACATGGGCAAAACCCCGCGCCGCACCACCTCCCAGCGCCAAACCCAAACGCAACTCACGGCGCTCGGCCGTGGGCGGCATGCCGGGATCTTGGGGCTTGGTGGACTGCAAGCTGCCGCAGGCCGTCAAGACCATCCCTATCAGCACCAAGCCCAACCACTGCACAGCGCGCTGAAACCCGCCGCCAAGGCATAGACCTTTCCCTTGTTCTTTGTCCATTCATTCCTCAAATCTTATTGATAACTATTCGCATTTGGTTTAAACTCTGACCATCTACCCAAGTTGACCGAAAGAAACCATGACTCTGTCCCCATCTCTGTTGAGCATCGTTTGCCTCCTGAGCGCCGCATCGGCCATGGCGCAAGACAAAACACTGAACATCTATTCGGCCCGCCATTACCCGACCGACGAAGTGATGTACAGCGACTTCACCAAAGCCACCGGCATCAAGATCAACCGCGTCGACGCCGACGATGCCGGTATTCTCGCCCGCCTCAAGGCCGAAGGCGCAGCCTCCCCCGCCGATGTGATTTTGCTGGTCGACGCCGCCCGCCTGTGGCGCGCCGAAGTTGACGGCCTATTTTTGCCCATCAAGTCGGCCAAACTCGAGGAAGCCATTCCCGCCAACTTGCGCGCCAAGCCTGCGGACAACGGCGGCACCGCTTGGTTTGGCCTGTCCACTCGGGCCCGCGTGATCGTGTACGACAAGGTCAAGTTCCAAAAAACCGATGTTGACAGCTATGAAAAGCTGGCCGATGCCAAACTCAAAGGCAGCCTGTGCATCCGCAGTGGTTCGCACCCCTACAACCTGAGTTTGTTTGGTGCCATGACCGAGCACTTGGGCCCACAAAAAACAGAAGCCTGGCTCAAAGGCTTGGTGGACAACATGGCCCGCAGCCCCAAGGGCGGTGACACAGACCAGATCAAAGGCGTGGCTTCGGGCGAATGCGGTGTGGCCGTGACCAACACCTATTACCTGGCCCGCATGATGCGCTCGTCCAACCCGGCTGACCGTGCCGTGACCGAAAAAATCGGCGTGGTCTTCCCCAACCAATCGAGCTGGGGCACGCATGTGAACGTGGCCGGTGGCGCCGTGGCCCGTCATGCCAAAAACACCGACAACGCGGTCAAGTTCCTGGAATACCTGGCCAGCCCGGCTGCGCAAAACCACTTTGCCAATGGCAACAACGAGTGGCCCGCCGCCAAAGGCGTGAGTTTTGACAACCCGGCCCTCAAAGCCATGACCGGCGGCATCTTCAAAAGCGAATTGCTCCCGATCAGTGCCGTGGGCATGAACCAAGTGAAGGTGCAGCAAATGCTGGACCGCGTCGGCTTCAAGTGACACTGCCTGCAAGGTGCCGCTGTTTGTAGCGCGGCACCTGCAGGTCAGACACAGGCAGCGCTCCCACAGCATGCCTTCGCAGCACCGCTGCCCCAGATAGACAGCCAGCCATTCACACCGGACACCCGGGTGGTGATAGCCAGCCATTGAACTTGTCGGCAAACCTGTTTTGCCTTTTCCTTTCACTCAATGACTGGCATCGCCATGACTCAAAGAAACCAGCACGCCCAAAATTTCCAGCCGCCCGCCAAATTGCTGCCTTTGGCCGCCCTCATGTTGGCAGGCTCCTTGTCTGCCCAGCACGCCTTGGCCCAAGAGGTCAGCGAAAAAACCCTGAAAGCTGTCACCGTCAAGGAAAAAGCCGAAGTCGCTGAAGGCAAAGACAGCGTTCGTGCCACAGAAACCACCATCGGCAAAGGCCAGCAGCAGCTGCGCGACATTCCCCAGTCTGTGACCGTGGTGACCGAGCGCCTGATGGACGACCGCAACCTGGACACTTTCAAAGAGGCCCTGAAAAACACAGCAGGCATCAGCTTTTTGGCCGCTGAAGGCGGTGAGGAAGACATCCGTTTGCGCGGTTTTTCTTTGCAAGCGACAGGCGACGTTTTTGTGGACGGCGTGCGCGACCCGGCGTTTTACGAGCGCGACACCTTCAACCTGGACCGCCTTGAAGTGCTGCGCGGCTCGGCCTCCATGCTGTTTGGCCGCGGCTCCACAGGGGGCGCGGTCAACCAGGTCAGCAAAGCCCCTCGCCTGATGGACGAAAGCCAGGTCGATCTGACTATGGGTTCGCACAAGCAGCGCCGCATCGTGGGTGACTTCAACAAGCAAACCGGCGAAAGCGCCGCACTGCGCATCACGGCCATGCACACCCAAGCCGACAACAACGGCGCGGGCAGCAGCCTGGACAAAAGCGGTGTGGCAGGCACTTACCGCTGGGGCATTGGTGAGCAAAACGAGTTCTCGGTCGGCCTGTACCACCTGGACAACCGCAATGGCATGAACTACGGCATGCCCTGGATCAAGCCCACGCCCACCTCATCGCCATTAACGAGCACCGTGATGCCTGTGGACCCGTCCACCTACTACGGCATGGCCAGCGACTACAACGGGGGCAGTGCCACCCACGCCAGCATGAGCCACACCCACCGTTTTGCGGCAGACAGCGAATTGAAAACCCAAATTCGCAAAGGTCGCTACGAGCGTGATCAGCGGGCCAGTGCCATGCGGATGGCCGGTGCGGCCTCGCAGCCAGACCTCACGGCCGTGTCTCTGGCCACCTTGGGCCCCAACACGGTGTTGACCCGTGGCACCAACAACAAAATCCAGAACATGGACACGCTGAACATCCAAAGCGATTTCAGCAAGAAGTTTGAAGCCTTGGGCCTGAAGCACGAGCTTCTGGCGGGGGTGGATCTGGCCACCGAAGACAAAACTGTGTATGCCGTGCGCACGGCAGGCACGCAAGGCGGCGTCACGCTGAACAAACCGAACACCACGGTGGGCACCCCGAACGACGGTGCCTGGGTGAATGAGGGTTCCCGCGTGCTGCGCGTGAACAACCAATACGCCAGCACCAGCTGGGGGGCCTATCTTCACGACTTGGTGCAAGTGGCACCGCAGTGGAAAGTGCTGGGCGGCTTGCGCTACGACAGCCTGAAAGGTGACTATGACGCCTTCGGCAACCCCACCAACGCCACCCACAACGGCGACAAGACTTCTTACCAAATGAAGGTGGGCGAGTGGAGCAAGCGTGCCGGCGTGCTGTTCCAGCCCAACGACTTGCAGTCCTTCCACTTCTCTTATGGCACCTCGTTCAACACCTCGGGCGACACCTATTCGCTGGGCGCATCCAATGTGGACACGCCGCCAGAACAGTCGGTCAACCTGGAGCTGGGGGCCAAACTCGACTCGGCCGACAAACGATTCACCACCCGACTGGCGCTGTTCCGCGCCACCAAAAAGAACGAACGCAACACCGACCCGCTGTTGCCCGTGGTCACCTTGACCGGTAGCCGCTACGTTTCGGGCATCGAGATCGACGTGGCGGGTCGCCTGACGCCAAAGTGGGAAGTGTTCGGCTCCTTCACCTGGATGCCTGATGCCAAGGTCAGCAAGGCGGCGCCTTGCCCGGCCACCGGCTCATGCAGCCAAGGTGCCGCAGGCGAACGCGTGGGTGACCGCCCTGCCCTGACGCCTGTCCACAGTGGCAGCGCCTGGACCACTTACCAGCTCACCAGCCAATGGCGCGTGGGCGGTGGCGTGACCTTCCGGGGTCGCCAAACACCGACGCGTTCGGAATTTGAAGTGCGCTCGTTTGTGGTGGGTGACCTGATGGCCGAATACACGTACAGCGAGGCGCTGACCTTCAAGGCCAATATGAGCAACGTCACCAACAAGTTGTATGCCGATGCACTGTACCCAGCCCATGACATCCCGGGTGCTGGCCGACTGACGCAAATCACCGCGTCTTACAAGTTCTAAGCCCTGAACAGAAGCGTCACACATGATCCGCGTCCTGCCCCAACTGCTCAGCCCGGAAACCGTTTGGCAAGCCCGACAACTGCTCTCGGGTCTGCCTGAGGCGGATTGGGCCGATGGTCGGGCCAGTGCCGGATCGCAAGCGCGCGAGGTCAAGTCGAATTTGCAACTGCCGCATGACCATGCGGTGGCGCAGCAAATTCGGGCCTGGGTCTTGGCGGGGTTGGACCAGTCGGCCGAGTTTTTCTCGGCCGCATTGCCGCTCAAAGTGTTCACCCCTCGCGTCAACCGTTACACCCCTGAGTTTCCGCACTACGGTCTGCACATCGACAACGCGATTCGCCTGCGTGCCGATGGCGAGCGCGTGCGCACCGACTTGTCGTGCACCGTCTTTTTGAACGACCCGACTGACTACGAAGGCGGCGAACTGGTGGCGCAAGACCACGAAACCCGCCACCGCATCAAACTGCCCGCAGGCCACGCCGTGCTGTACCCCGGCCACACCCTGCACGAAGTCACGCCCGTCACGCGTGGCCAGCGATTGGCCTGCTTTTTCTGGGTCGAAAGCATGGTGCGCGCCGACGCGCAGCGCCGCATCCTGTCGGATCTGGACATGAACTTGCTCAAGCTGCGCGAGCAACACGGCGAAACGCCCGAGACCACCGCGCTCACAGGCGTTTATCACAACCTGTTGCGCCAGTGGGCCAACACCTGAACGCCGCTGCGCCGAGCCCTTGTATTTCACACCCCCATTTTTCGAGCCACCATGCCCACCCCCATCGTCAACCTGCAAGACCACGAACGCGCCGCACAAGCGGTGCTGTCGGCGTCGGCCTGGGCGTATTTCAGCGGCGGTGCGGCGGACGAAATCACCTTGCGCCGCAACCTGAGCGGCTGGCATCAGTGGGGCTTGGCCCCGCGTGTCCTGCAAGACCTGCGCGGCGGCCACACACGCTGCACATTGCTGGGCAAAACCTGGCCCTTTCCCTTGCTGGTCGCGCCCATGGCTTTTCAGCGCTGGGCCCATGCCGATGGCGAAGCGGGCATGGCCATGGCGGCGGCGGCCCAACAGTGCGGCATGGTGCTCAGCCACCAAACCAGCACGCCCCTGCAAGCGGTGGCTCCGTTGGTGCTGGCCGAATCCGACCGGGGGCCGCTGTGGTTTCAGCTCTACTGGCAAAGCGACAAAGCCTATTTGCAAGACCTGATTCAACAGGTCGAAGCCGCAGGCTACGAAGCCTTGGTGCTCACCGTGGACGCCCCCGTGCACGGCGTGCGCGACCGCGAACGCCGCGAAAGCATGCAGCTGCCACAAGGCGTGCGCGCTGTGCATTGGCCACAAACCCAGGCTGACGCCCCTTCTTCCTTGTTCACAACCAGCAGCGGCCTGTGTGCAGGCCTGGCCAACGCCGCCCCCACCTGGGCCGATGTGGCCTGGCTGCAAAGCATGACCCGACTGCCCATCTTGCTCAAAGGCATCACGCACCCGCAAGACGCCTTGCAAGCGGCTCGCCTGCAGTTGGCAGGCGTCATCGTGAGCAACCACGGCGGCCGCACGCTCGACACCCTGCCCGACACCGCCCACCTGCTGGCCCCAATTGCCGCTGCCCTGCGCGGACACAACGCGGCCACACCACACACCCTGAACATCCTGGTGGACGGAGGCATCCGACGCGGCACCGACCTCTTCAAAGCCCTGGCACTGGGGGCCGATGCGGTGCTGCTGGGCCGCCCCGCCCTGTTTGGCCTGGCCCATGCGGGCGCGCAAGGTGTGGCCCATGTGCTGCGCCTGTTGCGCGACGAATTCGAAATGACCCTGGCCCTGTGCGGCTGCGCCAACCTGCAAGACATCCAACTGAGTCACGTTGCCGCATTGGGACAACACGACAACGTCCACGCCCAAGCCTTCGACCACGACCACGACCACGGCTTAGCAAGCTTGGGCTGAAATCACCATGACCACCCTGGAAGCCTCCATCAACGCCTCACATAGCGCCTCCCTCGAAGCGCCCCGACGCCCCGTCCGCATCCACAACAGCCGCATTTGGCGCGTCAGTGGTGCCGTGCTGCTGGGCCACCTTGCCCTGTTGTGGGCGATGGGACAAGCTGGGTTGGAACAAGCATCCACCCTCGAAGAAGCCCAAGTCATCATGGCCTCGGTGATCGTGGAATCGCCCACCCCACCAGCACCACAGCCCCAAACGAAGCCACAACCCAAGTCGGTGTCCCCGGCTGTGCCGCAGCCCCGGCCGACACCAGTACCCTTGCCGAACCTCAGCATGCAGGCCGAAGCCAGCCTAACGGCACCTGTTATGGCGCCTGTTATGGCGCCTGTCGCGGCACCTGTTGTCGCCTCCGCCAACAGCACCCCCGCCACACCATCCGCCCCAGCCGCAGCCCCCAGCGCCAGTGTCGGCAAACCTGCGCCCCCCAGCTTGGTGCTGCCGTCATCCGACGCCGACTACCTGAACAACCCGCCACCAGCCTACCCCCGCCTGAGCAAGCGCATGGGGGAACAAGGCACGGTGATCGTGCGCGTGTTCATCGGCCTGCAAGGCACGGCCGAGCAAGCCGAAATCCGCACGTCCAGTGGCTACGACCGCCTGGACAAAGCGGCGCTCGACACCGTTCAACGCTGGCGCTATGTGCCCGGCAAACGCCACGGCAATCCCGAAGCCATGTGGTTCAACGTCCCTGTTCGTTTTGTTCTGGAGTAAAAAATCATGCCCGAATCCTTTGGCCTCTCACACTTCTGGCTGCACGGCGATGCCATCACCCGCGCCATCATGGCTTTGCTGATTGGCATGTCCATCGTCAGCTGGATCGTCATCGTGCTCAAGGCGCTCGACGTCTGGCGCTACAAACAGCAGGCGCTGGGCAGCGAAGCGTTCTGGCACAGCCACAGCCTGAGCGAGGGCCTCAACGTGCTGGGCTCCAAAGGCAACCTGTTCCACGCCCTGGCCATCACCGGCCAAGAAGCCACCGACCACCACCAGGCCGCGCAAAAACAATTGCACGACCGCCTGGATGTGAGCGACTGGGTCACCCGCAGCCTGCGCAACACCATCGACGACAGCACCGGCCAATTGCAAAACGGATTGGCAGTCCTCGCCTCCATCGGCTCGACCGCGCCTTTTGTGGGTTTGTTCGGCACGGTTTGGGGCATCTACCACGCGCTGGTGGCCATTGGGGCCACAGGCAACGCGGGCATCGACGCCGTGGCGGGTCCGATTGGCGAGACCCTGATCATGACCGCGCTGGGTTTGGCCGTGGCCATTCCGGCGGTGCTGGGCTACAACGCGCTGGTGCGTGGCAACAAATTCATCATCGCCCGCATGAACCGCTTTGCCCACGACCTGCACGCCTATTACGTGACCGGCACCCGCATCGCACCGTCCTCGCAAGCGTCCAGCCTGCCCCCTATCCGCCAATGAACGCCAAGGCCAACGCCGAGCCCCATCACCCACCATGCCGGGGCTGAGCAGTCAGATGCACAGCCCCCAAGGAAAGCCCCATGTCCTTTGAAGTCAATGACAACGCCGATGACGTGATGAGCGAAATCAACATGACGCCCCTGGTGGACGTCATGCTGGTGCTCTTGATCATCTTCATCATCACCATCCCGGTGGTGCAGCATGCTGTGAAGGTGGAGCTGCCCCGCACCAGCAGCACCCGCGACAAGACGCCACCCGAAAACCTGCAATTGGCGGTGGACGCGCAAGGCCAGTTTTTTTTGGGCAAAACAGCGATCGCAGCCGATGCCCTCGAAGCCGCACTGCAGCTCGAAGCGGCCAAAGACCCGCAGCCGCAGCTGTTCATTCGTGGCGACAAAAAAGTGCCTTATGAACAAGTGGCTTTTGCCATGACCGCCGCACAACGCGCGGGCATGGCCAAAATTGGCTTTGTGACCGAGGGCCAAACACCATGAATAACAAGCCTGTGGCTGAGCCCAAAGGTCCTTTTGCCAACCAGGTACCGCGCTTGCCAGAACGACCATCGCCCTCAACCACCAGCGCTGCTCACACCAGCGAACCGCGCATGATCAACAGCAGCGCGCTCATGGGTGTCCACGGCTTGGTGCTGATCCAGCACCAAGGCGAAATCTACCGACTGCAAACCACTCGTCAGGGAAAATTGATTTTGACCAAGTGAGCTTCACAGAAAGACAGGAATCACGCCTGGCCTTGTGGCGCCAAACAGCTTTCGGTGATCACCGAACATCACCACAAGCTAAGGCAGTATGGCGACTGCAAAAACTGCAGCGCCGCCTGATCAGAGAAATTTGACGCGGTCTTTCAAGGCCTCAAGGCTGACTTGTGGCATCTGCAAGGCGCTCTGGGCACCAGAGCCCACCACCACACCCATGCCCGCCACCGGGGCCAGGCTGTCCAGCTGAAAACGCCCCACGCCCGGGGTCTGGCGGATGAAGCATTTCTCGTCGAAAAACAAACGGTCACCACCCACATCGATCTCGTCGCTGTCGATGGTTTCAAAACCGATCAGTTGACGGATCGCATCCAGCCCACCATCCCAAGGGGCGGGGGTGATGGTTTTGGCAGTGGGGTCGATCACAAAACACGTCATCACAGCGCTCCTTGGGGATTAAAAAACCGTGGGCTTAAACGGCGACGGCATTCTCTGGTGTAGCGGCGTCACTCACTGGCGAAGCAGGCATCCGGATCAGGTGGTCAAAGGCGCTCAAGGCGGCTTTGGCGCCTTCGCCTGCAGCGATCACGATCTGTTTGTACGGCACGGTGGTGCAGTCTCCAGCCGCGAAAACGCCAGCCACATTGGTGTGGCCCTTGGCGTCCACCACGATCTCGCCGAACTTGCTCAGCTCCAAAGTACCTTTGAGGAATTCGGTGTTGGGCACCAACCCGATCTGAACAAACACGCCCTCCAGTTCCACCCAATGGTCATCACCCGAGGTGCGGTCTTTGTAACGGATGCCGTTGACCTTGCCTTCGGCGCCGGTGATTTCGGTGGTTTGGGCGTTGGTGTGGATCGTGACGTTGGGCAGACTCTTGAGCTTGCTCACCAGCACCGCATCGGCCTTGAGCTGGTCGGCGAATTCGAACACTGTGACGTGGGCCACGATGCCGGCCAAGTCAATCGCCGCTTCGATGCCGGAGTTGCCACCACCAATAACGGCGGTGCGCTTGCCCTTGAACAAAGGACCGTCGCAGTGCGGGCAATACGCCACGCCCTTGTTTTTGAACTCTTGCTCGCCGGGCACGTTGACATTGCGCCAGCGGGCGCCGGTCGACAAAATCACCGAGCGGGCCTTGAGGCTGGCGCCATTGGCCATTTGCACTTCGATCAAACCGCCAGGCTGGCTGGCGGGAACGATCTTGTCGGCACGCTGCAAGTTCATGATGTCCACCTCGTAGTGGCGCACTTGCGCTTCCAGAGCAGCCGCAAACTTGGGGCCATCGGTCTCGAGCACCGAGATGTAGTTTTCAATGGCCATGGTGTCGTTGGTCTGGCCACCAAAACGCTCAGCCGCCACGCCCACGCGGATGCCTTTTCGCGCAGCGTAGACAGCCGCAGCCGCACCGGCAGGTCCACCGCCCACGATCAACACGTCAAACGGGTCTTTGGCGGAGAGTTTGGCCGCGTCACGCTCACCGGCATTCGTATCGAGCTTGGCCACAATTTCCTCTACCGACATGCGGCCCGAGCCGAACACCTGGCCATTCAAAAAGACCATAGGCACGGCCATGATCTGGCGTGCTTCGACTTCGGCCTGGAAGGCACCGCCTGCGATGACCACGGTCTTCACATCCGGGTTCACTATGGCCATGAGCGACAGCGCCTGCACCACGTCGGGGCAGTTGTGACAGCTGAGCGACATGTAGACCTCAAAATTGAAGTGGCCTTCCAGCGCTTTGATGCTGTCGATCACGTCTTGCTCGACCTTCGGAGGATGGCCACCGGTCCAGAGCAAGGCCAAGACCAGCGATGTGAATTCATGGCCCAGCGGCAAACCGGCAAAACGCACGCCGGTGCTCTGGCCTTCTCGGGCCACCACAAAAGACGGCTTGCGGGCATCGTCACCTGAGGTGTCCAGACTGACCTTGTCAGACAAACCGACGATGGTTTCCAGCAGGTTTTTCATGTCAACGCCCGTCTCGCTGTTGTCCAGCGAAGCGATCAAACGAATCGGCTGGCGCAGCAAGGCCAGGTATTGCTGAAGTTGGGCTTTGAGCGTGTCGTCGAGCATGGTGATCTCCGGTTTTCAGGGG
>JACCEA011269348.1_pt1 | contig 11637 bp, 11 predicted proteins | sample 7449851 | NCBI WGS metagenome assembly JACCEA01 (sample SAMN15323453, study PRJNA562643) | freshwater metagenome | isolation source: river surface water | place: USA:Blue River Watershed | collected 2017-08-18 | reverse complement strand
ATTTGCTCGTGTTGTGTTGTCTCTAAACCTGCAAACAAGTCAAATGTAGTTACAGGGACATTTTGAGTTTGAATTTCTGCCATTGATTTTCTGGGTGCAAAGATACGGAGTTTTTTAATAAAAAAATCACTTTTACAAGTGTCGTTCTGACACTTAAGCAACAATTGGTAAAGGTCTTGGCGAAAACTTCTTACACTCACTGGCAATTGCACGAATATGATCAGGAGTTGTTCCGCAACATCCCCCAACAATATTCACCCAACCGTTTTGGCACCATTCGGCAATAATTTTACTCATTCCCTCCGGTGTATCATCGTATTCTCCGAATTCATTTGGCAATCCTGCATTTGGATAACAACTCACATAAATGCCAGAAACTTGAGAAAGTTGACCAATATATTCACGCATTTGTTCCGCACCTAAAGCGCAGTTAAAACCAACGCTGAGTAATTCCCCATGCGACACACTGTTCCAAAACGCCTCAGGTGTTTGTCCGCTTAGCGTCCTTCCAGAATTGTCTGTAATTGTACCACTTACCATCACTGGAATGTCAATACCTCTCTCCTCTTTGAGTGTATTCACAGCAAACAAAGCCGCTTTACAGTTCAAAGTATCGAAAACTGTTTCAATCAACAAAATATCAGCACCTGCATCGATCAATGAAGTGGCTTGTTCGGTATAACATTGCACCAAGTCGTCAAAACTCACAGCTCTGTAACCAGGGTTGTTCACGTCGGGACTCAAACTAGCGGTTTTATTGGTTGGTCCCATTGCACCTGCAATGAAAATAGGTCTATTTTCAACCTCTTGTTGATACTCTTCAACCGCTTTTTTAGCCAATTTCACAGAAGCAACATTCAATTCCTCAACCAAATTCTCCATGTGATAATCTAACATCGAAATTGAATTGGCGTTGAACGTGTTTGTTTCTAAAATGTCGGCACCGGCCATCAAAAATTCTTTGTGAATGGCAGTAATTATTTGTGGTTGAGTGAGAACCAACAAATCATTGTTTCCTTTTAAAGGGTGTTCATAATTTGCAAAACGCTCCCCGCGATAGTCCTCTTCCGACAGTTTATATTTTTGTATCATGGTACCCATAGCACCATCAATAATCGCAATTCGTTGATTTAATAAATCGTTGATTTTCATTTTAATTGAGTTAAATAGTCGCAAGCAACTTTAAAAATTGAATTTAAGTAATATTCAGAAGTGGTCGTTTCTTTTTGGTTTTGAGGGACATTCGACAAACTACCTAATGCATTTATAGTGAATACATTGGAACTATCTTTGGAATGAGAACCAAATACCAGATGCTGAGCATCGAACAAATGATAGCCTGTAAAAGCAGCACATTGATTTAACAAGGGTGACTTACTCTCAATATGTTTTGCTGAACCCAAAGAAAAAACTTGAAGATTTTGTTGTCCCATGTTAAAGCCCACAGACATTTCCGTTAGTTTTGAAGTCCCCTCTGCCTTGTGACGATGATACCAAATAACATGGGCGTCTTTATCGTACAATTCTTGGATCAATTTGTTGTGCATGAATTTCGATTCTTTGCCAGAAAAAACTTCCGATAAGGCTTTTTCATTGAACGTCACATTTTCAGTGGTATCGAAAGGCTCCATAAATACCATGGCCTTATATTTATAGGCAACATACAAATTACGACCTACAATTTTCACGTAGGTAAAATTGGGATTGTTGATTTTACCATGAACTTTATTCGACGATTTCAGTGCATCCAAAAAAGCACTTAATTTACTTTCAGATGAAACAGACAATCCTAAGAATTTTGCTTTATCGGTTTCAAACAACACAACATCTGAAAACAGCCCAAGACCAGGAGTCCCCGCATCGGCACAGCCTTTAAAAACATCGGCATTGGCAATTAATTGATAAAAACTATCATAGTAAGGTGGCTTGTTTCCAGTATAATCTTCTTTTATTTTTTTGGTTTGAACTTGAACAAACCAATTAGCCGACTGAGGAACAATAAGAGGCAAACGGCTTTGCGCATTAAAATTATAATAGAGATAAATTCCTACTGCAGCAGCTGATACCACCACCAATGTAATTAGTCCGAATGCAATGCGCAGAAAACCTTTATCTACCATGTTGCAAAGATAATGAATTTGGCAGTAGTGATTTGTTTGAAAAAGTACGCAATAAAAATAAAAAAAGGCTACCGAAGTAGCCTTTAAATATGTGAATCCACAAAGGAGATTATTTGTTCTCTTTGTGATCTGCGCAATTGTGCTTTTTCTCAGAAGCTTCGTGCTTGCCTTCGCAACCTGCTGCACCTTCTTTTTTAGATTTGCAACATGCTTTTGCCTCTGTAGACGCTGTTTTTGACTTGCAACAAGCTTTTGCTTCTGCAGTTGTACCTTCTGCTTTATGACAATCAGCTTTGGTTTCACCCGCAGCTTTAGATTTGCAACAAGATTTCTTTTCTGTAGCTGGTTTATCGGTTTGAGCAGAAGCCGCCAATGTAAAACCAAATACCAACATTCCTAACATTACAATTTTTTTCATAACTAAACTATTTATGTGTGTTATACAAATATACAAAATTTTCGAATCTTTTTCAATAGAAGTATGTTTAGGTCAATAAAAATGACATTCACCGTCAACTTACTCTGATTCTATAGAAACAATCTTATTCAACCACCAATGTTGATGCTGCCTTTAAATTCTCAGAAGCTTTCTTTGCGTTCGCATCTGCAGCGTCAAAAGATTTTTTAGAAGCGTTTTGTTTGTTGGTCAACGTAACCAAGTTTGATTTCTCCAAACCCAATTCCTTTGTAATTGCTGCTTTTGCTTTGCCTTTTGCTTTCGCTTCTTTGCTTTTCAAAGATTTAACAGTTTGCTCCTTTGCAGTTACCGCTGCATTGGCATTTTGCAATGCCGCATTGGCTGAATTGAATTTTTCTTGATAGACTTTGTTTGCTTTTTCGGCAACTTCGGTAACGGCTTTCTTTTTTGCAGACAATTCTAATGCTGCTTTTTCCTTTTCAAGTTTCGCTGCAGCCATTGCTTTAGATTTTTCAGTGGCACCAGATACCGAAAGAGATGAAATATCTACAGCTGCTGTTTTCAAAGATTCTAATTTTTCTTTTTTAGAATCATAATTCGATTTTGCCGATTTGTACTGATTCATCATGCTGTCGTATTGTCTAAATAATCCCAAAGAATCAGTAGACTGTGCTTTTGCAAAAATTACAACACAGACAAAAACACCCAATAAACTTACTTTTTTCATCATATTGTTTTCAAAAATAATGCAATCAACCAAAAAACATGTCAGAATTGTTCATAAATCTTAAGATTTTACAATCACAAAAACAATGACAAATTGCATAAAAAAAGGCCCTGAAACAGGGCCTTTTTGAAATATTTTTCAGATGTTAAACTTACATTACCATTTGGCAATGATTGTTTCTCCACCTACTGTTTTTTGATTCATTTCTACACAGATTTCAGCATCTAAGGGCAAATAAAGATCAATTCTTGAACCGAACTTAATAAACCCATATTCTGCACCCATTTGAGCGGCAGCACCTTCTTTTGCATAACACACAATACGTTTGGCCAAGGCTCCGGCAATTTGACGGAATAAAATTGACCCTTTTGCAGACTCAACAACCACGGTTGTGCGCTCGTTTTCTGTGCTACTTTTTGGATGCCATGCTACCAAATATTTACCTGGATGGTATTTTTGGTATGTCACTTTACCCGAAATTGGATAACGGTTCACGTGCACATTAATTGGCGACATGAAGATGCTAATTTGACGGCGCTTTTCATTGTAGAATTCTGTTTCTACAACTTCCTCAATCACAACTACTTTTCCGTCTGCTGGCGCAATGATTAAATTATCGCCGTTTGGAATGTTGCGACTTGGATGGCGGAAAAATTGCACAATCGCAATGTAAAGCAACAAAGAAATTGCAAGTACAATGGTCGACAATAAGCTTTCGCTCATGAACATTTGCAGTGGAATGTTCACTGCACCCAACACCAATGTGGTGATTAAAATAATGGTAAATCCTTCTCTGTGTAGTCTCATATTTTTAGAACGAACCACGTAACTTCAATGTGCTCGACACTTTATCAAGTGCTACCACATAAGCCGCAATTCTCATGTTAATTTTATATTTGTCTGCGCATGCAAAAACATTGTCGAAAGACTGTTTCATCACCCTGTCTGCTCTTCTGTTCACACGCTCTTCTGTCCAATAGTATCCCAAACGGTTTTGTACCCACTCAAAATAAGAAACGGTTACACCACCAGCATTTGCCAAAATATCTGGAACAACCAAAATACCTTTTTCTTGCAAAATTGCATCCGCAGCAGCAGTTGTAGGACCATTTGCACCCTCTACGATTAATTTCGCTTTGATATTGTGCGCATTTTCAGGGGTAATTTGATCTTCCATTGCAGCTGGAACCAAAACATCACATTCCAATTCCAACAATTCTGCATTGCTCACTTTTTGTCCAAGGTTGCAACCTTCTAAGTTTCTATTTGGGCTATTTTGAACATAGGCCATTGCCACGGCTACATCAATTCCTTCTGGATTGTAATATCCACCAGTAACATCACTGATACCAATGATTTTAACACCCATTTGAGAAATCAATTTGGCAGAAATGCTTCCTACGTTACCAAATCCTTGTACCACACAAGTAACCTCGGTTGGTTTCAACCCTAATTTAGCCAATGCACTGCGGGTACTTACCATAACACCTCTACCAGTTGCTTCTACGCGACCTAAACTACCGCCTAAAACCAATGGTTTACCTGTTACAACACCCCAAGCATTATGACCTTTAATTTTGCTGTATTCATCAACAATCCAAGCCATTTCCTGTTGGCCTGTTCCCATATCTGGAGCAGGAATATCATTCTCTGGGCCAAATACATTCTTCATTGCCAATGTATATGCTCTTGTTAAACGCTCTAATTCACCTTTACTCATAGAACGAGGGTCGCATTTGATACCGCCTTTTGCTCCACCGTAAGGAATATTCACAACGGCACACTTCCATGTCATCCATGCTGCCAATGCCTTCACCTCATCGAGGTTTACATCCATGCTGTAACGGATACCCCCTTTTGATGGACCCAAGTGAACACTATGAACAACACGGTAGCCCTCAAACACCTTCACGGTACCATCGTCCATTGTTACCGGCATATTTGCCATTACAACTTTATCTGGAACACGCAAAACATTTGCAAACTGTTCATCTAAACCTAAAATCTCCACGGCCGCGTCAAAGCGACGATTCATGCTTTCTAGCGGATTGTATCTTGGTGATCCGCCATTCATTGGTGCTGACATAGTATGTACAAAATCTTTAGTGATTTGAATGCAAAATTAGAAGATTGTATCGGGCTAAAAAATATTTTTTATAACCAAACCAAAATAATAGACACTTTTCAACCTTTGTTGCCCATTTTAATTAAAAACAACCTTCTGATTAACAATATGTTAAACTTCAATTTGAAATCGTTCTTAAATAGCCAATTTGTTGATTTTAAATGCAACAACATCAAAATAAAATAGCCCAAACTCATGCCAAATGCCACTTTTGCTACCGAAAATCCTGTCAAAAATGCACCGTAAAAAAAAACCAACATGGCCAACAGTGCAATCAAATGATTCACAAATATGGTCTTAAAACGGTTCACCGCGTGTAAATAATTTCCAACAGATGCCGATATGCCCATGAATAAAATTCCCGGTATCAACCATGTCGCTTGTAACTTTAACTCCACGAAATTTGCCCCAAATATCCCGACAAAGACAATATTGGGAATCAACAACATCGCAAAACACAAAGTCAATGTCCCTAAAAATGAAAAATCAATGTATCTGCGCAGCAACCGTTCGTGATACAATTTACGATCGCTTCTAATCACCCTTGAATGAATTACAGTGCCAAAACTTCCAGAAAAAATCCAAATAGTGTCAGCAATCAAAAGGGCATTCGCAAAAATTCCTGCTTCCGTGTTTCCCAGATATTTCGCAATCAACCACAACGGTAACTTATTGATAAAAAAGAGAATCACATGTCCTAGTTGCGCCCAAAGTCCCTCAAAAAAAATACCTGTAGGAGGTTGTTCTACTTCAAATGCCTGCCCCCAAATATTTAAAGTTTTGAAAATGGATATTCCAAGAAAAAACAGGGTTACGAAGGCCAACACCATCAACATTGCCTGCACTTTTGCCTCTAACACATTCAAAGGAAGCAGAAAAACAACAATCAAAAGCGTCAGCAATTTTGTGATTTCCAACATCAACTGTAATTTGTTACGTCGTAAAATCCATCCCCTACTTTGATAAATGTTAAATTGAACGTTTAAAATAGCCAAACCCATTCCTTGTATCAACAATGGAAACAAAATCTTTGATTTTATTTCAAAAAAATTGCCCATTAAAACACCACATATTAATATCACTGCACCCAAATACAACACCATCCAAGGCAATATTTGACCCGGTTTGTATTTCACCAACCAGTTGGCCATTGCACTGCCAGCAAGCAACTCACCCAACATCAAAATAAATTGCAAATACAACAAATAAATGCTCATTTGTCCACGCCCATCCGCACCCAAAAAACGCGAATATGTGATCACCACCATAATGGAAATCAAGGCCTTGCCTATTTGCCAACCATAATTTTTTAAGGGACTATTACCGCTCATAATCCAACAAACTTAAATAAAAACCTAAGGCACTGGCCCTAAAATAAAACTGCAACTCTTTCGCATTCAACTCGTTGAATCTCTTCAAAATAGAAGACCGATATTCCTTTTGTATATATGGATTTAAACCGCCGTACATAAAGGCATCTTTCCATTTCAACCCATGTTTTTTCGTTAGCAATGCCTCGGGTACCGAAAATCCTTTTTTATCAGTTCTCTGATACAATTCAGATGGCAACAAATCCTTGAATGCATCGCGTAAAAGTCCCTTAGGCAATTCACTTTGCATCAATTCGTTGAGTTGGAATTTCCCCAAATATTTTTGAGGGATGTTGACGTCGTCGGCAAACGGATTTCTACTTTCTAACTGAAAAGACATTCCATTGCGGTCTTCCCAGGCCAACATTTGATACAATTTCCCGTAAAATTTCGGGTTGTAAGCCTTGCCATAATAATCACCTAACATCATCTCTTGCAATGAATTAACTTTGGGATGAAGCTCAACCAACTCCTCCTCTATCATGCCTTCCTTGAGAATATTCCCCCAAACGTTTTGCTCAATTTTGAACTTTTGCTCTAACGACAACATATTCCTTAGTTTTCGTTTGGTAAAAAACTTTAAGGCTTCTCCGTAAGAAATAGGCCAATTTTTACGGCTTTTCGATAATAATTTCCGCTCCGACCATAGCGTTTCGATAAAATAATCGGGGTATCCTCCAAAAATTTCGTCGGCACCTTGACCGTTAAACAACACGGTAACACCAGAATTTTGAACCGTTTCACATAATGCAAAATGCGCCAAATTGTTCCACGCAACCGCCGGTCTGTTTGTAAATCGAACATGCTTTGGCAAAAGTTCATCGGTAAAATCTTCCACCATCACGCGGTGCCAAGTTCCCTTGTTCTTTCCTACCACCAATTTCTGCCAAGGACTTTCATCGCCAACAAGTTGGTTTGATCCCACCGAAAAATAATCCAACTTCGCATCTGCCCCCAACAAATGTCGGGCAGCACCTACAATAATCGCACTGTCGATTCCACCACTCACCGCAAATCCAAGTTTTACATCCGATCTGAGTCGCTTCGTCATCGACGACATGAACATTTCCCTCAATTCCAAATGGTTGGTGAACGGTTCTATTTTCTGAGGATTGAACCATTTGCTTTGTTTGAATTGCCGGGTTTCTGGAGCCCATTGTAAAATTTCTCCGGGCACAAGGGCTTGAATGCCTTTGAACCAAGTTCGAACTTCGGTCATACCATGCTTCAAATGATAATAAACCGCATGTGGATTAATTTTATGTTCGTTGATCAGCAACCTCAATGGAAGTTCTTCACTAGCAAAAGCAAAGCAATCGTTTTTTAGGGTGTAATACAGTGGCTTAACCCCTGTTCTATCTCTTGCAATGGTGTAGGTATTCTCTACGGAATCGTAAATGCAAAAGGCAAAAAATCCATCGAGCAAAGGCAGGCATTTTTCCTGCTTTTGAGCCCATAAATTCACCAAAACTTCTGAGTCGGTTCCACTGTTATTCGGCAATCCAAAATTTCTTTGGAGTTCCGAAAAATTGAAAATTTCTCCGTTGAAAGTCAACCAAAAACGTCCCGTTTGGTCGCAAATAGGTTGGTGACCCAAGGGTCCAATTCCAATGATCGACAATCTTCTGTGCAGCAGCAAACCATTCACCGATTCCGATGCATGATCTAAAATAAGTCCAGCCGGCATGTGAGGAACATCCGGAATTGGCACAAAGTGATTGCCTACTGGTAATGGCGTTTGATTGTTCCGAAAAACCAGTAAAAATCCCTCATCGTCTGGACCTCTATGTTCCAAAGTTTTGCTAAAAATTTGCGCCCATTTCAACCAATATTCCTTTGATTGAATCAACGACGACGAAATTCCAGCAATACCGCACATGGTTACAAACTTAAATACAATTGATGCAATCTTGAGGAAATTGTTTCGGAAGCATAGGTATTTATCGCATTTTCGCGAATATTTTCAAAATATTTTTTCGCAATTTTCGCATGTGCATCCATCAATGCTACTGTAAACGCGGAAATATTGAAATTGTTGTTAGTTGAATCGAGAAAATCGATTTTCAATTCAAATAACACCCCGTTTTCGGCTCCCAGCATGTGGGAAATTCCGCCTACATTGCTGCTCACCACCGGTACATTTGCGCACAAGGCTTCCGATATCACGCAAGGTGCATTTTCTGAACTCGAGGCCATCACCAAACAATGCACCTGATTGAAAATGTTTTTTATTTCTGAGGGACTTTTTCTCCCGTGGAATGTCCAAAACCGATTCAAATGATTTACGGCAATTGCTTCCTCAAACATTTGAGAAAATTTGGCTTGCAGCGCGGCATCAAATCCCACGAAATCAATGGTAACGGGCATTTTTGATTGCAACGTCAACACAGTTTCAAATATGAGGGGAACATTTTTGCGGGTTTCACCATTCGAAATATGCAACAACTTGAAGGGAATTAATTCTGAGGGACGTTGGTGTGGGACAAAAAACAAAGGTTCCACCACATTGGGAAAGTAAATGCTGGGCTTGGGAGATTTGAAAATCTTTTCCATCTCTTGGTGCAATTGTTCACTCACTTGGGCTGCCGCATTGCTGTGTTTCCAGACAGTTTTCATGTGAAATTGAAAAAACCAATTTCTAGCCAAGAAGTGATCGGGAACTGGGGTATTGTAAATGGCCCAATGTTCGGTGAGCACCAGCGGTTTTTTCAGTTTTAGTTTGAGCCAAACCCCAATAAATCCGGACTTATCGGGAGCATGGAGGTGAATGACGTCGATTTTCTTTAACTGTTTGATTGTTTTGAGGATAAAGACCCAGTACAAGGTGTAAAACATCAAGATATTGAAGGGTTTAAGCATGGTCCATTGGAACTGAGGAATGCTTTTAAAGAAAAATTTGTAGGGACAATTTTCCGCCAAACTCGACTGGAATGCTTGATTTGGGGCTTTTAAAATGGGGTGAGTGGTGGCATGCACCACGGTAATTTGGGAATGCTGAGAGCATGCAATTGCATGACGTTCAATGAAATTACCTGCAAACGGATTGTTTTTGGTTGGAAACCAACCGACAATCCACAAAGCCGATAATTTTTGCTGCATGAGACAAAAGTAATGCTGATGAGAGGGTGATGCAAAAAAGTTTTGCAATAATTCCGAATTTTTAGGTTGATTCTTGAAAAAAATAATTCTATCTTTGCAGTCCTTTAGATGGCGGTCGTAGCTCAGTAGGTTAGAGCGCTAGTTTGTGGCACTGGAGGTCGCCGGTTCGAGACCGGTCGGTCGCCCTAAAATAAAAAAAGAGGCTTTTGGCCTCTTTTTTTTGTTTTTGTACGTTTGTTATGTTGGCCATTGAAAGATGCAAAAAAACGCAACAGAATTTTCGATTAGCGCACTCCTTCTTGAATTCCATAATCGAATAAATTTTGCCATATACCAATAAGTTTTCATGAGGAACTTTAATTAATGTTGAATCATTTAGATAAAATGCAAGACGCTAAAAAAAACATTGGTATACAAATGAAACTTGAAAGCGAGAAATATACCCATATTAGGATGGTTTTCTGCTATTTATTTTGGAGGGTTTAGCATAATTTTGCTTAATAAATTGATTTACACCCTAAATTTAAAACTAAAAATCATTATTTCAATGTCAGTAGCTTTACTCACAAATGTTAATTGTTCGAACCCAGAGTTTATCTCCATGAGCAATGACATTGAAACTGATCTAAACCTTTTTACAAATAAGACTAATTTAATATATAATACTCCCTAAAAATTGGACCAAAAGTTTAGTTAAAAAATCACTTAATTTGACTAAACAATATGACCAAACAAACCCGCCGCAAATTTACGCCTGAATTTAAGGCTAAAGTTGCCCTAGAAGCCGCTAAAGAACAACTAACCTTGGCACAATTATCTCAAAAATTTGAAGTGAATGCTGTAACCATTTCTAAATGGAAAACAGAGTTCTTGACCAACATGTCTGCCGCATTTTCTAATGCAAAGGAAACGCAAAGCGATGATCAAGATGTTCCAGTGGAGAAGCTTTACGCACAAATTGGCAAGCTAAAAGTTGAACTCGACTTTTTAAAAAAAAGTGCAAAGAAATTGGGGATACCCGAGAGCGAATGGAAGCCATCAAATTAAAAAGATCTACATTATCATTGCGCAAACAATGTGAGTTACTGAGTGTTCCCAGGAGCTCTCTTTACTATGCGCCCATACCAGAAAAGCCTGAGAATTTAAAAATGATGTCACTTATGGATAAACACCTCACAGTTCATCCTACAGAGGGTGTGGTATCAATGGTAGATTGGTTGCAAGAGCAAGGATATCCAGTGGGTCCAAAACGAATTAGAAGGATGTTTAAATTGATGGGCCACGACACCATATATCGTAGGAAGAACCTAACAAAAGGTGCACTTAGGGAATATATAAAACCCTATTTATTACGGGGTTTAAAGATTGAACGTGCCAACCAAGTGTGGTGTACCGACATTACCTATATCCCTATGGAAAAAGGATTTATGTACATGACAGCAATCATAGATGTATTTAGCCGTAAAATCATGGGCTGGGGCATTAGCAACTCCATGACAAAACAATGGTGCTTGAACGTATTAGAAGCTGCCATAGCTGAAAACGGAGTGCCTGAAATTATAAACACCGACCAAGGAGGACAATATACCAATCCAACATGGATACATTATCTTGAGGAAAAGAAAATCAAAATATCGATGGATGGAAAAGGCAGAGCCACAGATAATATTTGGATTGAAAGGTTCTGGAAAACCATCAAATACAACCATATTTATCTGAACCCTTGCGATACAGGTCTTGAACTATTTGAAGGAGTTCAGACCTATATCGAGTATTAT
>JACCEA010692058.1_pt1 | contig 11637 bp, 11 predicted proteins | sample 7449851 | NCBI WGS metagenome assembly JACCEA01 (sample SAMN15323453, study PRJNA562643) | freshwater metagenome | isolation source: river surface water | place: USA:Blue River Watershed | collected 2017-08-18 | reverse complement strand
GGTTCTTGTCTGGGGTTCTTGTCCAGGGTTCAGGGCAGCAGGATCACCGAGCCGGTGGTCTTGCCGGCCGCAAGGTCTGCATGGGCGCGGGGCGCGTCCTTCAGCGGGTAGCGGTCGCTCACGCGGATGTTCAGCTGGCCCGCCTTCACCAGCGAGAACAGCGACTGCACGCCCTCGCGCAGGTCGGCCGCCTCGGCGGTGTAGTGGGTGACGGTGGGCCGGGTGAGGAAGATCGAGCCCTGGGCCCGCGCGGCCATGAGCGAGACGTCCGGCTCGCCGGACGGCCAGCCGAAGGACACCAGCAGGCCGAAGCGCCGGGTGGAGGCCAGCGAGCCGGCGAAGGTGTCGCGGCCCACGCAGTCGTACACCACGTCGGCACCGGCACCGCCGGAGGCCTCACGCACCATCGCCACGAAGTCATCCTGCCCCAGCACGGCGACATGCCGGCATCCCTGCTGGCGCACCAGGTCGGCCTTGTGGGCGTGGCCCACGGTGGCCACCACCGTGACGCCCATGAGGGCCAGCCACTGCACCAGGATCAGGCCCACGCCGCCGGCGGCGGCATGCACCAGGGCCACCTGGCCGGGGCCCAGGCGGCGCAGGCGCTGGGTCAGGTACCAGGCGGTGAGGCCGCGGAACAGCGCGCCGGCGGCGACGTCGGGCGCCAGGTCCTGGTCGGGCAGGGCCACCACCCGCTCGCCGGGCACCACCCGCTCGGTCGCGTAGCTGCCAGCGGAGAAATACATGTAGGCGACCCGCTGGCCGACCTTCACGTGGCCGACGCCGGCGCCCACCTCCTCGGCGATACCCACGCCGGCGAAGCCCAGGCCGGTGGGCAGGCTGGCGGGCATGAGGCCGCTGCGGATCTGCGTGTCGATGAAGTCGACGCCGATGGCCTCGTTGCGTACCCGCACTTCGCCGGCCTGCAGGGCGCCGGCGGGCTCCTCCACCCAGCGCATGGCCTCGGGGCCACCCGGTTTCTCGACGATGAAGCGTCCGATGGTGCGTGTCATGGTGATTTGTGTCCTGGGTTGAAGGGGTTCAATGGGCGGTCCAGCCGCCGTCGACCAGCAGGCAGGTGCCGGTCACGCGGGCCGCGTCGTCGCTGGCGAGGTACAGGGCGGCGGCGGCCACCTCCTGCTCGGTGGCCATGCGGCCGGCGGGCAGGCGGGCCAGCAGCGCCTCGCGGCGGCCGGCGGCATCGACGATGCGGCGGACCAGGGGGGTGTCCACGAAGGTGGGCGCCACGCTGTTGACGCGGATGCCCTGGGGGGCGAGTTCCACCGCCATCGCGCGGGTCAGGCCCTCCAGGCCATGCTTGGTCATGCAGTAGGCGGTGCGGTCCGGTGCGCCGACCGACCCCATCTGCGACGTGATGTTCACGATGGCGCCCGGCCGGCCGCGTGCCACCATGTGGCGCACCGCGGCCTGCGCGGCAACGAAGGCGGCCGAGAGGTTCAGGCCGATCAGCGCGTCCAGGTGGGCGTCGCTCACGTCGGTGAACGGCTCCGGAATGTTGGTGCCGGCGTTGTTCACCAGCACGTCCAGCGCCGGCAGGGCGGCCACCAGCGCGCGCAGCGCGGCGCGGTCGGTGACGTCGCAGGGGTGCACCACCGCGCGGCCGCCGGCCTCGCGAGCCAGGCGCGCGGTCTCCTCCAGCGTGTCCCGGGTGCGGGCCACCAGCACCACTTCGGCGCCGGCAGCGGCAAAGTCGATCGCGATCGCGCGGCCCGTGCCGCTGCCCGCGCCGGTGACCAGCACGGTCCTGCCGTCGAAGCGCCAGCCGGCACCCGCCCCGCCCACGTTTGGCATCACTGCGCGGTCCAGCCGCCGTCCACGCGCAGGCAGGTGCCGGTGACCATCGCGGCCGCCGGCGAGGCCAGGTAGGCGGCCGCCGCCGCGATGTCCTCGACGCTGGCCAGCCGGCCCATCGGGATGTTGGACAGCACGAAGCGCTGCTTCTCCGGCGTGTCGACGATGCGCCGCACCAGCGGCGTATCGACGAAGGTGGGGCCGATGCTGTTGACGCGGATGCCCTGCGCCGCCAGCTCCACCGCCATCGCCTTGGTCAGGCCCTCCACCGCATGCTTGGTCATGCAGTACACGGTGCGATTGGGCGAGCCCACATGCCCCATCTGCGAGGAGATGTTGATCACCGCGCCGCCGCGGCTGGCGCGGTCGGGGGCCTGCAGCATCTTGCGCACCGCCGCCTGCGACACCACGAACACCGCGCGGGTGTTGAGGTCCAGCATCGCGTCCAGGTGTTCGTCGCTGACCTGCGGCAGCGGCTCCGGGAAGTTGGTGCCCGCGTTGTTCACCACGATGTCCAGCGCCGGCAGGCTGTCGACCAGGGCGCGGATCGCGGCGGAATCCGTCACGTCGCAGGGCCGCACCAGCGCCTGGCCGCCGGCCCGGACGATGTCGGCGGCCAGCGCCTCCAGTTCGCTGCGGGTGCGCGAAACCAGCACCACCTGCGCCCCGGCCGCGGCCAGGAAGCGGGCGATGGCTTCGCCGATGCCACGCCCCGCGCCGGTGACCAGCGCCACCCGGCCATCCAGGCGCAGCATCTGCGCCATGTTCTTGCTGCCATCCGTCGTCATGCTCGTCTCCGTCGGGTCAGATCACGCCATCAGCCTGCAGGGACGCCAGCTGCCCCTGGCCCAGGCCCAGCAGGTCGGCGTACACCTGCGCGTTGTCCGCGCCCAGCGCGCGCCCGGTGTGGCGAAAGGCCGGCGGCGTGCGGGACAGCCGCGGCACCGCGGCCGGGATCACCAGCTCGCCCACCCGCGGGTCCTGCACCCGCATCAGGTTGCCCCGGGCGGCGTAGTGCGGGTCCTCGAAGATGTCGGCGATGGAATAGATCTGGGCGCAGGGCACCTCGCCCTCGCGCGTCTTCTGCAGCACCTGCTCCAGGCTCAGGCTGCCCACCCAGCCGGCGACGATGCCGTTGACCTCCGCGCGGTGGCGCACCCGGTCGATGCTGGTCGGAAAGCGCCGTGCGAGTTCGGGCTGGCCGATCAACGTGGCGAAGCGCTCGAACATCTTGTCGGAGGTGCAGGCCAGGGCCACCCATTCGCCGCTGCCGGTCTGGTAGTGGCTGTGGGGCACCACGTTGATGGTGTCCGCGCCCATGCGGGTGCGCACCGTGCCGTCGCGGGCATAGGCCGGGGCCATCTCGTCCAGCAGGCGGAACACCGATTCGTACAGACCCAGGTCGATGAACTGGCCCAGGCCGGTGCGGTCCCGGTGGCGCAGCGCCGCCAGCACGCCGATGGCGCCCCACATGCCCGAGGTGTAGTCGGCCATGGAGGTGGACCCCGGCACCACCGGCGGGCCGTCGGCCTCGCCTGCCAGGAAGGACAGGCCGGAGAACGCGTGCGCGATGCGGGCGAAACCCGGCTCGCCGCTCCTGGGCCCGGTCTGGCCGTAGGCGCTGATGCGCAGCATGACCAGCTTCGGGTTGATCTTCGCCAGGTCCTCGTAGCCCAGGCCCCACTTCTCCAGCGTGCCGGGGCGGAAGTTCTCCAGCAGCACGTCCGAGCGGGCCACCAGCTGGCGCAGCATGTCGGCGCCCTGGGACTTGCGCAGGTCCAGGGTGACGGTCTTCTTGTTGCGGGCCTCGCTGAGCCACACCAGCGTGTCGCCGCAGTCGGTGGGGGTGCCGAACTTGCGCAGCGCGTCGCCGGTGCCGGGCTGCTCGATCTTGATCACCTCGGCCCCGAAATCGGCCAGGATGGTCCCGCAAAAGGGCGCGGCCACGAAGGTCGCGATGTCCAGCACCCGGATGCCCGCGAGCGCTCCTCCCTCCGTCGGCGCCGCCTGGCGGTCGCCCGTGCCTTGTCCTTGCATCGTGTGCCTGTCTCCTTCCACGGGCACTGTAGGAGGCGGCGGGAGATCGTTCAATCGCGTTTATCTTCCGGATTGTTCAGATCCTGCGAACACTGCCCCACCCTCCCCCCTGCGGGCACGGCCCAGCGCCGTCTCCTCGGCGACAAGGGTGGGTGTTCAATCTGGCGTACTTTCCAGTTTGACAACACAATCCGGACCGCCCGCGGGCGCCCGACGGCCATGAAGACCGCCGCCAAGACCCTCCACAACGTCAACCTCAAGCTGCTGCAGGCCTTCCTGCTGGTGGGCGAAACCAGCAGCTTCCGCACCGCGGCGGAGATGTCCTACCGTTCGACATCGGCGGTGAGCGCCCAGATCCGCCAGCTGGAGGAGCAGCTGGGCGTCACCCTGTTCCACCGCACCACCCGCAACGTGCGCCTGACCGACGAGGGCGAGCAGTTGCTGGCGTGCGCACGCCGCGCGCTGATGGAGGTCGAGCAGGGCCTGCGCAAGATCCAGGAATCCGCCGACATCCGCCGCGGGCGGGTGTCGCTCTCGTGCTCCCCCACCCTGGCCGCCACCCGGCTGGCGCGTGTGCTGGCCGCCTTCGAGAAGGACTACCCCGGCATCGAGGTGTTCGTGCGGGAACTCAGCTCCGAGGCGCTGATGGACAGCGTGCGCCAGCGCGAGGTGGACTTCGGCATCGGCCCGGTGATCGCCTCGCACGAGTTCAGCTTCGAACCGCTGCTGGAAGACCCGCTGTACGCCCTGGTCCCCAAGCGCTTCATCACCACCACCAAGGACACCATCGCGCTGGCCACGCTGACCAACATGCCGCTGCTGCTCCTGAGCCAGTCCAACGCGCTGCGCGAATACCTGGACACCATGCTCGCGGAACGCAACCTGACCATGAACACCCGCTACCAGTTCACCCAGGCGCAGACGCTGATCTCCATGGCCAGCGCCGGCCTGGGCGCGGCCATCCTGCCGCGCGTGGTGCTGCCGCCGGTGATCGACCCCAACACCTACGCGCTGCGCATTGTCAGCCCCTCGCTGTCGCGGGAGATGGCCCTCATCACCGTGCGGGGGCAGTCGCTGTCGCCGGCCTCGCGGCGGCTGGCCGAACTGCTCAAGCAGCTGATCGCCGAGCCCGAGGAGCGTCCGCGCGGCACCCGCAAGGCCCGCGGCGCTCTCGCGAATACCTGAACAATCCGCGCGATAAGTTCGATTGTCGGCAGGCCGCGCCGTGCCTACAGTGGCGGCCCATGAACCTGGACCTGCTGCGCGGGCTGCGCGTCATCGAAAGCTCCGCCTTCATCGCCGCGCCGCTGGCCGGCCTCACGCTGGCGCAGGCCGGCGCCGACGTGATCCGCATCGACATGGTCGGCGGCGGCATCGACTACGCCCGCATGCCGGTGGCGCCCGGCGGCCGCAGCCTGTACTGGACGGGCCTGAACAAGGCCAAGCGTTCGGTGGCGGTGGACATCCGCCGGCCTGAAGGCCGCGAGCTGGTGCAGGCGCTCGTCACCGCGCCCGGCCCGCAGGCCGGCATCCTCCTGACCAACATCGGCGTGCCGTGGCTGGCGCATGACCTGCTGGCCCGCCAGCGGCCGGACCTGGTCTCCTGCACCATCGAGGGCAATGCCGACGGCAGCACCGCGGTGGACTACACCGTCAACTGCGCCACCGGCCTGCCCGCCATCACCGGCGGCGGCGACGCGCAGCGCCCGGTGAACCACGTGCTGCCCGCCTGGGACGTGGCCTGCGCCCACCAGGCGGCCTTCGCGATCGCCGCGGCGGCCCTGCGCCGGCAGGCCACCGGCGAGGGCGCGGCGCTGCGCATCGCGCTGTCGGACATGGCCTTCGCCACGCTCTCGCACATGGGGATGATGGCTGAGGTGGAGGTGATGGGCGAGCCCCGGCCCTCGCTGGGCAACGACCTGTACGGCGCCTTCGGCCGCGACTTCGGCACCGCCTGCGGGCGGCGCGTGTACGTGGCCGGCATCTCGCTGTCGCAATGGCGCAGCCTGGTGGAGGCCTGCGGCATCGCCGACGCGATCGCTGCCCTGGAGCGACGCCTGGGCGTCGACCTGAAGCAGGAGGCTCGGCGCTACGAGGCCCGCGCCGACATCGCCGCCCTGCTGGCGCCCTGGTTCGCCGCCCGCACCCTGGCCGAGGTGCGCGCGGCCTTCGCGGGCACCGGCGTGTGCTGGGGCCCGTACCAGACGCTGCCCCAGGCCATGGCCGAGGATCCGCGCGCCGGCCCCGCCAACCCGATGTTCGAGCGGCTGGACACGCCCGGCGTGGGCCCGCACCTGAGCGCCGGCAGCCCCCTGCGCGAGCCCGCCCGCCCGCGCGGCGCGATGCGGCCGGCCCCGGCGCTGGGCGCCGACACCGATGCGGTGCTGATGGAAGTGCTGGGCCTGGATGCCGCCGCCGTCGGCCGCCTGCACGATGCCGGCGTGGTGGCCGGCCCCGAGGCCGATCCGCTGATGCGCGCGGGCTGACGCCGGAGCCCCTGCCGAACGAGACCTGAACCGATGCCCCGCAAGACCTCCACCGCCCGTCTCGTCGAGAGCCCGGGCCGCTTCTTCGAGGACTTCCGCCTCGACGAGGTGATCCGCCACGCCACCCCCCGCACGCTGACCGAGGGCGACGCCTCGCTCTACACCGCCCTCACCGGCAGCCGCCACGCGCAGTGGTCCTCCCAGCCCCTGGCGCGCGCGCTGGGCCTGCGCGCCCGCCCGCTGCATGACCTGCTGGTGTTCAACACCGCCTTCGGCAAGACGGTCCCGGACATCTCGCTCAACGCCGTGGCCAACCTGGGCTACGCGGAGGTCCGTTTCCTCGCCCCGGTGTATCCGGGCGACACGCTGCGCTGCGAGAGCGTGGTGATCGGCCTGCGGCCCAACTCGAACGGGCGCAGCGGCGTGGTCTACGTGCGCTCCACCGCCTACCGCGACGACGACGCGGCCGTCCTGAGCTGGGTGCGCTGGGTGATGGTGCATCGCCGCCAGCCGCAGGCCCCGATGGCACCGGGCGCCTCCGGCAGCGAGCATGTGCCGCGCCTGGCCAGCCATGTGCCGGTAGACCGCCTGGCCCTGCACGACGCGCCGCGCCCCGGCGCCGCGCTCGACGACTGGTGCGAGGCCACCGGCTCGCAGGCCCTGTGGGACGACTACGCGCCGGGTGACCGCATCCTCCACCCCGGTGGCATCACCGTGGAGGAGGCCGACCACATGACCGCCACCCGCCTGTACCAGAACACCGCCCGGGTCCATTTCGACGGGCACGGCATGGCAGGCAGCCCGCTGGGGCGGCGCCTGGTCTACGGCGGCCACGTGATCTCGGTGTGCCACGCCCTGTCCTACGACGGCCTGGAGAACGTGCGGGGCCTCGCGGCCATCAACGCCGGCAGTCACGTGGCGCCCACGCTGGCGGGCGACACGCTCTACGCGGTGACCGAGGTGCTCGATCGCTGGAAGCTGCCAGGGCGCGCCGACATGGGCGCGCTGCGGCTGCGGCTGCTGGGGCTCAAGAACCTGCATCCCGCGCACCTGCCGGGCCTGCGGGAACCGTCGGCCGAGCCGCCGAGCGAGCCGCCACTCGAGACGCCGCTGGCGCAGCATCCTGCCGTCGTCCTGGACCTGGACTACACCGCCCTCATGCCGCGCCGCCCGGGCACGCGCGCCGACGCCTGACCCCACGCCCCCGCCCGCCCCCGAAGGAGACCGCCACATGGGCCTGCCCCGCACCTACCTTTTCGTCCCCGGCGACCGACCGGAGCGCTTCGACAAGGCCGTCGCCGTCGGCGCGGGCCAGGTCATCGTCGACCTCGAGGACGCGGTCGCGCCCGAAGCCAAGGCCGCCGCCCGCGACGCCCTCGCACGCTGGCTGTCCGCGCCACGCCCGGTGGCGGTCCGGATCAATGGTGCCGACACCCCCTGGTTCGAGGACGACCTGGCGCTGTGCAAGGACCTGCGCGTGGGCACGGTGATGCCGGCCAAGGCCACCACCGACAGCCTGCGCCGCCTCGCCGACGTCCTGCCGGGATGCGCCCTGCTGCCCCTGGTGGAAACCGCCGAGGCCATGGCCACGGTGCAGGCGATCGCCGCGAGCCCCGGCGTGCAGCGGCTGGTGTTCGGCAGCATCGATTTCCAGCTGGCACTGGGCATGGACGGCGACTGGGAGGAACTGCTCCCCTTCCGCGCGCAGCTGGTGCTGGCCAGTGCGCTGGCTGGCTGCGGCGCGCCAGTCGACGGCGTGAGCACGGTGCTGGACGAGCCGGCGCAGGTGAAGGCCGAAGCGCAGCGCGCGCGACGCCTGGGGTTCGGTGCGAAGCTGTGTATCCACCCCAAGCAGGTACCCGCAGTCCAGGCGGCCTTCGCCCCGACACCGGAGCAACTGGCCTGGGCGCGACGCGTGGTCGCAGCCGCCGAGGCCAGCGGCAACGGCGCGGTGGCGGTGGAAGGCCGGATGATCGACCGGCCGGTGGTGCTGCAGGCGCAGGCGCTGCTGGACGCCGCGGGCTGACCAGGCGAGGCTCAGCCGGCCATCCCGAGCATCTCGCGCGCATCCTGGGGCGTTGCGACCTCGCGTCCCGCCTCCCGAGCCACCTGCGCCACGCGCCGCACAATCTCCTCGTTCGGCGGGCTGCCCAGTTCACGGTACGGGTAGTCGCCGATGCCCGGCGCTACGTGCCCCCCCAGGCTGGCGGCCAGGCCGGCCAGGCGCACCAGGTCGCCGCCCACGAGATTGGCTGACCACTCCAGCCGCCGCCCCTTGGGCATGAACCGCAGGTGCGCGTCCAGCCCCTCAGGCGTGCCCGGGTGGCCGGTGATGCACGCGCCGTCGGTCATGTTGACCAGGAAATAGGCAGGCTCGTCCACCAGCCCCTGGTCCATCAGCGCCTCGGCGCGGCGGGTGAAGCCGATCGACCAGGTCACCAGCTGCGGCTTGATGCCCGAGGCCTTGAACTCCTTCGCGTACAGCTGCAGCGTGTCGGTGCGGTTGATGTAGACCCGCTCCGGGTGGCTGAAGGTGCGGGTGGCCGCGTCGTACGACTCGAGGTTGACCGAGCCGGTGTCGATCGGCGCGATGTCCGGGCGCGTGGCCGGGTCGCGCGCCAGCGTGGTCACGCAGGCGATGCGGCCGGCCGGGTCGCCGTCGTTGGAGAACCAGCCCAACGTGGGGTGCACCAGGATGTCGCAGCGCGCGCGGATCTTGCGGATGATCTCGGCATACGCCTCCACCGTGTGCAGCGGCGAGCCGTCGGGGTTGCGCGCGTGGAAGTGGACGATGCTCGCGCCCGCCTCGCGGCAGCGCGCCGCCGTCTCGGCGATCTCGTCCGGTGTCCACGGCACGTGGGGGTTGTCGTGGCGCATCGAATACTCGTTGATGCGCGCCTCGATGATCATCTTCTTCTTGGCAGCCAAGGTCTCCTCCTGTGTGATGTCCGTGCCAGTCTATCGGCGCATCATGCGCCGCTGCGTCGCAGCAGGTGGTTCACGATGAACGACAGCACCACCTCGCCCTGCGCGTTGAGGGCCTCGTAGCGCAGGCGCGCGATGCCGCGGTCCGGCTTGGTCTTGGAGGGTCGCACCTCCAGCACCTCGACGCGCGCATGCAGCGTGTCGCCGGGCCGCACCGGGGCCAGCCAGCGCAGTTCGTCGATGCCCGGCGAGCCGATGCTGGAGCCATGCAGACGGCCCTGCTGGATGAAGAGGCGGAAGCACACCGCCAGGGTCTGGAAGCCGCTGGCGATCAGCCCGCCATAGGGGGAGCGCGCGGCGGCGCCGACGTCGAGGTGGAACGGCTGCGGGTCGTACCGCCACGCGAAGTCGATGATCTCGGCCTCGGTGAGCGTGACGCCGGGTGTGTCAAAAACCTGGCCGGCCGAGAGATCGTCGAGGTAGAGGGTGGGTGGCATCGCGGCGTAACTCCTGCTTGTATTCGGTCTGGGACCAGGTCCCTGAGCAGGTTAGCAGTTGAGCGCGCCACCTTTGTCGCATAAAGCCGATCAAACCCTGCGGTCGATCTTCACAATCGCCCGCAAGGACATTCCTCAAATACGAATTCGGCGCCACCGAATCCCTTCATCCCAGGACGGATTGTTTTGTCGGTACTTCACGAAAATATCGAAAACCTTCCTGAAGCCAAGTTCGTCGTCGGTCGCGAAATGATTCTTCGTCGACCCCTCCTGGTACTCGAGTGTGTACGAGTCGTCCTTGGTATCGTAGTGGACCTGCACATAGGTCATCTCATCGCCACGCGAGAGAATCAAAAAAGCGTCATCCCCACAAGCACCGGAAAGGAGTTGCGCGAACGCTCGCTCCAGTTGCTTTTCAAGAGGATTCTTGATTTTGTTGTCGCCGCATATTTCAAGCTCGTACGAACTTGCTGCAGCCGCCTGAGCTTTTCCCTTGGACACCGCATCACCGCAACCCGACAAGAGTGCAGCCAGAAGAAAAACGAAGCCGGCCTGCAGCCCGCGCGCGAGCAAGAAGTATCTGTTTGGAGACATGGAAACCACCCCACAGCACATGCCAAAACGAACCCCGCGCAAGGCCGGCAACTCGCCAAGCCTGAGGAGGCACCCTACGGAAGAACTGTAGCCGGGCCAATGAAAAACGCGCCCTGAGGCGCGTTTTCACTTGTCGATTGGCGGAGTGGACGGGACTCGAACCCGCGACCCCCGGCGTGACAGGCCGGTATTCTAACCGACTGAACTACCACTCCGCGTCGGTGCAACGTTTGGTTCTTACGAACCCAAGTGCTGCAAAACTTGGCGACCCTACGGGGATTCGAACCCCGGTACTCACCGTGAAAGGGTGATGTCCTAGGCCTCTAGACGATAGGGTCAAAACCTGAGGAACAACCAGTGAAGCCACTGGCGACCATTTCGACGCTTTGGTGGAGGTAAGCGGGATCGAACCGCTGACCTCTTGCATGCCATGCAAGCGCTCTCCCAGCTGAGCTATACCCCCGTCTGGCGTCGAGAACGTGATTCTATACCGAAATTTGGCTGCTCGACAACTTCCCCAAAACTTCTTTGCGGGGGAGCAGGGCCAGCACCGCGTCGAGGGACGGGGTCTGGGCGGTACCGAGCACCAGCACCCGCACCGGCATGGCCAGCTGGGGCATCTTCAGGCCGGTGGCCGCCAGGGTTTCCTTGAGGGCGACGGCAATGGCCGGGGCCTCCCAGGGGCAGCCGTCCAGGCGGCGGGCGAGTTCGGCAATCGCCGGGCGCACCGCGTCGGTGACGTGCTTGTCGTATTCGGCCGCGTCAGGCGCGGCCGGGCGGTAGAAGCGCGCGGCCCAGTCGGCGAGCACCAGCAACGTGTCGCAGCGGTCCTTGAACAGGCCGCAGATCGCCGGCAGACGTGCGTCGGGCGCAATGCCCAGGCCCTGCAGGCGCGGCGCCACGAGGGCGGCCAGCGCCTCGTTGTCCGCCATCTTCATGTGCTGGGCGTTCACCCAGCGCAGCTTGGCCTCGTCGAATTGCGCGGCGCTGCGACCCAGGTGGTCCAGATCGAACCACTCGAGGAACTGCGCGCGGGAAAAAATTTCGTCGTCGCCGTGCGACCACCCCAGGCGCGCCAGGTAGTTCACCACCGCATCGGCCAGGAAGCCCTCATCACGGAACTGCGTCACCGGCTTGGCGCCGTTGCGCTTGGACATCTTCTCGCCCTGTTCGTTCAGCACGGTGGGCAGGTGCGCATAGACCGGCGGCTCGACGCCCAGCGCGCGGAAGATGTTGATCTGCCGAGGCGTGTTGTTCACGTGGTCGTCACCGCGGATCACGTGGGT
>JACCEA010276880.1_pt1 | contig 11638 bp, 14 predicted proteins | sample 7449851 | NCBI WGS metagenome assembly JACCEA01 (sample SAMN15323453, study PRJNA562643) | freshwater metagenome | isolation source: river surface water | place: USA:Blue River Watershed | collected 2017-08-18 | reverse complement strand
GGCCCACCTTGACCTGGTCCAGCAGCGGGCCGGGCACCTCGGCGCGCCACTCCAGGCGGCCTTGGCGTTGCAAGCGCAGCAGCTCCATGCCGGGCTGGGCCAGCGCACCTTCCACGGCATCGCGGGCGGTGATGACGCCGTCGTCCGGCGCGGTGATGCGGGTGTAGCCCAGGCGCAGCTCGTCGGCCATCAGGCGGGCCTTGAGGCTGGCCACGCGGGCCTCGGCCATGTCGGCGGCGGCCACGGTGGCGTCGATCTGTTGCGCGCTCAGCGCTTCGGTGCCGGCCAGGGGCTTGACGCGCTCGGCCTGGGCGCGGGCGTCGCGGGCGCTGACCTCGGCCTCTTGCAGCGAGGCCCGCGTGGCGGCCAGATCGGCCTGCAGGGTGCCGGGGCTCAGGCGCACCAGGAGCTGGCCTTTCTTGACGCGGTCGCCCACCTGCACCAAGACCTCGGCGATGCGCATGCCGCCCACCTCGGCGCCGATGACGGCCTCTTGCCAAGCCGCCACGCTGCCGTTCACCGGCAGGCGCGAGGCCCACTGCGCGGGCTGGGCCTGGGTGGTTTGGATGGTGAGCGAGGGCTTGGCCGCGGGCGCGGTCTGCGCGGGGGCCTGGGCTTGCACCGACAAGGCCAAGGCCAGGGCGCTGAGGACGAGGGCGGGTTTCATGGCGGGACTCCGGGGGCGCGGGGCGTTCAATTCGTAGGGGTCGTGACGGGCAGGGGCGCGGACGCGGCGGTGGCGGCGTCAAAGCCGCCCCCCAGCACGCGGTACAGGCGCACCCAGGCTTGGGCGTGCTCGTGGCGGATGGCCACGGCCGCGCCGTAGGCGCTCAAGGCGTTGCGCAAGGTGCTGGCGCGCTGCGGGCCGCTTTGCACGCCGGCTTGGGCCAAGCGCGTGGCGTCGGCGGCGATGCGCTCCCACTCGCGCTGCGTGGTGTCGGCCTCGCGCAGGCGTTCGTCGGCGCTGGCCACCAACTGCAGGGCCTCTTCCACCTCGGCCACAGCGCCGCGCCAGCGCGCCTCGAAGGCCGCGGCGGCTTGGGCGGTGCGGGCCTGCGCGGCATCGCGCTGGCCTTGGCGCAGGCCACCGTCGAACAAGGGCAGGCTCAACGAGGGGCCGATGGACCACACCGCGCCGCCCTTGCTGCCGCTGCCCCAGCCCAGGCGGGCGTTGCCGATGAGGCCGGTCAGGCTGAGCTGTGGCCAGGCTTCAGCGCGCACGCCCTGCTCGCTGTAGGCAGCGGCCAGCCACTGCTGGTGGGCGGCGGCCAGGTCGGGCCGCTGGGCCAGGGCTTGCGGCGGCAGGCCCGACCACGCGAACAGCGGTGCGGCGGGGATGCGGCGCTGCAGACGCGGCGCCTGCACAGGGGTGGGGGCCAGCTGTTGCGCCAGGTCGGCCGCGGGCTGGGCGGTGAGCAAGGCCAGGGTCTGCAGCGCGACGGCGGTTTGCGCGCGCTGGTCGGCCCGCACCGCCACCGCGGCAGCGCGCTGGGTGTTGAGCAAGGCGGCGTCGCTGGCGCTGTCCAGCCCCTGCTGGCGGCGCAACTGCCCCCAGGCGGCCAGGGCTTCGGCGGCTTGCACGTCCAGCTCGGCAATCTCTTCTTGGGCCTGTGCGTGGCGCAGCGCCAAGTAGGCCGAGGCCACGTCGGCGGCCAGGCTCACGCGGGCCTCGTGCCACTGGGCTTGCGCGGCCTGCGCCTGCGCCTGGGCCGCAGCCCCCGTGGCGCGCACGCGGCCGAACAGGTCCAGCTCCCAGCTGGCGCTGAACTGCGCGCCGCTGCTGGTGGCCGCGCGGAAGTCCGGGGCCTGCTTCGCCCGCGTGGCCTGGGCACCGGCCTGCACCTGGGGCAGCAGGCCGGCCGAGGCCTGCCGCGCCTCGGCCCGGGCTTGGGCCAAGCGCGCGGTGGCGGCCTGCAGCGTGGGGCTGGCGGCTTGGGCCTGGTCGATGAGGCCCACCAGCACTGGGTCGTCGAAGCGCTGCCACCAGCGGGCCAACTCGGCGGGCGAGCCCTGGTGCGGCAAGGGCGCCAGCCAGGCGGCAGGCAGTTGCGGGGTGGCGGCCACGGCTTGGGGCGGGCCGGCCGGTGGGGCGCTGGCGCAGGCGCTCAGCAAGACGGCCAGCGCGATGGCGCTCGGCGCAAGAAGGCGTCGTGGGGTCATGGTCATGCTCAAGAAGAAGTCGTGGAAGCCCGGGCCGCGCGCTCGGCGGCCACCAGGGCCACGCCCCAGCCGACGATGCGGCGGCGCACGGCCAGCAGTTCGGGGTCGTCGTCCAGGAGGCCCGGCGTCAGGGCGTCCATGAACGGGCGGCTCAGGCAGTAGTCGTGCGCCATGGCGCACAGCGCGAAGGCGAGTTGGTGCACGGCGGTGTCGGGCTGCGCCACGCCAATGTGCCGGGCCAGCAAGCGCGTCAAGGCATGGTGGTTGGGCCCGATGTGCGTGGACACCGCCTGCATGAAGACCTCGCTGGGGTCCATGAGTTCGCGCAGGTACAGGCGCATGGGGTTGGGACCCTCCCCGTGGTTCATGGTCAGGAACGGGGCCAGGAAGCGGTCCAGCGCTTGGGTCAGGCTCAAGTCGGGGTGGTCGAAGCCGGCAAAGGCCTCGTTCATCTGCTGGATGGGCCGGCGCAGCACCTCGCGGTACAGGCCGTCCTTGTCGCCAAAGTGGTAATGGATGGCGCCCGGGTTGGTGCCGGCGGCGTTGCAGATCTCGCGCGTGGTCACGGCGTCGAAGCCGTGCTCGGCGAACAGGCAGGCGGCGTGGAACACCAGGCGCTCTTTGGGGTCGTTCAGGTCCACGCCCATGAGCGCCGCCCACTGGGCGAGCAGGTCGGGGCTGGGGGCGTCGGTGGCGACGGGTGGGGCGGGTTTGCGGGGCGGCATGGCGCGCATGCTAACGAATCATTCAAGCGCTTGCTTGGTTTTTTTGAAAAGCCCTGACGAAGGCCCCCGGCAAAGCAGCCGGATGTCACGCCGGGCTGGGGGCGTACGGGTCCCCGCTAGGCGTGCGGGCGCCGGGGGACGGCACAATCGTTCGCAACGCAGCTTGAGACCTCGCAGCAACCATGAGCAACGATCTGGTGGTGTCTTCGCAATCGGCGGGCCTGGGACAGTCCAGCACGGTGGCCAGCAAGCAGTTCCTCACCTTCCGCATCGGCGCCGAGGAGTACGGCATCGACATCCTGAAGGTGCAGGAGATCCGCTCCTACGAAGCGCCGACGCGGATCGCCCATGCGCCGCACTTCGTCAAAGGCGTGGTCAACCTGCGGGGCGTCATCGTCCCCATCATGGACATGCGGCTGCGCCTGGGCACCGACGCCCAGTACAACGCCTTCACCGTCACCATCGTGCTGAACGTGGGCAACCGCGTGCTGGGCATGGTGGTCGATTCGGTGTCCGACGTGCTGGAACTGCCCGTCGACCAAATCAAGCCGGCCCCGGAGATGGGGGCTGCGATCGACTCCCGCCACGTGACCGGCCTGGGCAAGGTCGGCGAGCGCATCTTGATCCTGCTGGACATCGAAGGCATGGTGGCCAGCCCCGAGTTCGGCCTCGCCGATTGAGGGTTCGGCGAGGGTGTTAGCACTCTCGCCCGATGAGTGCTAATATTTCGAGGCCGGGGTGCTGTACGCCCCGTCGAAAGGCCTCGACCCATGTCTGCCGCCACGCTCAGCGCTTCCAGCCACGCCACCTTGACGGTGCGCGACCCTTGGTCTTTGATCCCCTCGCTGGGACATCTGGATGCCTACATCAGCGCCGTGAACCGGCTGCCGATGCTCACGGCCGATGAAGAACAGCGCTACGCCCGGGCCCTCAAGGAGCAAGGCGACCTCGAAGCCGCCGGCCGGTTGGTGCTCTCGCACCTGCGCTTGGTCGTGTCCATCTCGCGCCAGTACCTGGGCTACGGGCTGCCGCACGGCGACCTGATCCAAGAAGGCAACGTGGGCCTGATGAAGGCCGTGCGCCGCTTCGACCCCGACCAGGGCGTTCGCCTGGTGTCCTACGCCATGCACTGGATCAAGGCGGAGATCCACGAGTACATCGTCAAGAACTGGCGCATGGTCAAAGTGGCCACCACCAAGGCCCAGCGCAAGTTGTTCTTCAACCTGCGCAGCCTCAAGCACAGCCTGAAGCACGAAGCCTCCGACCCGAACCGGCAGGCCTTGAGCGAGGCCGAGATCGACCACGTGGCCCGCACCTTGGACGTCAAGCCCGAGGAGGTGGTGGAAATGGAAATGCGCCTGGCGGGGGCCGACCTCGCGCTGGAGCCGCAAGAGGGCGACGACGAGGACAGCCCGTCCTCCGCCCCCATCGCCTACCTGGCCGACGAGGGGCACGAGCCGACGCAAGTGCTGGCCGCCCGCGCCCGCGACGCCATGGCCAGCGACGGCCTGCAGCGCGCGCTGGACGTGCTGGACGAGCGCAGCCGGCGCATCGTGCAAGCCCGCTGGCTGGACGTGAACGACGACAGCAGCGGGGGCAAGACCCTGCACGAACTGGCCGCCGAGTACGGCGTCAGTGCCGAGCGCATCCGCCAGATCGAGGCGGCGGCCATGAAGAAGATGCGTCAGGCCCTGGCCACTGCCTGAGCCTGGCAGGACCGAGGCGCCCGTTCAGGCGCCTCGCAACAAGGTCCGCACGTCCCCAAGCAGGGCCTGCGGGCCGAGTCCGTAGCGCGCGTACAAGCGCAAACGGCCCTGGGGGTCGAACACGAACGAGGCCGCGGTGTGGTCCATCGTGTAGCCCTCGCCCGTCTTGGCCGGCACCTTGTTGAACAGCACCCGGAACTCTTTGGCCACGGCGCGCGTCTCCTCGAGGCTGCCGCGCAAGGCCACCCCATCGGCGCCGAAGTTGGCCATGTAGGCCTTCAAGAGTTCGGGCGTGTCGCGCTCGGGGTCCACGGTGATGAACACCGGCACCACGCGGGCGCCGTCGGCACCGAGTTCCTGCTTGATCAGCGCCAATTCGCCCAGGGTCGTCGGGCACACGTCAGGGCATTGCGTGAAGCCGAAGAAGACCACCACCACCCGCCCCCGGAAGTCGGCCAAGCTGCGGCGCCGGCCGTCCACATCGGGCAGGTTGAAGTCGCGGCCGTAGGCCGCCCCGGTCAAGTCGACACTGGCAAAGCTGGGTTGGGCCGCGGGCTCGCAGGCACCCAGGCCGCCCAGGCTGGCCAAACCGGCCAGCAGCCAAACGCGACGGTCAACGGATTCCGATGGGCACATAGTGGTCGATCAACAGCGCTGCGAACAGCAAAGCCAGGTACCAGATGGAGAACCAGAAGGTGCGACGGGCCAGGGCTTCGTCGTAGCGGCGCCAGAGGCGCCACCCGAACCAGCAAAAGCGCAGGCCCAGGGCCAGCGCCGCCACCAGGTACAGCAGCCCGCTCATGCCCATCAGGTAAGGCAACAGGGTGGCCGCCAACAGAATCCAGGTGTACAGGAAGACCTGCAGGCGCGTGAAGGCATTGCCGTGCGTCACGGGCAGCATGGGCAACCCGGCCTTGGCGTAGTCGTCGGCGCGGTACAGGGCCAGGGCCCAGAAGTGGGGCGGGGTCCACAAGAAAATGATCAAGCACAGCAGCCAGGGCTCGGGCCCGAGACTGCCCTGAACCGCCGCCCAGCCCAGCACCGGCGGCATGGCCCCCGAGGCCCCGCCGATCACGATGTTCTGCGGTGTGGTCGGCTTCAACCACACCGTGTAGACGATGGCGTAGCCGACGAAGGTGGCCAGGGTCAGCCACAGGGTGAGCGCGTTGACCCACAGCAGCAAGATCAACGCCCCGGCCGCGCACAAGGCGACCGAGAACCCCAAGGCTTGCGTGGGGCTCAACTCGCCCCGCGCGGTCGGACGCCAGCTCGTGCGCTTCATGCGCGCATCGATGCGGCGTTCGACCAAGCAATTGAACGCCGCCGCCGCCGCCGCAATGAGCCAAATGCCCAGCGCCCCAGCGCCCATGCGCTGCCACTGCGCGGCATCCGGCCAGCCCGGCACGGCCAGGGCCATGCCGATGACCGCGCAGAACACGATCAGTTGCACCACGCGGGGCTTGGTCAGCGCGTAGAACTGGGCCCATCGGCTGGGCACGCCACCGCCTTGCACAGGCACCTCGGTCATGCGCGAACCTCCCGCCCCAAGCTTTGCGGGGCCGCGTGCGCGCCCTCCCCGACCCATCGCGCGCCCAGCACCGTCAGCACCACGACCCAAGCCGCGGCGCCCGCGCTGTGGGACAAGGCCGCCAACAAGGGCCAGCCCAGGACGACATTCGACACGCCGGACGCCACCTGCCACACCAACAGGGCCACCAGCGCCAACGCCCAGGGGCGCGTGGCCGGTGCGCGCAACTGCCAGGCCAGCGCCAAGGCCACCAAGGTGACGACCAGCGCACCCAAGCGATGGGTCACGTGGATGGCCGTCAGGGCCGGAAAGCTCAGCAGCCCCCCCTGCCCGTCGGTGCCCAAGGCCCGCCAAACGCGGAAGGCGGCGGAAAAGTCCATCTCCGGCCACCACTGGCCCTGGCAGGTCGGCAAATCGCGGCACACGAGCACCGCGTAATTGGTGCTGACCCACCCGCCCAACATCAACTGCACGAACACCAGAACGGCCAGGAGTTGCCAAGTGCGGATCACGGCCTTGGGCACCGCGATCGGTCGCGGTGCCAATCGCTCGGCCTGCCAAGCCAGCAAGCTGAGCAAGCCCAGCCCGAGCATCAGGTGGCCGGTGACGACGGCCGGGAACAGCTTCATCGTGACCGTCCAAGCGCCAAAAGCGCCTTGCAGCAGCACCCAGGCCAAGGTCAGGCTGGCCCAGCCCGGATGCGGCAGGTCGGCCTGACGCCAGCGCCAGGCCAGCGCCGCCAAGACCAGGATCAGAAAACCAACGGCGCTGGCCCAGTAGCGATGCACCATTTCAACCCAGGCCTTGCCGTGCGTGACGGGGCCCGTGGGGCGCAGGGCCACCTCGGCCGCGATCTCCTCGCGGGCGCCAATGGGGCTGACCGAGCCGTAGCAACCGGGCCAATCGGGACAGCCCAAGCCCGAATCCGACAGGCGCGTGAAGGCCCCGAACACCACCAAGTCGAAGGTCAGGAACAAGGTGATCAAGGTCAGCGCGCGCAAGCGCCGGCGCCGGTCCAGCCCCGCGCTTCGCACCATCCACCAGCCCAAGGGCACGATCCCCAGGCCCAGGCCCAGCAGCAGCAACTGAAGCAGGGGCGACCAGTCCACGAAGCCCGGTGTCATTGCGGGCGCCCCGCTTGGTCCCAGTGCACGCTGGCCTTGAGCAAGCGGTCCAGGTCCTTCTTGATCTTCATGGGATCGGGATGGGCGGGCGAGCGCCACATCCAGCGGCCCATCGGATCGACGAGGTACAGGTGCGAGGCCAGGGCCTGGCCGGTCGCCGGCTGCAACCACTGCCGCAGCGCATCGGCCGGCACCCGCAGCACGGTGGTCGACGGGGTCGCTTGCAAGGCCTTCAACAGGGCGGGCTGGATGGGGGCGTCGTCGGTGACGAGCCAGACCTTGTCCACGCGATCGCGGTCGCGGCCCAGCATCTCGCGCAGCTGCCGTTGCATGTACAGGTGGTTCTCGCACTCGCCCACACAGGAACCGCCATCGACCACCACCAGCAACCATTGCTGGTGCAGGCTGGCCGGTGCCACTGCCTTGCCGTCCAGGTCCCGCAAGGGCAAGGTGGGCGGCAACTCGGGCTGCGCGGCGATCAGCTCGCCGTAGGCCTGCCCCTGCGGCTTGATCACGTAGAAGGTGAAGTACGACGCCAACACCGGCAGCGCGCACAGCAGCACCACCACCACCATCATGATGCGGCCGCGGCGGGTTTGGTCCGAGCGGCTCAGGGCACGCAGGGCTTCGTCCTCGGGCGGCACGTGCACCGTGAGGTCAAGCGCGTGCGCGTCGGCGTCGCCAGGGGAGGAAAACTTGGAACCAGACATACAAACCCAGGGTCAAGGCCGACAACGCAAACCACTGCGCCGCATAGCCATGGTGTTTGGCCACGCCGTCGTCGGGTGAGGGCCAGTCGCAATCCAGCGGGGCGCAAGAAGCGGTCTGCCACAGCACCCAAGAAACGGGGGCCTGGCCCAAATCCGCAGCGCTGCCGGAAAGGTCGAGATTTTGCTTGAGCGGGCCATCGGCCGCCGGGCCCAGGTCATAGGCTCGCCACGCGTGAGGCGCCAAGCGACCTTCCACCTGGACTTCGCCCTCGGGCGTGTCCGGCCACGGCGGCGCCGTGTGCACGCCGGCGCCTTTGGGCACCCAACCGCGCTGCACCCAGACCACCCCCCCTTGGTCCAGCTTCAAGGGCGTGAGCAGCACGAAGCCGCTTCGCTGCTTCAAGGGACGGTTGTCGAGCCAGAGGCTTTTCGAGGGCCACCACTGGCCGCGCCAAACCACCCGGCGTGCCGACCAATCGGTGTGGGCTTGGGCTAGCACGTCGGCGATCGACACGGGCGGCAATTGCGCCGCCCGCACCCGTTCGGCCTGCAAAGCCTGCTTCTGGTGGGCTCGGTCCAACTGCCAGATGCCCAGCCGGGCGGTCCCGAGCACCACCCCGAGCGCGGCCAAGGCCACTGCGGGGCCGGTCCATCGCCCCCAACGACCGCGGTCAACGGCGGGCTGCTGCATACTCGATCGCCATGAACTGGTTGTTTCTCTTCGCCTTCTTGGGCATCTTGGGCGCGCTGGCCGGCGCGGGGTACTTCATGCTGCGACGCGGCGGTCAGCGGCGCGACGCGATGGCCAGGGCACTGGCCGTCCGTGTGGGCCTGTCGGTGACCTTGTTCTTGATCATCTTGCTCGCGTGGTCGATGGGTTGGATCGAACCCCGCGGCGTCCCGATTCAACGCTGAAGCGCCGCACCGACAAGCAAAAGCGCCGCCCACGGGCGGCGCTTTTCATGGGGCGACGTCGATCACATCCAGTACACGACGACGTACAGGCCCAACCACACCACGTCCACGAAGTGCCAGTACCAAGCGGCGCCTTCGAACCCGAAGTGGCGATCCTTGGTGAAGTGGCCCTTTTGCAGGCGCAGGGTGATGAACAGCAGCATCAGCATGCCCACGAACACGTGGAAGCCGTGGAAGCCGGTCAGCATGAAGAAGGTGCTGCCGAAGATGCCACTGGACAGCTTCAGGTTCAGGTCGCGGTAGGCGTGCATGTACTCGTAGCCCTGCACGAACAGGAACACGATGCCGAGCAGCACGGTCATCCACATGAAGGCGATGGTGCGCGCGCGATTGCCGGCCACCAAGGCATGGTGGGCGATGGTCAGGGTCACGCCCGAGGTCAGCAGCAGCGCCGTGTTCAGCGTCGGCAGGGGCCAGGGACCGATGGTTTGGAAGGCCTCGATCGTGCCGGCGGGCGAGGCCGTCATGCCAGGGTTGCTGCTGGGCCACAGGGCCTTGAAGTCGGGCCACAGCAAGGAGGTGTGCTCGAGGTTGCCCAGCATGGGCACTGAGTGGACCCGGGCCCAATACAAAGCGCCAAAGAAGGCCGCGAAGAACATCACCTCGGAGAAGATGAACCAGCCCATGCTCCAGCGGAAGCTGATGTCGATGCGGTCGCTGTACAGGCCGCCCTCGCTCTCGCGGATGGCATCACCGAACCACTGCTTCAGCACGAACAGCCAGAACAAGAGGCCAAACGCCAAGGAGTACGCGCCCCAACCATGGCCGTTGATCCACTGGCCGGCGCCCAGGATGACGAAGAACAGCCCCAATGACGCCAGCGCAGGGTGGCGCGAGGGCCCTGGAACGAAGTAGTACGGCGCTTGGCCGCTGCTATGGGTTGCACCTGCCATGAGGCTTCTCCTTGTTCTCTAAACAGTTTTTCGCTCAGCCGGCGACGCCGCTGGCAATCACCCACCGAACCAGCACCACCAACGCCGTCACGAACAGGGCGGCGCCGGCGACACCGGCAATGATCACGTGCAAGGGGTTGAGCTTGGCGATGTCTCGCTCGTGCTCGGCGCCCTTGCGCACGCCAAAAAACGACCACGCGACGGCCCGCATCGTCTGCCCCAACGAGGCGGGGCGCTGCACCGCCTCCCGCAGGTCTTGGCCGGCCTCGCTCATGCGCCTGCCTTGGCCGGCTTGGCCTGCGCGAGCTTCTTGCCCGGCACCTCAAAGAAGGTGTATGACAAGGTGATGGTGGTCACGTCTTTGGGCAACTTGGGGTCCACCACGAACACCACCGGCCACTCTTTCTCTTCACCCGGCGCCAAGGTGTACTCGTTGAAGCAGAAGCACTCGAACTTGTGGAAGTGCGCCATGCTTTGCTTCGGCGCATAGCTCGGAATGGCCTGCGCGGCCATGGTCCGATCTTGGCGGTTGCGAAAGGTGTAGTTCACCGTCACCAACTCGCCCGGATGGACCTTCACGAAGTTCTTCGCCGGCTTGAAGTCCCAAGGCCCCCGCGCATTGGCGTCGAACTCCACCGTGACCCAGCGGCTGCTGTCGATCTGCGAGTTCTTGGCCAGGTCGCGGCGCTCCACCTCGCTCAGCACGTTGATGCCCAGGGCTTCGCAAATGGCCCGGTACAGCGGCACCAAAGCGTAGCCAAACCCGAACATCAACGCGCACACCACGACCAACTTGCCCACCAGGTGCAAGTTGTCGCGATGCAACGCTCGGCTCCAGCGCTTCATGGAATCAACTCGTCAAGAACGCCATCTTGGCCATGAAACCGACCGCGAAGGCCAGCGCCACGCTGGCCAAGATCAAGCCCAGGCGGCGGTTGGCTTTGCGCTGTTCGGCGTCCATGTCAGCCAACGATCTTGGTGGCCGTGGCGTCCAGCTTCGGGGGCGTCTCGAAGGTGTGGAAAGGGGCCGGCGACGGCACTTCCCATTCCAAGCCTTCGGCACCTTCCCAGGGCCGCTGCGGGGCCTTCTCACCCTTGCCGCGCATCATGGGCAGCACGATGAACAGGAAGAAGTACACCTGCATCAGGCCGAAGCCCAGGGCGCCGATCGAAGCGATCAGGTTGAAGTCGGCGAACTGCAAGGGGTAGTCGGCGTAGCGTCGCGGCATGCCGGCCAAGCCCAAGAAGTGCATCGGGAAGAAGGTGACGTTGAAGAACAGCAGCGACAGCCAGAAGTGCAGCTTGCCGCGGAACTCGCTGTACATCACGCCGCTCCACTTCGGGCCCCAGTAGTAGACGCCAGCGAACAGGGCAAACAGCGAACCGGCCACCAGCACGTAGTGGAAGTGGGCCACCACGTAATAGGTGTCCTGGATCTGGATGTCCACAGGCGCCATCGACAGGATCAGGCCCGTGAAACCGCCCATCGTGAACACGAAGATGAAGCCCACGGCCCACAGCATGGGCACTTCGAAGGTCATCGAACCGCGCCACATCGTGGCGATCCAGTTGAAGATCTTCACGCCCGTGGGCACGGCGATCAGCATCGTGGCGTACATGAAGAACAACTGGCCCGTCACCGGCATGCCAGTCGTGAACATGTGGTGGGCCCACACGATGAACGACAGGATGGCGATCGAGGCCGTGGCGTACACCATCGAGGCGTAGCCGAACAAGCGCTTGCGGGCGAAGGCCGGCACGATCTGGCTGACGATGCCGAAGGCCGGCAAGATCATGATGTAGACCTCGGGGTGGCC
>JACCEA010866889.1_pt1 | contig 11639 bp, 6 predicted proteins | sample 7449851 | NCBI WGS metagenome assembly JACCEA01 (sample SAMN15323453, study PRJNA562643) | freshwater metagenome | isolation source: river surface water | place: USA:Blue River Watershed | collected 2017-08-18 | reverse complement strand
GTCTTGCCCGTCTTGGGCTGGGCGACGAGCAGGGCGCGCTGGCCTTTGCCGATGGGGGCGATCAGGTCGACGATGCGGCCGATGATGTTGCCGTCGCCCTTGAAGTTTTCGCGCTCGAGCTTGAACTGCTCCGTGGGGAACAACGGAGTCAAGTTCTCGAACATGATCTTGGCCTTGCTCTCCTCGGGGGAGAGGCCGTTCACGCGATCCACCTTGACCAACGCGAAGTAGCGCTCGCCGTCTTTTGGCACGCGCACCTCGCCTTCCACCATGTCGCCGGTGTGCAGGTTGAAGCGCCGCACTTGACTCGGGCTCAGGTAGATGTCGTCCGTGCTGGCCATGTAGCTGGTATCGGGCGAGCGCAGGAAGCCGAAGCCGTCGGGCAGCACTTCCAACACGCCATCGCCGAAGACTTGCTCACCCGCCTTGGCGCGCTTCTTCATGATGGCGAACATCAGCTCTTGCTTGCGCAAGCGGCTGACGTTTTCGATCTCCAGCTCCTCGCCCATCTGGATGAGGGCGGAAACGTGCAGGGCTTTGAGTTCGGACAGGTGCATGGGGTGTCAGCTGGCTCCAGCGGGGCGCACCCGTTGAGGGGCGAGGCACTGGACTGAAGGCTGGGTGGGGGAAAGGGCCGGGTGGCGCCGATGACGTGGCGGACCGGGTGGCTGGGTTCCGAGAACCGGAACCCAGCGAGCGCGCAGTTTACAGGTTGGCGTCGAGGAACTGTTGCAACTGCGCCTTGGACAGCGCGCCGACCTTGGTGGCGGCGAGTTGTCCGTTCTTGAACAACATCAAGGTGGGAATGCCGCGGATGCCGAACTTGGCCGGCACTTCGCGGTTCTCGTCCACGTTCATCTTGGCGATCTGCAGCTTGCCTTGGGTGGCGCCGGCCACTTCGTCCAAGATGGGCGCGATCATCTTGCAAGGGCCGCACCATTCGGCCCAGTAGTCCACCAGCACCGGGGTGCTGGACTTCAAAACGTCGGCGTCAAAACTGGCGTCCGACACATGCTTGATCAATTCGCTGCTCATGGGGCAATCCTTGCGGGGGGTGAGGCCGGCCGGGTCATCGACACCGCCGTGCTTATCGGGTAGGGGCCCCACAGGTGAGGGCAGAATCATTCTTACACAAGGGGTGGACGAGATTGACAGCGCAGGATGACCGCGTCGAGCAGGGCTCGGTGCCTTGGGAGGCCGATGCGTCGGTCGAGGCGTTTTGGCGGAAGTTGGCGCGCCAAACGCTGGATTGGCTGGCGGGTCACGAGATCCCGGCGCGAGACGCCATCGTGCTGCTGCCGTTTGCCCAGCATTTGGGCTTGGCGCGGCGCGCCTTCGGTGCCTTGGGGCCCTGGCTGCCACGCTTGGAGACCACGCGAAGCATGGCATCCGCGCTGGGGCCGCAGGACTTGCCCCAGGAAGGTCAACTCAGTGGCGACACGGCGCTTGACCTGATCCAGGCGCAGGTCCTCATGCAGCAGCACCGGCTGACGGCGGGCGACGCCCGGGCCGATCGCCTGCACGCACGCCAAGTGGTGGAGCTGGCCCAGGCGCTGCAAAAGGCCGCGCATGCCCAGGCGCCGGCGGTTCGAGCGCCGTATTGGGCCAGGGTGACGGCGGCGTTGGCGCGGCAAGGGCAGGATGAACTGGAGGCCGCCCTGTCGCAGTTGGCGTGCACCTGGGCGCAGCGCGGACCCGCTCCCGCGACCGACGCTTTGTTCCGGCACCCCGCCCGTGCGTGGGTCTTGTTGGAGGCCGGACGGCCCGATCCGCTGGCACGTGCCGTGTTGGTCCACGCGCAGGGGCCCGCCTTGCGCTTGACACTGCCCCCCGATCTGAGCCTCGACGCTCAGGCGGTGGCATGGCGCGTTCAGTGCCTGGACGAGGCGGCCGCTCTGCCATCGGCTGCGGCAGCTCAGGTGTTGCAAGCCCTGGCGCGGGGCGAAGGTCCGGTGCTGGTGCCCGCCGTGGACCGCGCCCTGCTGCGCCAAACCTTGGCGCTGCTGGCGCCTCACGGCCTGACGGTGCAAGACGAAACGGGCGGCAGTTTGGCCACCCAAGGCCCAGCGGCGGCCCTTCGGCACTTGGTGCGTGCGGCGGCTCAAGGGGACATGGACGAGCTGCTGGCTTGGGCCAAAAGTCCGCTGGCGCCCGCGCAGGTCGACGGCGCTCCTTATTTGGAAGCGTGGGCGCGACGCCACCGCGTTGCGCGCTGGCAGGGCGCCGGCCCTGGTGGCGAAGCCGGGGAAGTTTGGCGTCGCTTGGGCGCGGTGGCGCAGCCCTTGCGCGAGGGCCCCGACCGTCGATCGTTGCAGCACTGGCTGAATGCACTGCGGCAGGTGCTGACCCATTGCCAAGCCCTGGACGGGGCGCGCTGGTCGGACGCTCAGCGGCCCTTGTGGCGGGCGGTGCTGGACGTGCTGTGGCTGACCCGCAGCCCATGGCCCGGCAGTGCGGCCGAGCGGCTGCTGGCGCAGCCCTTGCGCACTGCCGAATGGCTGGCCTGGTTGGACGAGGCGCTTCAGGCCCCCGTGCCCCTGCCGGTCGCCGCCGGCAGTCCGCACGTCGTGGTCACGCCCCTCGGTCGTGCGCTGTTGCGGCCCTTCGGCACGGCCGTGTTGGCCGGGTGCGATGCGGCGCGCTGGTCGGTCGGACCGGTGGCGCCCGCGCTGCTGGGGCAGGCCCTGGCTGCCGAGCTAGGCTTGCCGCACCGGGAGGCGGCGCAGGCCGCGCAGTGGGAGGCCTTGCAGCAGCTCGTACGCCTGCCGCGCGTCATTTGCCTTCACGCCCGGCAAAGCGATGGCGTGCCTTTGGACTGGGCGCCGTCGCTCTTGCGGCTGCGGGCGTCGATGGGCACCGAGGCGTGGGTCCCCGCGCCGGAGGCCCGCGAGCCGGTGGCGCCGCAGCGCCGGCAGCTGGCCCGTGCCGAAGTGCCTGCGCCCGGCTGGTTGCCGGCGCGCTGGAGTGCCAGCCAAGTGGCTGCGCTGCGCGACTGCCCCTACCAATTCTTCGCCCGGGTGCGCTTGGGTTTGGACGACCCCGACGAAATCGATCGCGACCCAGATGTCCGCGACTGGGGGCGTTGGCTGCACGCCGTGTTGCACGAAGCGCACACGCTGGGCGACCCGGTGCTGCACTGGGACACCGCCTGCCGCAGCGTGCTGGCGCGCGAGGGCGTGAGCGACGATGAGTCGTGGCCGTTCTTGGCCCTGTTGCAGCGTTGGGGCCCCGCCTACTGCGCCTGGTGGGCTGCCGAAGCGGTGGCCGGCAGGCGCGTGGAGTCCAGCGAGCGCAAGCTCGAAGTTGCTGTGTGGGACGACGACGCCTTGCTGCAAAGCGTGCAGTGGGTGGGCCGGGCCGACCGCATCGACACCCTGGGCGACGGGGCGCGTCAATTGCTCGACTTCAAGACCAGTTCTGCCGAGAGCCTCAAGGTCCGTGTGCTCGACGACCCCCAACTGCCCTTTTATGCCGCCCTGCTGAACCGGCTGGACGAGCCCGTGGCCCAGGCGGCCTACGTGGCGCTGGAGAGCAAAACCCGCAGCGTCAAGGCGGTGCCAACGCCCAACCTGACCGAGGCGGAACGGCAGCTGAAGGACGGCCTGGCCGACGACCTGCGCCAACTGCATGCGGGCGAGCCCTTGCGGGCCTTGGGCGAGGGCCGTGCCTGCGAGCACTGCGCGGCGCGCGGGCTGTGCCGGCGGGATGAATGGAGCGTGGCATGAGCCCGCTGGCCTACCGGGTGGACGGTCGGCCCGTCGAGACCGCGGCGTTTTACGCCCTGGCCTGCGACCCTGCGCGCTCGGTGGTGGTCGAGGCCTGCGCGGGGGCGGGCAAGACCTGGATGCTGGTCGCGAGATTGCTGCGCGCCTTGTTGAACGGCGTGCCGCCCGAGCACATCGTGGCCATCACCTTCACCCGGAAAGCCGCGGCCGAGATGCGCGACCGCCTGTGGCAGTTGCTGGACGAGCTGGCGCTTGCCGACGAGCCCGGGCGCATCCAAGCGCTCACGGACCGTGGCGTGCCCCTGGCGCAAGCGCAATTGCAGGCGGCGCAATTGCCAGGCTTGGCAGATCGGCTGCGGGCGGCCCCCCAGGGCGTGGCGGTGTACACCTTCCACGCGTGGTTTGCCCAGTTGCTGCGCGCGGCGCCTGCCTCGGTGTTGGGCCGGCTGGGCCTGGCGCCAGAGCTGCAGTTGCTGGACGACGAGCGCAGCCTGGCGCGCCCGCTGTGGCGCCGCTTGCACCGCGCGGTGAGCGCCGATGCCGGCTTGCAGGCTGATTACCTGGGCCTGGCCGCGCGCCACGGGCGTGCGGCGCTCGAGGCCTGGCTGGAGACCGCATGGAGCAAGCGGGTCGAGATCGAACGGGCAGGCCCCGCGTGGCTCGATGCCGTGCCGGCGCCCGAGGGCCTGACCAACGACCAAGACGGTGCTGAGTTGATCGATGCCTGGCAGGCCGAGTTTTCGGCGTTGGCGGTGCGTCTGGGGCAGGCCAAGGGCAAGAAGGCCCAGGACGCCGCCACCAAGGTGGAGCAGGCCCTCGCCTTGCCCACCCCGGCCCAGCGCTACGCAGCGCTGCGCCTGGCCCTGTGCACGGCCGAGGGCGAACCTCGCAAATTGGGCGACGTTGAAGGGCAGCAGGCCCTGTGCGATCGGCTCGATTTGGTCGACGCCGTGCTGCGCCAGCAGGCGGCACGTCGGGATCACCAAGCGCTCTGCCGCCTGTCGGACGCCTTGCTGGCCGCTTGGGCCGCATTGAAGCGCGAGCGGGGCCTAGTCGACATGAGCGACCTGGAACAAGGCGCGTGCGCCTTGCTGGCACAGGACGACGCGGCGGCCTGGCTGCAGCAGCGCCTGGACGTGCAAGTGCGGCTGCTGCTTGTGGACGAGTTCCAGGACACCAGCCCTTTGCAGTGGCAGGCTTTGTCGGGTTGGCTGTCCAGCTACAGCGGTGCAGGGGGTGGTCGAGCGCCTTCGGTCTTTTTGGTGGGCGACCCCAAGCAAAGCATTTACCGCTTCCGCCGTGCCGAGCCCCGCGTGTTTGCCCACGCCCAGCGTTTTGTGGTGGACGGCTTGGGCGGGCATCTGCTGGACTGCGACCACACGCGCCGCAACGGGCCGGCGGTGCGAGACGCGGTGAACCGCTGCTTCGAGCGCTTGACGCTGGCCGGGCGCTACACAGGGTTTCGCACCCACACGGGCCCCGATACCGACCCACCCTGGGCCGGCTTGTGGGCCTTGGACGAGCCCGACGCCGAGCCCGCAGCCCACGCCGAGGCGGCGCCAGAGGAAGGCTGGCGCGCCAGTTTGACGCAGCCTCGGCGCGAGCCCGAGTTGGCCCGGCGTCAGCCGGAGGCCGAGCGCGTGGCCTCGCTGGTGACGCAACTGTTGAGCGAACCCGGTGCGTCTCCAGGGTCGGTGATGGTGCTGGCCCGCAAGCGCAGTGGCTTGACCTTGTTGGCCGACGCGCTTCGGCAGCGCGGCATTCCTTCTGAGATCAACGAAGAGCAACCGCTGCTGGACGTGCCGGTGGTGCAGGATGTGGTGGCGCTGCTGGACGTGATGGCCTCGCCCGATCACAACTTGGCCTTGGCGCAAGTGCTGCGCAGCGCGCTGTTCGAGGCCAGCAGCGAGGACCTGATGGCCTTGTGCGACGCCGCCGCAGGCCGACCCTGGTCCGAAACCCTGGCCCTAGGCGATTGGGCCGATCGCCCGGCGCTGGCCCGCGCTGCTGCGCTGTGGCGGCATTGGCAGCGCGACCTGCGGGACATGCCGCCCCTGGAGGCCTTGACCCGCATCGTCCGCGATGCCGACCTGCAGGCCGCCCTCGCGAGCCGACTCCCGCCCAGCGAGGCCGAGGGTCAACTGGCCGCGCTGGACGCCTTGTACGCCCAGGCGCTGGACCTGCAAGCCGGTCGCTTTTGGACCCTGTACGGCTTCGTGCGCGCCTTGCGCGAACGCGCGCCGAGCTGGCAGCGCCCCGTGAGCGGCCACGGGGTGCGCCTGTTGACCGTGCACGGTGCCAAGGGCCTGGAGGCCGACACCGTGGTGCTGATGGACACCGACGCCCCGCCACCCCGCGCCCAGACGCAAACCTTGCTGGTGGATTGGCCCGTGGACAGCGCGCGTCCTCGCTGCGTGGCTTTTGTGGCCAGCGAATCGCGCCCACCGCCCCTGCTGCAGCCTTTGATGGACGAGGAGCGCGACCAGCGGCTGCGCGAAGAACTGAACGGCCTCTACGTGGCGCTCACCCGAGCCCGGCACCGCGTCATCGTCAGCCGCACCCGCTACACACGCGGCGGCAGCGACGACAGCTGGTGGCAACTTCTGGCCATGGCGGACCGACCGCGCTGGACGCTGCACGCGCCCCCGGCCCTGCCCGCCAGTGCCCTTGGCCTCAAGGTGTGGCGGCTGCCGACGTGGGTGGCGCCGGAGAGCGCGCAGATCGCGACCAGCGATGCGGACGACCCCCGCGCTGCCGCCTTGGGCGAGGCCTTGCACCGCGTGCTGGAGTGGGCGACCCAACCGCAGGCCGCGGGGCAGCGCGCGGCATGGTGTGCGGCGGCTGCCCAGATGTACGCGCTGGACGGCGCTGCGGTGCAGGCCCTGACCCGGGCGGTCGATGCCGTGCTGGACAGCCCGGAGACGCGCGCCTTCATGGGCGCCGAGCCCTTGCTGTGGGCGGGCAACGAGGTTGCCCTGATGCACGAGGGGCAGGAGCTGCGCCTGGACCGCCTGGTTTTGCGCCCGGCGCCGCCCGGCCAAGCCCCGACCTGGTGGGTGTTGGACTTCAAGTTGAACCCCGCGCCGTTGCGCCAGGCCGAGTACTTGGTGCAGATGGCGCGCTACCGGGCGGCGGTCTCGCGCATGCAGCCGGGCGAGCCGGTGCGGGGCGCGTTCATCAGCGCCGACGGGCGACTTCACGTCTCGGACTAGAATCGCGGGCTTGGTCGTCGGGGTGTAGCGCAGCCTGGTAGCGCATCTGCTTTGGGAGCAGAGGGTCGGAGGTTCGAATCCTCTCGCCCCGACCAACCAACCACAACTTGCCGTTTCTGCCCGTGCACGAGGACCCACAAGGTCCTCGTTTTGCATTTCAGGGCCCAGAAACATCAGCGTTTACCCCAAGCACGAGGTTGGCATGCCCCTCTTAAGCCTTACCGACGAACAAGTCGCCACCTGGAGCCGCGAGCAAAAAGACCGCTGGTGGCTGGAGAACGTATTCCGCGGCGACATGCCGCAGCTCACGCTGCGCTCCGCGCTCACGGGCTTTTTGTTGGGCGCGGTCTTGTCGGCCACGGGCTTGTACATCGGCGCCAAGACCGGCATCGGCGTGGGCGTGGGCCTGACCTCGGTGATCTTGGCGTTCGCCTTGTTTCGGGCGCTGGCCAACAGCGGCTTGGTGAAGGACTTCACCATCCTTGAGAACAACTGCACCCAGTCCATCGCCACGGCGTCGGGCTACGTGGTCAGCCCGCTGTACTCCAGCTTGGCGGCGGTGATGGTGGTCACGGGCACGATCATTCCCTGGTGGCAGCTGATGATTTGGCTGTTCGTGGTGTCCTTGATCGGCGTGATGCTGGCCTTCCCGCTGAAGCGCAAGTTCATCAACGACGACCAAGCCCCCTTCCCGGAGGGCCGTGCTTGTGGCGTGGTGCTGGATTCCCTCTACACCGGCGACGCCGGCGACGGCATGTTCAAAGCCCGCTTGCTGGGTCTGGTGGCCGGCGGTGCGGCGCTGTACCAGGCCATCGTCAGCACAGGTTGGATGAAGCTCATCCAGTTCAAGGTGCTGATGCTCGATCAGTGGGCCGGCGTGAAGCAGGTCTGGCACTTCCGCGAGCGCCTGGACGAGTACTACTACATGTGGGCCGCCAAGGCCGACGGCTTGATCCCGACCATCCTGGGCACCGACGTGCGCCAGTTGGGCCTGCGCCTGACCTTGGACGTCGCCATGATCGGCGTGGGCGGGCTGATGGGCATCGCGGTGGCCACCAGCTGCTTGATCGGTGCCATCATCAACTTCGGCGTGCTGGCCCCGCTGATGATCCAGATCGGCGACATCGTCCCCCGCACGGCCGCGGACGGCAGCGTGATCGCCATCAACCGCTCGGAGATCGTCAACCAATGGTCGCTCTGGTGGGGCGTGACCATGATGGTGGTGGGTGCGCTGGTGGGCTTGATCGCCAAGCCGGAGATCTTCAAAGGCATCTTCAAGCGCGGCAGCAAGAAGGCCACGGAGGGCGTTGACGTGCTCAAGCACATCGAAGTGCCGCTGTGGGTCAGCTACATCGGCGTGCCGGTGACCAGCCTGTTGGGCGCTTGGGTCACGCATGCCTTCTTCGGCGTGCCGTTCTGGATCGCGCTGGTGTCCTTGCCGCTGATCTTCGTGCTGACCATCATCGGCACCAACTCGGTGGCCTTGACCTCGTGGGTGCCCACCGGCTCCATGGCCAAGATCACCCAGTTCACCATGGGCGCCATCGACCGCGCCAACCCGGCCAGCAACTTGCTGCCGGCGGCGATGACGTCGGAAATCGCCAGCAACACGGCGCACCTGTTGTCGGACATCAAGCCCGGTTACATGCTGGGGGGCAAGCCGCGTCACCAGGCCATCGGTCACGTGATCGGCAACGTGGCGGGCATTGCCTGCTGCGTGCCCTTGTTCTTCCTGCTGTTCTTGCCCGCCGACAGCCAAGGCGTGCGCAGCACCGCCACCATCTTCACCGACCAGTTCGCCATGCCAGCGGCGCTGCAGTGGAAGGGCGTGGCCGACCTGATTGCCAACGGCCTCTCCAAGCTGCCGTCGTCGGCCATCATCAGCATGGTGATCGCCGCGATCGCCGCGGTGGCGATCGAACTGCTGCGCATCAAGTTCAAGGGTAAGTTCGGCCTGTCCGCCGTGGCCATCGGCCTGGGCGTGGTGCTGCCGCCCGAGTACACCTTCACCATGTGGGTGGGCGCGCTCTTGTTCTGGTTCATGGGCCGCAAGCACAAGACGGCCGGCACCAAGGGCCACCGCATCTGGGTGGAGGGCTTGGAGCCGATCTGCGCGGGCTTGATTGCCGGCGCTGCCTTGATGGGCATCGGCAACGCGATCTTGAACGTGGTGCTGGCCTGAGAGGCCTGACAATGAGAACGGGCCGCTGTGAGGCGGCCCGTCTTCCAGCAACTGGCGGTAGCTCAACTGGATAGAGCAGCGGCCTTCTAAGCCGCAGGTCGGGGGTTCGAGTCCCTCCCGCCGGGCCAGCCTTTCACTTGCGGGCGTACTGCTTGGCGCCGAACAGAGCGTCGCGCGCCTGTTCGTTGGTAAGCGCGCGCCACTGGTCGGACAGCACCTTCACGCCCCGCTGCACCGCCGGGCGCTTGTCCATTTCGTCGAACCAGCCTTTGAGGTGCGGGTAGTCGGCCATGTCGACGCCTTGGTTCCTCCAGCTTCGCAGCCAGGGCCAAACGGCCATGTCCGCGATGCTGTACGTCCTGCCGCCGATGTACGGGCTTTGCCCCAAGCGCTTGTTCATCACGCCGTACAGGCGTTTGGCCTCGTTGGTGTAGCGGTCGATGGCGTAGGGAATCTTTTCTGGGGCGTACAGCCGGAAGTGGTGAGCCTGACCCAGCATGGGGCCCACGCCGCCCATCTGGAACATCAGCCACTGCAGCACTTCGTACTTGGCCGAAACCGACTCGGGCAAGAACTTGCCAGTCTTCCCGGCCAGGTACAGCAGGATGGCGCCAGATTCGAACAGTTGCAGCGGCTTGCCATCGGGGCCTTGGGGATCGACCAAGGCGGGAATTTTGTTGTTCGGGCTGATGCGCAAGAACTCGGGCTCGAACTGCTCGCCCTTGCCGATGTCGACGGCATGCACGCGGTAGGGCAGGCCGCACTCTTCCAACATGATGTGCACTTTGTGCCCATTGGGGGTGGCCCACGAATAGACTTCGAGCATCTCGGTCTCCAGTGGCGTTGCTTCCCCATGGTACTCAAACAGGTCAAGCATTGGATGAAGCTTCGGGCCCATGCCTCGCAATGGAAGCCGGTGGCCGACTGGGCCGCCAAGCGCGGCGCCCAGTTCAGCATCGACGAAGAGGACGGGGCAGAGGGCTTCAGCATCGTCGAGGCCCACAACCCGCTGGGGCCCTTGTTGATGGAGTGGGGCGCGCCACAGCGCGACTACGTGCAGGGCGCCGAGTTGCGCCTGCGCTGGGACTTGAAGCTCAAGTCGGACCTGCAGGTGATGGTGCTGGAGCGCAGCCTGATGGACCGCCTAGAGGGGCAGGTCTTTGAGGCCTACACCGACACGCTGCAAACGCGCATCGACACCGACACGCCCGAGGAGATGCGCTGGCTGGTGATGTTCCCTCGCTTGGAGCAGTGGTCGGGCAAGGTCGTGCGCCAACGCTTCGGTGCCGTGGGTGCGTCGGCCGAAATGATTCAGGAATGGTTGGCTGGCTCTTTGTCCGACGTGCTGGCGCTGGCCAGCCAAGATTTGGTGCCCGTGGGGCACCCCTTCGTGATGCTCACGCAGCGCGGCAACCTGTACCTGCGGCACCAGATGCCCGAGATCGATCTCGATCAAATGCAAGGCCTGTTGCGGGTCGCCGAGGTGGCGGCGCGGGAGGCCATCGCCCTCAACAAGCGCGTGACCGACCCGGTTTGGGCGCCGACCAACACGTCGGTGTTTCCGCCGTCCACGCCGCCCTCGGGCAGCGCATGAGCCGTATCGCAGCGGCCTGGGTCGTTGCGAGGGCTTAGGTCGTCAGAGCTCGTACGAGGCGCTGGCACCGCCCAGCGCGCGTTGAAGCAAGGGCGCGCTCAGGCGGTCGGACAGCAGGCCCGCGAACGCCAGCACGTGATTGCGCAGGTAGACGCCTCGCTTGAATGCCACCCGGGCCACGTTGTGACCGAACAGGTGGCCCACCGGGCGGGCCACAAGGTCGGCGCTGTTCGCCTCTTCCCGCACTGCCATCTCGGCCACCAGTCCGATGCCGAACCCGGCCCGGACGTAGGTCTTGATGACGTCGGCATCGATGGCTTCCAGCACCACGTTGGGGGCGAGGTTCCGGGCGGCGAACGCGCGGTCGATGCGCGAACGACCAGTGAACGAGGGGTGGTAGCTGATCAAGGGCTGCTCAGCCAACTGCGCCAAACTCAGTGCGTCCACTGCGGCCAGCGGGTGCTCACGCGGCATCACGGCCACGTGCTGCCATTCGTACCAAGGCAACGAAAGCAATTCGTCGAACTCGTCCAGCGACTCGGTGGCCAAGCCAATCACCGACGTTTCGTCGAGCACCATCTGCGCCACCTGCTTGGGGTTGCCTTGGTGCAGGCTGATCTGCAACTTCGGAAACTGCTTGCGAAGCTGTGCCAGCGGGCCGGGCAGCACGTAGCGGGCTTGGGTGTGGGTGGTGGCGATGGACAGCTGCCCGCTGTCTTGCCGCGAAAACTCCTCGCCGATGCGCTTGAGGTTGGCCACCTCGCGCAGGATCAAGTCGATGCTTTTCAGCACCTGTTGCCCCGGGTCGGTGATCCGCCGCAAGCGCTTACCGTGCCGGGAAAAGATGTCGATGCCCAGTTCCTCTTCCAGCTCCAGGATGGCCTTGGACACGCCGGGCTGTGACGTGTGCAGGGCCTTGGCGGTTT
>JACCEA010952826.1_pt1 | contig 11641 bp, 9 predicted proteins | sample 7449851 | NCBI WGS metagenome assembly JACCEA01 (sample SAMN15323453, study PRJNA562643) | freshwater metagenome | isolation source: river surface water | place: USA:Blue River Watershed | collected 2017-08-18 | reverse complement strand
CCAGCATTGATAAAAATCCTGCGAGCCAATACGTTTACCCAAAGCACCATAGGGATGAAAATAGGATTGGTTTTTTGCTCGCCAATCGACAAATTTAATGCCGAGCTTGTAGCACGCCTGGGTTTCGCGAATAAATTCTTCTTCATCTATTCCCAAGCTGGTAACCAGGCGAACCACAGGCGGAATCGTCGATTCCCCCACGCCAATGGAACCAATATCATCCGACTCCACCAACTCAATGTCACAAGAGCCAGGCTTTAAATGCGCGGCAAGCATGGACGCCGCGATCCACCCCGAGGTGCCTCCACCGAGAATGACAATTTTTTTGAGGGGATTAATACTGGCCGTCATAAATCATTTTGCCCACACGCATTTAACATTATTCGCACGAAAACCACTCAACACCTAGCTAGCGAAACGACAACATAGTTTGCTCGCTTTCTTCCGGCTCGGTCGTAAAACTCCAATAGGCACCACTACAAGTCTGTATCGCTTTGCGCAACACATCGATCGCCTTGTGACGAGGAAAGCTAGCCCGCCAGGCGAGCGCCAGGCGCCGCTGACCACCCGGAATCGCCAGCGGCCGCGCCACCAAACGATTGGCGTGACACAGACTGGCTTCCGCTGCCGAGCGCGGCAATATACTCAAGCCTAACCCGGCAGCCACCATATAGCGAAGTGTTTCCAGGCTGTTGCCCTCTGCACGCAGCACTACCTCACCACTTTGCAAATCTGCACGCAAGGCCGGACACAACGCCAGCACCTGCTCACGCAAGCAATGCCCCTGCCCCATCAATAAAAGTTGCTGCGGCTGGATATCTGCAAGGGTAATTTCTGCTTTGTGCGCAAGACTGTGATTTCTGGGCATGATGAGCACCAGCGGCTCATCGAATAACTCCTGGGTGACAACGTCAGATTCACTGAACGGCAAAGAAACCAGAATCACATCCAGAACCCCGTCACGCAATTTTCTGCGCAAGTTTTCGGTGTAATCCTCCTGCACCAGCAACGGCATACCAGGAACCTGCTTTTGAAGATGGGGAATTAATTGCGGCAGTAAGTAAGGGCCCATCGTAAAAATCGTACCCAACGCCAGCGGGCTACCCAGTTGATCCTTTCCCGCCTCAGCCAGCGTCTTAATAGCCTCAGTTCCGGCTAATAGTGCTTTCGCTTGCCTCACAATACGTTCACCCATCACCGTAGGCTTTACGCCGGTTTTGGTGCGCTCAAATAACTCTACCCCCAACTCCTCTTCCAGCTTTTTTACCGCCACGCTCAAGGTAGGCTGACTTACGTGGCAGCGCTCGGCCGTGCGACCAAAGTGCTGCTCTTCAGCGAGAATAACCATGTAACGCAATTCTGTGAGAGTCATAAACGCACAAACAACCCGATAAAAAAGTCCGCAACCAGTGTGACCCGATCCCGGCAATAAGGCAAAAAAACAAGGTTAGCTGAGCACTATAACAATTGCCCAAGCCCCCTAAGCACTTTCCCTGCAGAGACTTGCTCTGATTGCAACCTGCCAGTTATCCATCCGGGAAAGCAAAGTCATTCCGAGCAAGCCATCCCATCAATGCCGAAGGCCATCAAAATCTATCAGTGACCTCTGAGGGGCGGCTTCACACGCCAGCATTTAGTGTCGACAAAGTTTACACCGGAAAACCAACACTCAAAAACATGAGAACTGCATCACACAAAAAATCAATAACTTACGCCATATGGCGCGAAAATTGCTAATTGTGCAAATACCAAACAACGATAACCCACTCAATCAACTTAATGGACTTAGCTCTATGCACTCACTAAAACTCGCTCTCGCAGGGCTTGCGATTGCTTTTGGATTTATTAGCACCGCGAATGCGACGCCAATAACGTTCAATCTTACTTCCCCGGACTCTCGCAGCGGTATTTACAGCAGCACCTATGCGATGCAATACAACTACGAAGAAGAAGATCTTGGCTTGGCAGTTACCGGCTGGTCTTACGGTATTAAAACCACCACCACAAAAACCTGTAAGAAATACGACCGTAAAGGCGCGTGTAAAGAGTGGAAAACTACCACTACCACTAGCTTGAACGAAGCGATTGAGCAGGACTATGTTGGCAAATGGGATGGTTTAGGCGTTGAAAAAACCGACACTCCCAACCACGCGGTTGACAATGAGGCGGGCGACTACGATATGCACCTGCTCTCTTTCGATGAAATGGTGAAACTGACTGCTCTTGATATCGGCTGGTATCAAACAGATACCGACATATCTATTCTTGCGTTTAACGGTACCAGCTTCGACAACAGCTCATTACTGGGAAAAAAATGGCAGGATTTGATTGGTAACGGTTGGCAATTGGTGGGCAACTATTACAACGTCGATAACGGCCCAAATAACGGCGCTGTCAATGCAGGTGGCATAACATCTCAATACTGGTTGGTTGGCGCCTACAACAGCAACTTTGGCAATGCGTTTACTGGTCCAAACGTCGACAAATCCAAAGGCAACGACTACTACAAACTCAAAGGGGTGGTTGTTGAGCGCCCGGTCAAGATTCCTGAGCCAGGTACAGCACTCTTATTAGCGATGGGGTTGCTCGGGCTGACACTTGCTCGCCGCCGCACCATCTAGTTCACATCGCCAGAACAGCAGATTAAAAAAGGGCACCTCGGGTGCCCTTTTTTATTGCCTATAAATCTGAATCGCTTATGATGGCGCCGCTTTATAAAAATAAAAAGAAGACAGGGACAACAATAACAACATACTCGCGAGGTAAAGTTATGCTTAAACGAATCGCCCTATCCCTTGTACTATCCAGCAGTTTCCTACTCGCAAGCCTAAGCGCCAGCGCCCAACAGTTCAACGTTTTACTGTTTACCAAAACCAATGGCTGGCACCATGAAGCCATCAACGAAGGTGTAGACGCGGTGCGCAAACTGGCGGTGCGCCACCACTTCGCGGTGGATTGGCACGAAGACGCCAGTATTTTTAACGATGAAAAATTAAAAAAATATCAGGCCGTCATCTTCCTGATGACAACCGGCGATATTCTCAACGATGAACAGCAAGCCGCCATGGAGCGCTTTATTCGCTCCGGCAAAGGCTTCGTGGGCGTGCACAGCGCCTCCGATACTGAATACGACTGGGATTGGTACACCAAAATGGTAGGCCGCACGTTCCATATTCATCCGGAAATCCAAACTGCCGAACTGGAAGTACTCAACCAGAAATTCCCCGGCGTTGAGCGCATGCCAGAACGTTTTTTATGGACCGATGAATGGTACGAATTCGGTGCAGAACGCATTAAGGGTTTGAATTACATTTTGGCAGTTGATGAGCAAACCTTTAATCCAACAGTAGATTGGGGAACCAAAAAAGGACAAGGGATGGGCAAGTTCCACCCCATTGCCTGGTATCACAACTACGATGGCGGTCGCGCCTTCTATACCGCACTGGGCCATTTACCCGCAACCTACAGCGATAAAATGTTCCTGGAACATATTTATGGCGGGCTTTATTGGGCCGCTACTGGTAAAGGCATTCGCAAAAAATAACCCCTGACAAAAACCTACATTTAATAACAAGATTATGAAAACATTCTTTAAGACCTACGCGCGATTTATTTATCCAATCGTCATTTTGCTGGTCTCATACAGCATTTATTTTCCCTACTACGGCACACCTCAGGCGATGTTCTGGGATGAAAACTACCACGTGCCCAATGCGCAAAAACACATCGATGGCATGATGTATATGGAACCACATCCGCCGCTCGGCAAAATGCTGATGGCCGTTGGTGAAGTTTTATTTGGCGATAATGAGGGCATTAACAAGCAGGCACTGTTAGAAACGGATTATTTAACTGGCGATGCAGCACCACCCACGATGACCTACAAAGGATATCGCTGGCCGTCGGTGGTAATGATGGCCTTTTCGGTAGTGTTTTTTTACGGAATTATCAACTGTATCACCCAACGGATGTGGCTTGCTGCCGCGTTTACGTCGTTGGTAATTTTCGATAACGCGTTGGTGATTCATTCTCGCGCTGCACACCTCGATGGTATTCAACTATTTTTTGTTCTCGGTGCTGTGTACTTTTTTGTCCGCGCTGCAACTCAATTTATTCATTACCAGCGCGCCGTACGCTTATCAGACTACGTTATCATTGGTATATGGATTGGCTTGGGAATAATGGTCAAAGTTACCGCCGCCATTTTACTGTTGCTGTTTGCGATGCTTTATATTGTTGAACAATGGCCACAAATTAAAATTTGGGATTGGCGCGCACTACTAAAACGCTTGGTAACAACTGTGCCTTCTGCGGTAATCCCCGTTGTGTTGTGCATACTGGCAGTATTTTATATACACATAGGTATGGGCACTAAAGTGGTAGCCGACAAAACCTATAAAGCATCGCCGGAGTATTTAAATCAAATCCGAATGGGAGACACCTGGTCATTTAAGACCTTTCAGTTGGGCTTACGTGATAACTGGAAATACATGAGTGAATACGCAGACGGGGTGCCACGCCTGGATGTGTGTAAACCGGACGAAAACGGCAGCTACGCGCTGGGCTGGCCACTGAGCAAAAAAACTATCAGTTACCGTTGGGACAGAAACGTGGAAGACGGTAAGGTAATTGTTAAATACAAATACCTAATTGGTAATCCGATTGTGTGGTTCTCTGTGGTGGGCGGATTAATTTTGTCTATCGGATTAATCATCAGCCGCTACGTATACAACAACCCAGTGAAGGATGAAAAACTCTTTTATTGGATTTGCGCCTTCACTGGACTCTATCTCGCCTATATGGTGACCATCCTGCAAATTGAGCGGGTGATGTACCTCTACCACTATTTTATTGCGCTGATTTTCGGAGCGATAAATCTCTCGCTGATTTACACCTATATTTATCGCGATGAAGTTATTGCCAATAATAAACACACAATTATCAATACAGTCCTATTTGCAGCGCTGGTGATTGCAATTTTTGCTTTCTTCTCGCCGTTCACTTACAGCTTCGGCCTAACCGAAGATCAATTTGAAATGCGCAACTGGTTCGAATTTTGGAAGCTGCAGGTGGTGAGATAACAATTATGAACATTCAATCCTACTTAACTAAAAACTGGCTGTTCTCATTTGCACTCCTATTTGTGAGCCTGCTTATCGTCTACCGAATCGTTCCCGTCACCGTGGACCACGTTGTTAAACTGGTAATCAGTAAAAATCGCGTGAGCATCGCCAATATTTACCAACAACGCGACATAGAAAACACCAGCGAAGTCTGGGTGGACGTATTGGACCTAGAACATAAAAGCCGGTTCGGTCACCCCAAGCTGGGAAATGTAGCCAATTATTCGGATGATTTTTTTGTCGATGTTGACCATAAAATCACCGTGAAAAATTCGGACACCTATCGCTTTATGGTAGGCAGTGATGACGGTTTTTCCTTGAGCATAGACGGCAAACTTATTTGTGAACACCTTGGCGATCGCCCATTCAGCGTGCAGCCTTGCCTGATCCACCTTGCAGAAGGAGAGCACCAAGTGCATGTCTCCTATTTCCAGGGGTACGGCAATTCCGGTTTCACTGTCGAGTATGCGCGCGGCGATGAAAAGCCGCGCTGGTTTGGAGAGGATTCAAACAGCGTAAAATTCTAAACGCTGATTCGTTCCCGCCAATAACGCCTGCTTTTGCAGGCGTTTTGTTTTTATAGGTATTAAGCTTTTAGCGCCATATTGAACCACACCTCACTACCATAGGAACAGGCCCGCACTGTCTCTGCGCCAAGCTTCAAACTTTCGCAATTCCATCTTCTTCCGCGATTCACAATTCACAACCCTTGCCCATACTAAAGCGGCTTTCGCTTTGCCACGGTCACTTGTGCAACCCAAGCGCAACATTTAAGGGAAGTAATGATGAAAACTTTGCTCGCCAACCGCGTCTTTGTCAAAACGATTTCGCTATGCCTGCCACGGCTATTATCAGCATTATTACTCTGTGCCACATCACCTGCCATTGCCAAAACAATCCATGTCACTAAAAAAATAGATTCGCAAGATGGTATTTGCGATAGCGATTGCTCACTGCGCGAAGCAATTAATTACGTAAATAGCCATAAAGGCCCTAGCCATAGCATTATTTTAGATACCGGAATTTACCAGATATCGCTGATCACACCCCGCGATAGCGAAGAAAATGAAGCCGGTGTGGAAGATGACAACCAAAATGGTGATATAGATATCTGGGGTAAAGTGACAATTTATGGATCAACACAAGGGCAAACTACTATCGATGCGCAACGACTGGATCGGCATTTCACAGTGGCATTCGGTGCCGATGTTACGTTAAAAAATCTTCGTTTGGTCAACGGCATGACCCAGATGCAGGGTGGCTCCATTATGAATCTCTCCACGCTGAACATTGTGGATTGCCAATTTTCCGACAACACTGCCGAAGCTTTCTTCAACGATGCCGCGGGTGGTGCCATCAACAACCAACAACGACTCACGATAAAACGCACAGAGTTTACTGACAACCTAGCCATTGCACACAACCATTTAAAAGCTATTGGCGGCGCATTGCATAACGCAGGTTATCTCTCTATGCGCGATAGCAGTTTTCGTCGTAACAAAACAGTATCCGCTGTAAATGAAAGTTACGGCGGCGCGCTGCACAATCAATATAACGCTGATATAGCGCGATCTTTGTTTACTGAAAACCGTGCCGAAACCGGTGGGATGGCGATTTACAACTCGCGCAATTTAACAGTCGCCAACAGCACTATTAGTGGCAACCTGGGAGATGGCAATTCCACCAACGGCGCAGTGCACAATATCGGCAAGCTCTCACTCATTCACACCAGCATTGTAAGCAACACCCTTGGTAGTGGCTTTTATAATCTGGGTGACGGCGCTATTCGCAATAGCATTATCCTCAACAATAGCAGTGACACTTCCGTACACAACGCCAGCAATTGCATAAATAACAATAACCAATTAATTACGCGCGGCCTGTTATTAGGTAGCGGCAATAATTTGTGCGCTGGCGAATTGCATATTCAAGATTCGGAAATCTACTCACGCGTACTTGCACCTTTGGCGGCAAATAATGCCGCGCTGGAAACACACGCACTTCTGCGACTGAGCCCCGCAGTAGATGCGGGTATTGGTTCTTGCAGTACTTTTGACCAACGCCGGCAACCCCGACCTATTGATGGTGACCACAACAGCGTTGCGAATTGCGACCTGGGGGCATACGAACGTCAAGCCAACGATTAACTGGTTTCCATTTCATAAACTTAAAGGAGTTAAACATGCGCACTGCGATATTTTTTTCTCGCCATTTGCTGACCAGTTGCTGTGCTGTATTTGCAATCTGCGCCAGTACAGACACACTCGCAGCACAATTTGTCGTAACCAAAACAACCGATTCGTTTGATGGCACTTGCGACACTGACTGTTCACTGCGCGAAGCAGTGCACGCAGCCAATCAAATACCCGGTGAACATAACATTAAACTCGAACCACTGACGTATGTTTACTCTATTCCCGCACCACGCGATGAAGAAGGAATAACTTTTGAAGAGGATGATATAAGCATCGGCGATATTGAAGTGCGTCAGTCAATCACTATCACAGGCTCCAAAACCGGTTCAACCGTCATCAATGCCAACTTCAAAGATCGACACTTCTCTGTAACTAACAACGCAACGCTATCTTTGAGCAACGTTGCGCTCACCGGTGGACGTTGCTCCACGTTCGGAGGCGCGATATTGAATCGCGGCTCGCTGTATCTTCAGCAGGTTGTCATGGACCGCAATTTTGCGAGCGCGTGGATGGGCGGCGGCGGCGGCGGCGCCATTGCAAATTTTAATGAAATGGAAATTCGACGCAGTAGCTTTAGTCGCAATGTAGCGTCATTTGGTGATTCAGGATCAGCGATGGGTGGTGCAATTTTTAATTCGGGTAAGGCATATATACGCGATAGCGCATTTCGCCAGAACCGCGCAACAACGGATGACGTCACCAGTCAGGGTGGCGCGATTTACAATGATGGCATCGCCGATATAGGCCGATCAATTTTTATAAAAAATGCGGCGGCGGGGGGAGGTATGGCACTTTACAATCGGGGCCAGATGTCGGTCAGCAACGCCACAGTAAGTGATAGCACCGGTGAAGATATCTATTATTTCGGCGCAGTACAAAATACGACATCAGGCACACTGACTCTCATACACACGTCCATTCTTGGTAGCATTTTTGGTTCAGGCCTACTGAATTATGGCGCGGTCAGCATTCGCAACAGTATTATCATCGACAATAAATACAGTAGTGAATTCAGCACTGAATATGAGGACTATAAAAACTGCGTCAACTACGCTCCTTCATCGCTTTTCAAAACTAAAGGTCTCTTACTTGGCAACGGCAACACCAAATGCACCGGTGAAATACACGCAGACGACTCCACAGCTTACAGCGAAATAGTCGCGCCCTTGGCGCAAAATAATTATGAGTTAGAGTCCTATGCGTTATTACCTAATAGCCCGGCAATAGATGCTGCAGTGGGCTCGTGCAGCTTGCATGACCAGCGTTGGCTGCCACGACCAATCGATGGCAACGCAGATGGTATCGCCGCGTGTGACTTAGGCCCAATTGAAATGCAGATGGCAGAGTAAATAAGCAAACAATAGATAAGGACCTCAGAATGAAAACTTCCATTAAGCTTATTTTTCTCAACCTAACGATTTCACTACTACCACTTTATTTATACAGCGGCAGTGCGTTCGCCGACACAATTCGGGTCACCAAAACTACGGACTCGTTCGACGGAAGATGCAATACAGATTGCTCACTCAGGGAAGCTATATGGCAGGCCAATAGAACACCCGGTGCGCATTACATTATTCTGGACGAAGGTGAATACCAACTGACATTGCCGCCACCCTATAACATCAACGGCGAGCAACTGCCTGAAGATGAAGCACGCAATGGCGATCTGGATATTAAAGGACAAATATTTATTAAAGGCACAGACACAGGCACAACAGTGATCAATGCCACCCAGCTCGATCGCCACTTCACCGCATTACCCAAAGCCACTGTTACACTGAAAAATTTAACCCTTATTAATGGAAAAAACGCCAATCAAGGCGGTTCCATTATGAACCTGGCAACGCTGGTTATTGAGCACTGCATATTTAAAAACAACAGTGTCGATTCAGCACTCTACCGAGTCGATGGTGGTGCCATCGCCAACTATGCGAACGCCCGCATTCAGCGCAGTGAGTTTATCAACAACTCAGTGAATTCCACCAACGCCAAAGATTCAACAGGCGGTGCAATTTATAACAGTGGTAACTTGCTGGTGCGCGACACAGTCTTTCGGGCCAACCAGGCGATCTCTGCTCCACTTTACGGTCACGGAGGAGCGATAAGCAGCACCAACAAGGCCGATATTGCCCGCTCGATATTTATCGGAAATAAAACGACTGGCGGCGGCATGGCGATTTTTTCTATGTACGACATGAAATTGAGCAATATCACCGTTAGCGATAACTCGGGCAACAACCCCTATCGCATGGGCGCGCTGGAATCCATCGGAAAAATATCCATCATCAATAGCACTATAGTGAACAATCACGGCGGGGCCGGCGTGCAGACAACGAGCGAGACACTTATTCGCAACAGCATTATTTTAAATAACTATGATACCCCAACCCCGGCGAGTAGCAGCCCTGCACCAAATAACTGTGATCACCTGGGCGCAAGCAATAAATTAACTACGCGCGGCTTACTACTCGGAGAAGGCAATACCGAATGCACTGGTGAGATCTATGTGGAGGACGAAAATACTTTCACCCAGGTGCTCTCCCCTTTAGCAAAAAATAATTATCACATGGAAACACACGCACTGCGACCAAACAGCCCCGCCATTGATGCAGGAATAGGTTCATGCAGCGCCCATGATCAACGCTGGCAACCAAGACCTGTCGATGGGAATGCCGATGGTGTTCCCGGTTGTGATCTAGGTTCGTTCGAATACCAAACCAGCGATTGACTTTTCCCTAGTCACAACCACCAAGCAAAGGAATCGACAATGCAATTTCGAAAAAATAATATTAATTTATTTTCCACCACACTTTCCACCGCATTTACCACACTAATCGCTGCTGCATCCCTGGATAGTGCAGCAACGGAATTTATTGTTACTAAAACAATCGATTCATTTGACGGAATTTGCGACAGTGACTGTTCATTGCGCGAAGCAATCGAAACGGCAAACCAAAACAGTGGCAACCATTTTATTAAACTTTCGTCGGGAACTTATGAATTAACCATTCCGTCTCCCAGCGAAGCAGATGACGATATTGATTTGGATACCAGCAACAGCATTGGCGATTTGGATATACGCAATGACATCACCATTACCGGAAAAAAAGATGGATCCACTGTTATCAATGCCGGTGAACTAAGCAGGCATTTTACTGTTTATCAAAATAGCAGTTTGACGCTGAAACATCTGCAATTAATTAATGGTTTTACTTCATTCCATGGCGGGTCCATTTCAAATAGCGGCTCAGTGAAAATTGAAAATTGCCTATTGATAAATAATCTTGCCATATCTTATTGGCATAGAAACTACGGCGGCGCCATTGCCAACTGGGGCACACTAACAATACAGCGCACCGAATTTATCAATAACACCACTGCCGCTGGGCCTGGTGAATATGACTATGCTTTCGGTGGCGCTATTTATAATTTCAAAACCATGACGATCCGTGACTCTGCATTCCGCAGTAATCGCGCTACAACCGATGGACCCTATGGTTTGGGTGGTGCTATTTATAACCATGGAATCACCGATGTCGGTCGGTCAGTTTTTATTGGCAATAGTACCAAAGATGGAGGCATGGCAATTTACAACGCAGGCACCGCAAATCTAAGCAATATTACTATTAGCAAAAATCGCACAGAAAGCTCTGGCTTGGCTGGCGCATTGCAAAATGAGGAAACACTTACGCTGATTAACAGCAGCATAGTCGACAACAACCCCGGAGCAGGACTCTACAGCTTCAGCGACACACAAATACGTAACAGCATTATCCTCAATAATAATGGTGATACACCCATCAATTGTTACAACCAATATACATTTTATCCATTTAAGACACGCGGCCTGCTATTAGGCGGTGGCAATACGCAATGCGAGGGAGATATTTACGTTGCTGATAGCGAAACTTTTACGCGCGTGTTGGCGCCACTTGCACAAAACAATTATCACCTTGAAAGCCACGCACTATTGCCAAACAGCCCAGCAATAGACGCAGGTATTGGCTCTTGCAGTGCACACGACCAACGCTGGCAACCGCGCCCCGTTGATGGCAATAGCGATGGCGTTGCCCTGTGTGATCTGGGGGCATTTGAATTGCAATAACACACTAAAGATGTTCACCGCCTAACACAGTTTTCAGTAATCACACAATCAGTAAGGGAGCCAACGATGCATCACAAAACATATCAACACCCGCTAAAAACCCTCATATTACTAGGCTTACTCGGCTGCACAGCAATAAGCCAAAATACTCTGGCTTGGCAATTTGTTGTGACTAAAACCACCGATTCATCTGATGGCAGTTGCGATACTGATTG
>JACCEA011660517.1_pt1 | contig 11642 bp, 14 predicted proteins | sample 7449851 | NCBI WGS metagenome assembly JACCEA01 (sample SAMN15323453, study PRJNA562643) | freshwater metagenome | isolation source: river surface water | place: USA:Blue River Watershed | collected 2017-08-18 | reverse complement strand
CTGTTGCGGTGGTGGTTGTGGCTGCACCTGTGCCGAGGAGACTCCTCCGACACCATAAAAATTACATACACTCCTGCTCTGCCCCTGCAGAGCAGGAGTGTTTTTTATTGCCATATCAATCTAATTAAATAATTTACAATCACCCCACCCAAAAACCAAACCACCCCATGCCATATTTTTCATTTTTCTGGAAGAAACACTACGGCGATATCGGCAATTGCTGCATGACAAAGCCTCTTGACGAAACAACCGTACCCGGTACAAATGGCTCACGTCTCGTTAGTTATGTTGACGTCACCTGGATGAGCGATATAAAACTCAAATGGATAGGCTGGGACAAAGGAGGTGACTACGCATGGATTACCCCTGATGGGATGATCTATCGGTTTACAGATCTGAAGCGCAATGAACGGGGTATGAAGTATGAGAAAGAGGTGCAGAAACTGGAGTTATGGAGCGGCGGCTGGGGAACAGATGGGCCACCTGAAAATCTCTACGAATGGGAATTATCCGTACAGGAAAATTGTGGATTCTGCAAAAGCACTCCGGGTGGTAAAAAAGGAGAGAAAGAAGAAAAAGACGATGAAACGGGAGATAAGGACACCGGCAAAGACGGTGGCGTAAACATGCGCGATTGGAAAGAATTTGCAGACTCAAAACCTGATGACGAAAAAAGCGACATAACCCGAGCAAGTGAAACAACCAACACAGAGCATGTAACCAACACCGGGAAGACAGCCTATGACGATGCATTGGAAAATGCAAAGGGCGGCGGTGGCGGCAAAAAGGGTGCCGATGAAAGCGATGACGAAGATAACTTCATCGCCAAACTTCCGTATAAAGACCAGATAAAACTACCCGCAAAGCCCGATGATGACGAGCAGCCCGTCTACCGAAAGATACCACAGTCCGCAAAACCCAGGTATCAGAATCCGGTGCTGGATAATAAAAAGGTATTGGATAATCAAAAAGTAATTGAAAATAAGAAGGTTACTGACACTTCAAAAACGCTTAAACTTCCATTTAATATCCCAAAAAAGGTTGCTACAATTGATAAGTTGTTTGTAAAAGAACCAATAAAACCATTAGATGGCCGGGGGAAATACAACAAAAATGATAGCCAAAAATTTGGCATATCGATTATGGGAAATTCACCTCGGGAAGAACTTGATCTTCCAAGAATATCGAAAGACGGGAAACTGCTGTACGCTGATTTTGCGGAATTAATGGAGTTCCTTGGTATAAGAAAAATTGGGTGGAGTGAACCAAATTTTGACCCCAAAAATCCAGATGTTCAGGAAACTGTGGAATTTATTAATACTCTCAGTGACTACTTTAAAGACATAAAAAACGCAAGGAAAGAAGAGGCGCAAAATACCCCAATAGAAAGCAAGGCGAAGAAGGACAACATTCCATATTATGAACTAACTAACTCTGGGTCACGAATTATATACAAAGGAAATTCGTTTCCGTTCGATACTTTGACTTTCGCAAAGATGGTCAATGATTCAATGATTGCATTAGGCTTTTCAAAAGAGGAAAGGACTAATCGATTAAGGGCTTGGCATCTTATAAAATAATCTTGAAAATGGAAATATTCTAGTTATGAAGCAATTTCTTTTGTACTTAGTTGTGACATGTTGTTTATTCTCCTGCAATAATGCAAGTGACCGCAGGCAAGTCCATATCCAAAACTCAGATAAGAAAAATCACATCATCAGAAAGGAATTCAATGAAAAAGGAAATCTAATTTCAGAACAGGAGTTTCTCCGAAATGACACAGGAAAAATAGAAGATGGTTTTGTTAGAGAATACTACGAAAATGGCAAGTTAAAGGAGTCTGGCTTTTACAAAATGGGATATGTGCACGGTGAAGCAAAGTTCTATTATGAAAACGGCACGTTAAGACGCAAACTTTACAGCTACATGGGTTCATTGGTCGGAGGGCAATATCTTTTCAATAAAGCGGGAGAACTATTGTTATTTGTTTACTTTAACACTCCGACTGAAATTGGACCTCCTAATGAATACTCTTTCGGGCTTCAGTTCTCAAAATATCCGATGGTTGATAGTAGTTGGGGTAGCCCTTTTACAGTAGGAGTAACCGAAAAGTCATATAAAATAAATAGCACGGTGAAATTACCCGTTATGACAATAAAAAACCCCGATAATATGGTGGGGAGCTTTATAGTCTTATCGTCGAAATTTGGATCAAAACGGTCAGATACGATTGCTGCCAGGAATTTTATTCAAATATTCCATTTTCAAACAACTGACTACATCTATGATTGTTCAAAGGGCACAACCAATCTAACATTTATATATAATCTAAGTTCCACTAAAGATGGTGCCTTAATCTACTCAGATACTATCATCAGATCTATTGTTGTAGAATAGTATTGCAAGTATTTCTGGAATAAGCTGTAATGCATAAATATTGAAAGTAGTAAATGATTTGTTTCTGTGCTATATGTAAGACCGTGCAGGTTGTTCCTGATGTTCCGCAGGGCATCTGGAACTTCAAATAACAATGTCATGGTGAGCCCCGTCGAACCACCGTTCTCAGAACGTCTTTATTTTGCTTCAACCCAATGTCCGTTCCTCTGCCCACTTTTTTCTATCATACCCCCAAAAACGCACTATCATAAAACTTTCTTTTGCCTGTTTTCAAACACGGGTGTAACTTGAATAGAAGTTGAAGAAAATAGGTGTCCGGATGCTCACATTACAAAATAATCTTACTTCTAAGGTGCGCAGAAGTGCTCTCCCGAAAGCGTTCGGGATGCGCAGTTTTAGGAACGCAAGCCTGCCTGCCGGCGAGGCAGGTGAGAAGAAGTGCGCAGTTTTTGCGCAGTTTTGGGAAGTAGTGGGAAGCATTACTTCCCACCTTTTTATTGACAATCAATGAAGTACATAAAAAGTGCGCAAAAGAAAAAATTCGCGAAGTGGGAAGAATTAACCTCTCTAAAAAAGGATGCAAGGCAATCTTCCACCCCACCGGCACAAAAAAGCCGCGGCTTTCGCCACGGCTGTAAGTAAGAGAAACTAATTAAATGCAAGATAACCACCCTCTCCAAGGGAGATGGCCGGGGAGAGGTCGCCTTATTTGCGCTTGATGCTGCAACCTATTGATTTTGTAGCTGCAGGGTCTGCGGCCTTGCCGGCTATCATGGCATCAATAGCATTGTTGATGTAAGATACTTTTGCCTCGGCAGGGGTGGCAGGGTTGTCGTTCATAGCCCCCTTGTACACCAGAGTGTTCTGGTTGCTGAAGAGGAACACCTCGGGTGTATGGTTGGCACCAAATGCATCGGCCAGTTTAGAGTCTTTGTCCATAAGGTAGGGCACTGTGTAACCTTGTTTGGCTGCATAACCCTTCATGGCATCAAAAGCATCATCACCATCGCGCTTAGCCTCGTTAGAGTTGATGATGGCCACACCCACATGGTGCCGACGCGCGTAGGCAATGGTCTTGCGGATGGTCTCTTCGTTCTTCACCACGTATGGACAGGTGTTGCAAGAGAAGATCACCAGCATGCCGTTCTTGTCGGCGGTTTTGTAATAAGGGATGAGGGAGCCATCGGTGGCGCTGTACATTTCAGTGCTTATACGTGGCATACCGTCTCCGGGTTTCAGTTGCGCCTGCTGCGCATAGGTAGTGCCCGATGCTGCCGATATAACTGCGGTGGCGAGGGCAAGAAATGTGTTCTTCATATACTGTTGTTTTTGGTAAAGTTAATGATATTGTACCATTCAGCTATATGCCTATCGCTTCCGTTCCAGACTCACCTCCTCGTCGCCGGGTTGGTAGGGCACATAGGTAACAATGAACTGGAACATCTCGTCGGTGGCCTTCATGCTGCCGTTCTGATCGGTAACGAGGCGCGGCGGACTGAAAGGATTGTTGAGGTTGGCGGTAGTATTGTCATAAATACCCTCGGCCACTATGGTGCTGCCGGCGGGCACCTTCACCATCTTCTTAAAGGTGTAGAAGTACTGCCAGTTGAAATCCCACCGGGGAATGGAGATGAAGCGTATGGTGTCGCCGCCGGGCTTCAGGGCATAGGCCTTAAAACTTTTGCCCAGCAGGTGCATGTGCGGGTTGATGGTGAGGATGGAGATATCGGCCGGCACTGTGTACCTGCTATATACCGGCTTGATGGTGTTGGGCAATATCTGCATATCAGGCTCGGCAGGCACTACACCCCAGGTGCCCAGCTGAAACTCCTGCACCGGCCGGTTGGGCGGCAGGGGTGAAAAGAAAATGTTGATGTAGGAACTATCGGTAACATCGGCCTTGTTGTTGAAGCCATAGTGCATATCGTTGAGCAGAAAGGCGCCCTTGCGTGGCAGGCGGTAGCCACCCAATCCATCGGGGTAGCGCTGGCCATAAACACCAGGCAGGTAATTGACCACCGATTTCTGCAATACAGGGTAGCTGCCATCGTCGTTGGGCAGGCCCAGCCGCTGATATGCCTGCAGCAGCGTGGCGGTGTCGCCGGCCATTTCTACAATGCGGTCGCCGGCAAACACATCGGTCTTGCGCGCGGCGTCATACTTTACCATGTCGCCGTTTACGTGGTGCACTATGTTGGCCCGGCCGGGAATGAACTCGATGAGGCTGGCGAAAGTATCGGCCGGGAGCTCGTAAGGCACCTTCACCAGCAAGAACTTGTCGGTGCTGCCGGCTGGGAGCAGATAGGGCTGCACGGGTATGCGCATATCGGGCGTTCCCACCTGCGAGCCGAACGGAAACTGCGGAAGGGCCGGCAACTTGCCGGCAGGTCCCTCGGGGGTGCCATCCTTCACCCACTTCTCCAGCAGGGCTATTTCGCGGTCGTCCAGCACACGCTGGCCTACAAACTGCGTGTAGTGCGGATCGGCAGGCCATGGCGGCATGATGCGGCGGCGGGTGACGTAGGCATTGGCCACGGCATACTTGCGGGCATCGGCATAGGTGACCAGCGAAAAATGGGCACTCCCACCTGGGCGGTGGCAAATGGCGCAGTTGGCATACAATACCGGTGCCACATGCTCGGTAAAGGTGACGGTGGCAGGCATACTATTGCCACCACCGCAGGCCTGCACCAAAAGGGCGGCCACAGCTGCTACCAACACCACAAAATGCCTGCGAAGGACCATAGTAGGTTTTTTCGGGCAGCAATATACTCAACATAGCTGTTACCACAGCATTACCGCCGGGTTGCCGCAATGTTGAGGCAGGGTTATTTCGGGGTTACATCTTCCCAAAGACAGATTGCGGTAACACACGAAATATACTTTGCATACATTCTTAACTACTAAAACAAACAAAATGGAAAACACATTGCAACAACTGACCGAAAACACCACAGAGGTGGTGAACACAGAAGAGACCACAGCCGAGGCAGAGACAATTGTCTTTGAAGAGGAGACCACAGAAGAAGAAAGCGACGAAACCGGCGACGACGCTGAGGAAGTGAACGAAGAACTGCTTGACGAAGCAGAAGAAGTGACAGACGAGGAGTCATCGGAAGAAGAAGTTTCATCTTCAGACGAAGAATAATTGCCTGACACCATGAGAATGCCGCAAACAGGCTGCCGTGGCTACGGCGGCCTGTGTTGTGTGGCACCGGCGGCAAAATTGCCTATAATACCTTATTTTGCACCGTCTGAAACCGCCCGTGCCGCTACCGCCGGGCGTGAAAAATGCCGGCCATGTTTGAAGAGATACTGAAAATAGCCAACCGCTACAACGACGGGTATGCCAAGGTGAAGGAAAGGAGAGATCAGTGGTTACACAAGTCGGAAGAACTGCGCGAACACCTGATGCAGATAGCCGACCGCCTGAACAACAACGCTACCTACAAGCAGGGATTCTATGTGGATACGCTCCACGCCTTCAACGAGGATATAAGGGGCACGAGTAACCGCATGCCATCGGTGGCTTTCAGATCGGGCCCAATGCCAATGCTGGTCACCTTCCGGAACTCTATGGGAGAGAAGAAGACCTATAATGAGGAAGGCTTCAGCATCTCCTTCAACCCCACTATAACCGGGCAGGTCTTGGTGCTACTGCAGCCCCACTATAGCGATCTGGACAAAGAGCTACCCGAGATGGTGAGCCTGGGTATGTTTCAGGAGCCGGGCGAGATAACCATGGAGGAGGCGAACGAGATCATTCAACGCGGCATGGAAGAGGCATTCTATTCGAGCTTCACAGGCATGGCCTTCCCGCCACAGGACGAACAGACAGAGACCACCCCACCTCAACGAACACTTATAGGATTCAAACGACATGACACTACACAAAAGATATAGTTTACTGCTGGCCCTGACACTGCTGCTGGGTGCCTGCAACAATGAAAAACCGGCTGAACAGACCACTACCGAAACAGCACCTACCGAGGCCGTGGTGGTGCCTGTGCCCATCAGCTACAATATAGTGAACCAATACCCGCATGACCCGAAAGGCTTTACCGAAGGATTGGAGTTTCATGATGGCTTTTTGTATGAAAGCGTGGGTCAGTACGGTGAGTCGGACGTGAGGAAGGTGGAGCTGGCGACCGGAAAAGTAGTGCTATCTACCAAGATGGACGCGCGCTACTTTGGCGAAGGGCTGACCCTGCTGAACGATAAGTTCTATCAGCTGACGTACCGCGAGGGTAAGGGCTTCATCTACAACAGTAAAACGCTGAAACAGGAAGGATCTTTCCCGTTCCCTACGCAGGAAGGCTGGGGCATGACGAACAATGGCACTCACCTCATCTTTAACGATGGCGGCAATGTACTCTACTTCATGGACCCTGCAAGCGGCAATATCGTGAAGCAACTGGCAGTGACGGATGAACACGGACCTGTGTACCGCATTAATGAGATGGAGCTGATAAAGGGCTTCATCTATGCCAACCAATGGCAACTGGACGTGCTGCTGAAGATAGACACCGCTACGGGCAAGGTGGTGGGCCGTGTGGACCTGAGCGGACTGCGCCAGCAAACGGGTATTCCGCCACTATCGGGCGATGAAGACGCACCGGAAGTGCTGAACGGCATAGCCTATGATGCTACGGGAAACCGCATCTTCATAACCGGCAAAAACTGGCCTAAGCTTCTTGAAGTGAAACTGGATAACTAAGCAGGAAGGCAAAAACGAAAGAGCCCCGCATTCGCGAGGCTCTCTTAATTTGCACTGTCGGCCGCCATCATTCACACTATCGTCTGGTTGGTCATTGATTCGTCTATTGGTCGTCCACTGTACTCAGCGGCTTCAGTACACATTACATATGGGCCGGGTAGGTATTATAACCCTCGGCGCCAGGCGTAAAGAAAGTTGACGGATCAGCGGGTGTCAACTCGATGCCTGACCTCATGCGGTGCACGAGATCAGGGTTTGAGATGAACGGATTACCGAAGGAAACAAGGTCGCAGGCATTTGCTTCAATGTCTGATGAGGCACGGTCGGCCGTATAGCCGGCGTTGAGAATAAGAGTTCCGTTAAATGCTTTGCGCATTTTAGGTATCATGGCTTTGGGCATAGCGTAGGTAACCAAATGCAGGTACACCAGGCCTAGACTGCTGAGTCCTTCTGTAAGTGCTAGGTATTGTGCCTCTTCAGTAGCATCGGGAGTAAGTCCATTGTACGGATTGAATGGGGACAGACGGATGCCTACTCTATCGGTACCGATCGCAGCCACCAATGCCGCAGCAAGCTCCAACACGAAACGGTTACGGTTCTCGGGGCTACCACCGTACTGATCGGTGCGCTGGTTGGACGATGGGCTAAGGAACTGCATAGGCAGGTAGCCATTGGCAGCATGGATCTCGATGCCATCCAACCCGGCTGCTACAGCCAATTTTGCGCTGTGTACATATTCAGCAATGACGTTGGGTATCTCTGCAGTTGGTATCTCTTCGGGAACAGGGTGTGCCTGCATTTGATGAGTATCTGTCCACATAGTACCATCTGCAGCAATGGGGGAAGGAGCTACCACTTTGGCACCTGCCGGCATATTATAAGGATGGGCTACCCGACCTGTGTGCATGATCTGCATGAATATCTTGCCGCTTTTAGCGTGTACCGCATCGGCGATGTTCTTCCAACCTGCAGCCTGCTCATCGGTAAAACAACCGGGAATGCGCGAGTAGCCAAGGCCATTTGCAGAAGGGGCGACGCCCTCGGTGATGATGAGACCGGCACCGGCACGGTCGGCATAGTATTGCGTCATGAGGTCGTTGGGTACATTGCCTATTGCACGGCTACGTGTCATAGGTGCCATAACTACTCTGTTGGCGAGATTGAGCGGACCCAAGGTATATGGGCTAAAGAGTACTGATTGTTCTATTGTCATTGGTTGTGCTTTTATATGTATATACATGCAAATTTAAGGAAGATGGTAATTGTGAGCTATTGAAAAACGGTATAGGGGGATACAAAAAAACAGACCACTTTCGAGATAGCACAGTGGAAAGGGGACTCTCAGCAGCTGCAAAGCAGACTCCTGAACTATCTGCAGGAAGCGCAACTACCCTACCTTTGCATAGTAACTGAAAGATCATGAACAGATACGTATGTACAACCGAAAAGCCGGCCCTTTACTACATACCCGGCCTATTAGTGGCAGTAGCATTAGCTACAACGGTGACCGGCTATTATGCCGCTTCAGATGCCGGAGACAGCCCAACGAGGTATCTTGCCTTCTTAGCGCCTGTACTGATAGCAGTAATGCTGGTGGTGTTCCGACTTTACCGACCTGTAGCGGTGGTGCTAACGGATGATGAGCTGGTGGTGGACAGGACGGCATCGACAGTTTCCATCCCGTATGCAGAGATCATCAAGGTGTCGCTACCCGACAACAAAGACCTGCGTCTTGCCACACGCACCTTTGGAAATGGAGGCTTATTCGGATATACTGGGAAGTACTATAAACTACCATACGGCTCAATGACCTGGTACTGCAGCCAAAGAAAGAACTATGTATTGTTGGAAACAACGGCAGGAAAAAAGATATTGGTGACTCCTGATGAGCGGGATGCAATGGTGAATGAGTTGCGTAAACGAGTACCAACGATCGGCTAAGGCGCTACCCGCAAAGCACACTCTTTCATTCAGAATAGCATCTCGGCTGGTGCGTGACATTTCTCTTAAAATCAGAGAACCCGAAAGAAGCCAGGAAATCACTATGCTGGAAAATTTAATTTTCTATATGAAACCAATACCATAACTTCGTTATTGAAAAATATATCCACATGAAAAATCTTATCAAAAACATGATTTTAGCGGGAGCTATGTGCTTACCCGCCATCTGCAATGCCCAATCTACGGGCAACAATCCGTGTATGGATGCAGGTTTTCTGGACACAAACATTGTTGTAAATGGTGATTTTAGTGCAGGTAATACCGCCTTCACCACCACTTACGTGTATTGCAGTTCTTACAACTGCTTGTTTCCGTATCACGATGAAGCTTACTCGGTAGGCAGTGACGCATATTTTCTGCACAAGTATTTTACCGGTCATGACCATACAACCGGAACAGGGAATTTCATGATCGTAAATGGTCAGGACAGCACGTTGCAAGTATGGGGAGAGACTCTGCCTGTGGTACCATCCAGCAACTATGTATTTTCAATGTGGATAAGTGCAATGAACCTCTTGCCCACACCAGGAGCCGCCGTGTTGAAAGTTTTGGTAAACGGGACATCTTTGGGGACCTTGGCGATTCCCACGACAACAGGAACGTGGATAGAATATACGGGGACCTGGTACTCAGGAACCAGCACAACGGCAACCATAACCATAAAGGACGAAACATCGGACTGGAATGGTTATGACTATGGAATTGATGATATTTCCTTCAGAAGATGCAGTGTGAACATGCCTGCCGCTATTGGAGGTGAAAAAACGATCAGTAAAGTTCGGATATCGCCTAACCCATCCAACGGGATTGTGCACCTTACCGCCTTTCCCGAAGATGGCACACTTGATGTGTATGACCCAATTGGAAAGAAAGTGCTATCGACCAACGCAGGTAAACTCACAGGGAATATCTTGGATCTGAGCAGTCTTACAAACGGACTTTACATTATCCAGATCAGCTCTTCTCAAAAGGAAATCAACCAGACAGAACGGATAGTAATCAGAAAATAAGTGCACATTGCAAAAAAGCCGGCGATGGTATCGCCGGCTTTTTTTTGCTCTGCTGAATACTGCGGTATCACCTAAACAAAAAGATGTACCTAGGTAACCGTGGATAGCTATTCTGAAATTTCGAAGCAATTTTTATGACTTAGCTCATTTCACCGTACCAAAAATATTCTAACGATAAAAGGTAAATCCTTCAACAAATGAATCTTCAAGCACAGATTGACGAATATATCTCAATCATACCTGAGCCGAAGCGTAGCGACATGCAGGTACTGCACGAAATTGCACAACGGGCGGCGAAAGGAACGAAATTGTGGTTCTTTGACGGAAAGGATGCCACTGAACGAACAGTGAGCAACCCTACAATTGGATATGGCTCATACACAATTAAGTATGCCAATGGCACAACACGTGAGTTCTTTCGGGTCGGATTAAGCGCGAATAGCACGGGGATCTCAGTACACATTATGGGTATTAAAGACAAGACCTTCGTGAAGGAGACTTACGGAAAAGAATTAGGTAAGGCCACAGTGACCGGTTACTGCATAAAGTTCAGGAAACTGAAAGACATAAATATTGATGTGCTTGAAGCGGCTATACGATACAGGCTTGACATGGAAGAAGTGTAGCATTGGCTTCAGCGGGAATGCAGCACGTTAATACTGTCGTCTATGTCGATTCGCATCAACACCGCCGCGCAGTACTCCTGATTCGACTTTACAGAATTCCGCAAACAAAAAAGACTCACAAATCTGTGAAGATTTTTTCGGATCCGACGGGACTCAATTCCGTCCCTGCTGAGCCGGAACCTTGACGGTTTACGGCGATACAAAAGTCCTGAAACAACCTTCGTAATTATTAATCCTTAATTCTCAGTGCGCTGCACTTGAGTGGGTGCAGGCTGGCTTACAGGCTACTTGTAATAGTGGCTGAACATGCAGCAATGAGCAGTACATTGCGGTAGTATAGAAACAACGGTGACTAATACCGGAAACCGACCGGAAGTAACAAAAGACAATTATTCCCCGAACAGAACAGTTAAAGCACCAGAGAAATTCTATTATACCGTTTGCGAAAATCATTGTTGTCTACCAATAAACGATTATTATGTTCAGGAATTTCAAGGTACTTGATATTATCATCTTAGTTGCGGCACTTTCATCTTTGTTCTATTCGGAGGTGAGTTGGTTTGTAGGAGCACACGAGCGGGCAATTTTTGTTGGTTTGTGGGTTCCTTCAATTATAGGAGCAGGAATCTACATTAAACAAATGACCAACAACAGGTAGCCTAAGTGCCCGAACAGAAAATTTAGGATATCGCTTCAAAACAAAAAGCCTCACGTTTATGTGAAGCTTTTCTTGCGGACCGGACGGGACTCGAACCCGTCCCTGCTGAGCCGGGACCGTGACAGGGCGGCATTCTAACCAAGTAAAATATTGGTAGATTGCGTAAACAGCCACTCGAAATACCGCCTTGATTGCTTTTTGAACATCAACTCCCTTTTTAGTGCTTCGGTCTT
>JACCEA010405110.1_pt1 | contig 11642 bp, 10 predicted proteins | sample 7449851 | NCBI WGS metagenome assembly JACCEA01 (sample SAMN15323453, study PRJNA562643) | freshwater metagenome | isolation source: river surface water | place: USA:Blue River Watershed | collected 2017-08-18 | reverse complement strand
GGCGTGATGTGCATCGCGGTGGGCGTGTTGGCCCACTACAGCGTGCCCAAGCTGGACGCCCATGTGGCCCACGCCAAAGACAAACACGTGCTGCATGCCATGGGCCAAGTGCTGAGCGAACCCAACCAACGCATGGCCTTGCTTTTGTCAGCCACCATGATGTTTGCGGCCTTCACCATCATTCCGTACATCACCTTGTATTTGCAGAACAACCACATCATGGCGTCTAACGAAATTCCATGGCTGTACTTTTGCGGTGGCGTGGTCACGCTGTTCAGTGGTCGCTGGGTGGGTGGCGTCACGGACCGTTTGGGCAAACGCGAAACCTTTCAACGTGCCGTGCTGTTCTCCATCATTCCGATGTTTGCCATCACGCTGATCGAACCTGTGCCGCTGTATGTGGTGTTGCTAGTAACCAGTGCCCTGTTCTTTGCCATGAACGCACGCATGATTCCGGGCATGGCTTTGCTCACTTCCGCCGCCAATCCTAAATTCCGCGGCACATTCATGTCGCTCAACGGCGCGGTGCAGTCGTTCGCCATGGGTGTGGCTGCATGGGTCGGCGGCATGCTGCTGCAAAACGAACCAAGCGGGCAAGTGACGCACTATTGGTTGTGTGCAGTGGTCGCGACGTGTGCATCATTAGTTGCCTTTCTCTTGGCTACACGCGTGTCCATGCACGAGCGTCAATGACTTAGGCGCCAAAAAAATTAAAAGCACCAGCATCGCAAAATGACCTTCCTCCATGTCCACCATCATGGAATTCATGAAGATACTCACCATAAATAAATACACAAACATCAGCAAACCCACACATTGAACCTCTGAAGGTTTACGCATGGCCAATCGGCAAGCTTGCACAAAAATACCCAGATACAACACCAAGCCCAGCAGGCCCTTGGTCGCCAACATGAATAAATATTCATTGTGAGGGTTCACAAACCGTTGTGGTTCATTCGTCCCCATCGTCAGATTGACTTGTTGAAATGCGTCAACAAATTGCAGTGATCCCACACCCAACACCCAATGCGCTTTGATGATCTCCCACACAGACACATAAAACTGCAAACGGAGCCCTACAGAACTAAAGTCGTTCGCCCTCTCCACAGAAGATCTTTGCAAATACTGACCTACCTCCTGCCACACCAGCAACAACCGAGCTTGCACAATTGATGAGGCGCCTACGAACCCTATCAAGACAACGCCACTCACCAACAGCCACCAGCGATAGCGCCCCACAGACAGCCGCTCTCGATTTAAAACCACCCACAACGGTAGCCCAGCAAGTAGCAAGAAAAGTCCTGCTCGCCGCTCATTGGCCATCACCATTGAACCAAGCAACACGGCCATAGGCACCAGCACCCGCCACGACAGCCTTGAATGCACCAACCACAGCTGCGCCAACAAAAATACACAGCCCACACTCATCTGCCCATGCAAATGGTGCATCGTTTGCCAAAGGTACTTACCTGGTGGCACATACCCCAGCCATGTCGCCCCCCAATTCACAGCCCCAATCATCACAAAAGCTACCACCAACGTCCACAACGCAAACCGAGCGACCCCTTCAACAGCAAATATGGGCCACAACAACAACACAAATGCGAATGTGCGCAAGTCATGCTGCAAAGCCCATAAAGATCGCCCCAATGGGGCACCAGCCAACAAATTAGAAACTACGTCCCACACACACATAGCGGCTATCCAGGCAAAAAATAAAACAGTTTGTTTTTTTTGCGTAGGGTCTAGCTCTAAATCTCGCCAAAACCATGGAGACGCCAACAACAGCAATAGCACAGCAATGTTGATACCCGCCACCGAAGTCAGCATAGCGATGGATAACACAAGCAACATCACCTTGACGTAATGGACCTTCATTTTTAATACGCACCTTTACTAGAAAAAACCACTCTGATGGTTTTGAACATAATTGCAATGTCATACCAAAGCGACCAGTTCTTCACATACCACGTGTCTAGATACACACGCCTGTCGTAGCCCACATCGCTACGGCCACTGACCTGCCACAACCCCGTCATGCCTGGGCGCACCATCAAGAAGTAATCCACATCATCACCATAACGCGCCAACTCTGGCTCTATCACAGGGCGCGGCCCTACCAAGCTCATGTCTCCCCGTATCACATTGAACAGCTGAGGCAACTCATCCAAACTGGTACGGCGCAAAAACTGCCCTACCTTCGTAATGCGTGGGTCACGGCGCAGCTTGAACTCGCGCTCCCACGATTCACGCATGGCAGGGTCGGTCGCAAGTAACTCTCGTAATCGCCCCTCTGCATCCACATGCATCGATCTGAACTTGAAACAGGAAAATGTGCAACCATCTTGCCCAACGCGCTGATGTGCAAAAACAGCAGGCCCACCATCTTGCCTAATGCGCCATGCCATCCATAGCATGGGCAAAGCCAAAAGCACCAGCAATACGCTGGCAGCCACGATATCGAACACTCGCTTCAGTAAACGTGCAGGCCAGTAACGCAAGTTGTTGCGTAGCTTAAGCATGGCCACTTCGTGTGAAAAGAAATATGAAATATCGGTTCCAAACAATGGCACGCCACGCATGACGGGTATCACGCTCACATCTTCTGCTTTGAGACGAGCCAACATGCGCAATACATCTTCACGTTTGTCATTTTCACCATGCTCCATGGCCACCACAAATTGCACACCGGGCACGCGTGCCCACCGCTCTAGCTCTGCAAGTGAATGACGAGCGTCCACAAACCCCACGACTTCAAAGCCAAGCGAAGGCTCGCTTTGCAAAGCGGCCATTGCATCATGAGCGTTGGGGCCATTACCGACCATCAAGGTTGGACGCTGCCAAAGCCCTAGCCGACGCATGGCAGAACGCGTCACCGCACGACCGAATGGCACCCACACAGCGGCCAGTGGCCACACCCACAGCCACCACAAACGTGACGAGTTCCACCTTGTCAACGCCAACACGGCTAGGTCGAGCACTGCCAATACCAACAACACATGCAGCACCTCACCTAGCTCGGTCCAAAACGGTTTACGGTCGCTGTAGTGCCGAGACCGCACTAAGAAAAAACCAAGCCCTACAGCCACAACTGTTAACCATGCCCAATAGCGCTTAATGTCTTGCGACACCCACCACGTATCGCCTAGCTCTGCAGCACCTAGCCGCGCGAAAACAGAAGCCATGCAAGCAGCCAGCAACATTGCAACCACATCCGAGCACAACAGGGTGGCTTTGGTTAAGCGAATCTGTAACAGCCCTAACCGTTGCAAATGCGTCTTTACTTCTAATACCTTCAGTGCATGCCGCACGATGACCACCACGTGGCCAGCATGTACGAGTTCAACGGCGATATGCGAACCGATGTAATCGCATTCAATAACACCTCGACGGCAGCAGTCACCAATTAGCCAGCCCGGGCAACATCCAACAGCGCAGAATGCGGCAAACTGAAATCCCTCCGCATACCATCACGCCAAGCACGCCAAGTCAGACGCAAGTAGGTACGCCGTTCGTCATAATGACGCGCCTTGCCAACCCAGCTGATCAATTTGAGCATCGCAATTGGGTAGAAAAACACTGGGCCAGCCACTTGCCTAAACAACTCCAATCGGTTGCGGTAGGTGTAATAGACCTTCCAAATTGGTTTGTAAACATCCATCTGCATATGCAAAGTGCCACAGTCGTGCACAAACCTAATTTGCGGTGCAAATCGGTGCAACCAACCGGCACGACCAATGCCGTGCGTATACATAATGTCATCGGCGTAGATGAAAAGCTCCTTGCGCGGAAGCCCCAGCTGCTGTCGGATCGCATCGGTTCGCAGGAAGCACCCCACAAAAGACGAAAAGTCGATCGGCACCAATCCTGTTTGGGCATATTCCTCATCTCGCACATGAAAGCCCGAACGACGCTGCAGGGCCGTGCGTAATAAGCTGCCTAATGATGCGAATGGGTCGCGGCTAGGCCGATTCATTTCGCTGATGCGTCCGTCCGGCAAATAAACCGCCGCTGCCACGCCTACCACCTCGGGCGGCAATGCCAACTCACGAAAACGATCGATAGCCCCTGAATCCGGGTAGGCATCGTCGTCGTAACACACCAGCCATTGCGCATCGGTATGGTTGATGACGTGGTCAAAGCCATGATGAAAACCACCGGCCCCTCCTAGATTGACCGGCAAATCCATAACCACCAGCCGCGAATCGTTTTGCGAATGCAACCAATCAAGGGTACCGTCAGTACTGGCATTGTTGACCACGACCAGCCAATCGACCCCTGCCTTGAGTGAGTTCTGCACCGTCGTGATCAATTGATTCAGACGGTTAAAAGTCACTACAACCGCCGCCACACGGAGGGACTTGTCAAGCATGTTGTTCATCTACGCAACAGCATCACCGCCACTTGTTGATGTCTTGGATTGCATCCCAAATACTCGAATTTGAAACCACTCTGATCAATGAATTCCAAAAATGCCTTGTATTCATGCTGCTCCCAGCCCGGGTAGTTGAAATACTCATCAAACACCAAGATTGCCCCATCCCTTAATCGATCCTTCAACAAACCAAGAACTGTTTTTGTAGATGAGTAAAGATCGCAATCAATATGCACAAAGCCGATTTCACCTGAGTTTTTTTCCAGAAAAACAGGCAAGGTCTGATCAAACCAACCCTTCACCAAGTTGACGTTTTCTCGCACTGTGGGCATCGCATCAACTTTGAATGTGCCTTGAGAAAAATCATTGCGCCATGTTTCCGGCAAGCCTTCGAAAGAATCGAATCCCCACAAAGCATGATGAGGAAGACTCTCAGCCAGCGCATTGATGGTTCTGCCCGAAAAAACCCCGAACTCGAGCACCAAGTCCTGCGGTCTGACATTGGGAGCAAGTGATTGCAACAAATCCAAATCCGATTCAAAGATTTGCTTATCGTACAGATTCGCATTAAAAAACCGCGCAGAAGACAAGCCTGCCTCTACTCGAGCCATGAACCGTACATCAAACGATTCATGCATTAGTGATGGCAAATAATCGCGGAACAAAGAATCCAAGTGAGCCCGCGAGACCTCGGTTTCACGGGCCAAACGGGTCAACTGCTCCGATAAGAAATCAACCCGATAATTTAGAAGAGACTCTATATTGTTGACACCGAATATTTTGTTTCTCAGTACCAGCAAAAGTTTCTTCATATTTCTACCCCAGTGGGTTCACAAAAAATGCCGGTATTTTTTCAGCCGACTTGTCTGCTGTCAAAAAAGACTCGGCAGCGTTCAATGCTTCCTCGATAGTGACGTGCATGTCCAGATACCTGTAAGTACCTAGCCTGCCCACAAAAGTAACATTGCGTTCGGCTTGTGCCAGCTCCACATATCGGGCAAGCTGCGTCTTGTCCTTGACCAGACGAATCGGGTAGTAAGGCGTGTCCTTTTCTTCGCACAAGCGGCTGTACTCTTTGTAGATCAGCGTCTTATCGTGCTGCTCCCATGGGGCAAAGTGCTTGTGCTCCGAGATGCGGGTGTAAGGCACCTCCTGGTTGCCGTAGTTGATGACGGCGTTACCCTGGTAATCCCCTTCATGGCGCTCCACCGCAAAATCCAGCGTGCGGTAGCCCAGACGCCCCTCCGGGTAACCGAACCACGCGTCAATCGGGCCACTGTAAAACACATGGTCATAGTCAGCCGATTGCTCACGGCTGAATGGGGTGTTCAAACGCACCTTGATGTTGGGGTGGTCCAGCATGCGCTCGACGATGTACGTGTAGCCGTTCTTGGGAATGCCCTGGAACTTGCTGGCGTAATAGTTGTCGTCGTAATTGAAGCGCACGGGCAAACGCTTGAGGATGCTGGCTGGCAACTCGCTCGGGTGCATACCCCACTGCTTTTGGGTATAGCCCTTGAAGAATGCCTCGTACAGCTCTTTACCCACAAAGCGCAGAGCCTGTTCCTCAAAGGTCTGCGGATCGGTGATGGACTTGTCACCGATCGAGTCCATGAACTCTGCAGCTTCTTTCGGGTTGAGCGTTTTGCCAAAAAAGGCATTGATCGTCATCAGATTGATCGGCAACGAATACACCTTGCCGTTGTAGATGGACTTGACCCGATTGATGAAGGGCATGAACTCGTCAAACTGCTGCACATAGTTCCACACGCGCTCGTTGCTGGTGTGAAAAATGTGCGGCCCATAAACGTGGACCATGACGTCTGTTTGAGCATCACGCTCTGTATGACAGTTGCCTGCCACATGAGAACGACTATCGAAGACGACAACCTGATGCCCGGCTTGAGCTAGCTCGCGGGCTATGACTGCGCCTGAGAAGCCGGCACCAACGATTCCATTTTTTCTCTTCATGATTTTATTTACCCGTTAACCGACAATATATTCGCGATTACGAAATACCAGAATCGCTCTCAACGTACGAGTTTTAATTTTGACAATTAGAGCCAATCACACTATTGAGTTAGTCAGCAGGATACTCTATAGCTATCTTAAACTTGTAGGCAGAAAGAAACGCTTTAAATAACTCCACCTTAATTACCCCACTGATATCACAGCGATATGCTTCACGTAAACAATGGATGCCGAAATAAATATATCGCAGAAATCCATGATCGCGGAGTATAACCGCCGCCTCGTTGCGGATGCCAAATCGATATTTCCACGAATTAGCGGTAGTGATCATCGAGTAGTTAACCCCCTTGTTCTCAGCAAGGTAATGATTAACTTTACTGCGAACTGATAATAAGCCCGGATAGCCAGCCTGGCTAAGACGCTTGGTGTATTCAACATCGTCATACCAGATGAAGAAATTGGGAAATGGATAACCCGCAACTTTAATTTTTTCACGTCGTACTAAAACAGATACGAACGAGCAACATTCGACCAGTGCTACACGGTGCTTATCAAACAAGAAGCGAGGCCAGTCCCAAATAGGTTTAGGTATGTTCATCTCACAAAGGTCATTGTTCTTCCACAGAACCGTAGAACAAATGAAAGCTGGACGATATTCCGTATCTTTTTCAAACGACACTAGATCAGTAACTAGATGCTCTAGCGCATCCTTTTGCGGCATAGTATCGTCATCCATGAACCATACCGCACTGTATCCATCTTGGTAGGCCTTCTTAGCACCATGATAAAAGCCACCAGCCCCGCCAATATTCCGAGATAAAACTACATTATCTATGTTAATGCGACCTAACGAAATGTGTTGACCTATAACCTTCTGAGTATGATCGGTGGAGGCATTGTCAACGATGATTAAACAGTCAATGCGACGACTTTGCTCCGACAAATGTGTGATGACTTGATCTAACAGATCCGCTCGATTGAAAGTAACAACAACAGCTGCAATTGTTTTCATTTTTAATCCAATAATTTAATGATTACCTCTTCGGCACTTGGTGCACTTCGAATAGCTTGTGCTTTGCGTATGAAGTTGACCTTAGCCTGCTGGACAAAGTTCATATCGCCAAGAATCCGGCGATATAAACGCTTCCATTGCTTGTAGGCGCCCACAACATCAGCCGGCAACAACATTTCGTCAGGCACCAGCTCGCTTTGAGCTCCTACATTAGTCGAGACTACAAGGCAGCCATTTCGAAAAGCTTCATAGGCCACAAGAGTAATTCCCTCATTCTCGGAGCCAAGCACAAGCATGTCAGATCGCTCCATCAACTCTTCAACGTTGGCACCAGCATTGTGAAGAACAAATGCCGACTTGACCCCTGTATGCTTGAGACAAGACTCCAGCGCTCCGAGATAAGGGCCATCGCCAACCATATCAACACTTACGTCGACACCCTTTCTGCGCCCCTCCTTAACCGCCCAAGCAAGCATTGCCAACACCAAAAGTGGACGCTTCTGTCCAGACATACGCCCAACGAAACATAAGCGAAGTTTCTTTGACGCCAGCGAATCAATAATACTGAAATTAGCCGGCGGAATTAAGCCCTTACCCAAATGGCCCATGATAACGTTTTGACTATGAACTCCGTTTAGCTTTAGCAACTGCATAAGGCGCCGACTAATCACATGGTGGTAATCAATATAATTCGCCCAAACAATCGATATACGTGGGAAGCCTCCTCCGAATCGATTTTTCTCGTCGATATGCAGAGAGTCAATAACTTTTATGTTCGGAGCCAAAACTCGCAAAGAGGGCAGACTCTCGTAAAAATGATCGTTGTGATGATTATGAACAATAGAAATACCACGCTGTTTTATTAAAGCGCAGATAAAGCGAGACTCCTCCCCAACTGGGATTTGCCGATCGACTTCGTAAACAGTATAGAAAGATGCCAATTTCTCGAAGTAATGCCGTCTACCGTTATGCGCCGACAAAACTATAGTTTCATATCCTTTTTCACGGTACAGGCAGCAACTATCTACAGCGAACGCCTCCGCACCACCAACATCCAGCCAGTGCATGCAAACCAATGCAGCCTTACTTTCACTAATGTGCTGTTTTCTGAGAGAACCATGTTGGTTCTTCGGGTTTTCTAGATTCAGCAGACGATCATAGCTATTGCTGCAACGATCACGCCGCTTTTGGTAACGCTCTTTGATCCACTCATAAACAAGAGGCGCTCTATGAGAAATTACTTGGCGAATCTGATTAATAACCCTCCGGCGGAGCGATTGTCGTGCGTCCCCTCGCACCAACGCCTCATTGCGATAATTAAATGTCAAGCGAAAAATTTTCGTAGGAACTGGAAATTTTTCAACACCAAGCTCCAAATTCACATAATTTGAACGGCAGACTCGCAAAAACTGATGGGATTCCTGATATCTAATACTCACAGGACGAGAAAACTCGTCATCAGTCGCGATCATTAACAATACTCGATCGTTCGGATAGAGCAGGCTATATATTTCTTTTAACCTCTCTTTTTCGTACTCGAGCGAGTCGAAATTTGTCTCCATAGTTTTACATGAGGAGCCAGAATTAAATAACTGAATCATCAGACAAATCCATCCTTCAAGCCGTAATGCATATTGGCTTCCAAAAAACCTTTTTTATTGCCACAGTCAAACCGCTTGCCATGGAATGCATGGCCCACAAATTGGCCAGACGGCACGCAGCGGGCAATGGCATCGGTCAGTTGAATCTCTCCGCCCGCACCAGGCGCTTGGGTTTTGAGTGCTTCCATCACGTCAGACGTAAGGATGTAACGACCCACCACACTCCAGTTGGATGGGGCATCTTCGGCCTTGGGTTTTTCGACAATGCCCTCAATTTGAAGCGGATACTCGTCTGCTTGCGCGGGTTTGATGACGCCATATTTGTGCACCTCTGACAAGGGCACCTCTTCTACCGCCAGCACGGCCTTGCCAGTTTTGCGATGCACATCGGCCATTTGAGCCATGGCCCCTTTGGGGGCACCATCGATCAGGTCATCGGGGAGCAGCACAGCAAAGGGCTCGTCCCCAATCAGCTCAGCAGCGCAGAGTACGGCATGGCCCAGGCCGAGCGGCTGCGACTGGCGCACATAAAAACATTTAACGTGCGGCGGAATGACGTTACGCACCAACTCCAGCGCCTCTTTCTTGCCCTTGGCTTCGAGTTCGGCCTCCAGCTCGGGGCTGCGGTCAAAGTAGTCGGCAATGGCCCGCTTGCTGCGACCGGTCACAAAAATCAGCACATCGATACCGGCCTCAACCGCTTCGTCAACGGCGTACTGGATGAGTGGGCGGTCCACCACGGTCAGCATTTCTTTGGGAATTGATTTGGTGGCCGGCAAGAACCGGCTGCCCAGCCCCGCTACTGGGAATATCGCTTTACGCAAGGGTTTCAAGGGGGACCTCCTTCAAGTGGCCATGTTCTAGTTGGAATACGCGGTTGCAATAGCTTTTAATCAGACTCATGTCATGCGATGCAAAGACAAAAATCTTGGCGGCATCAATGATTTTTTGGATACGGGCTTGGCTCTTTTCTTTGAATCCCGCATCGCCTGTAGAAAACATTTCGTCGAGCAGCAATATTTCTGGCGTGACCGCCGTGGCCACAGCAAACATCAGGCGCATGGTCATGCCGGATGAATAGGTGCGGATTGGCAATTGCAAAAAGTCCCCCAGCTCGGTGAACTCTTCAATGTCGGGGGTCAGCGCTTTGGCTTCGCTGTAGCTCAGGCCCATCATCATGCCCAGGTGGATAATGTTGTCGTAGCCCGAAAGCTCCGGGTCTAGCCCAGCGCCAATTTCAAACACGGTGGACGTTTTGCCTTGGCGCAGCATTTTGCCGCTGCTGGGCGGGTAGATGCCGGCTATGGTGCGCAGCAAGGTGCTTTTGCCTGCGCCATTGTGGCCAATCAGGCCCACAGCATCGCCGTCGCTCAGGGTAAAGCTGACGTCTTTCAGGGCAGTAATGACGGTGGTACGGCTGTCTTTTTCAATGTTGCCACCGGTGGCTACGCGCATAAGGTGGCTGCGCAGGGACATGCCGTGGCTGCCGTAAATTGGGTAGCGCAGGGTGACGTTGTCAAATTCAATTTTGACCATGTTCTTACACCCAGAATGCGAGGTTTTTACCTTGTGTGCGTTGGTGCAGCCAGGTCAGGCCGCCGCCCACAACCAACATGCCCAGCAGCACGTACCAGGTCAGCACGTCTGGCGCTGCGCCCAGTAATGGGGTTCGTATGGCTTCGATCATGTAGCTGAAGGGGTTGAGCCAGACCACGTTTAAGGCGGCTGGCAGACGGTCAGCCCGGTAAATGACGGGACTGATAAAAAACAGCAAGGGCACTAGGCTGCTGATGAGGAGCTCCACATCTCTGAACCGCGCACCCACTAAGCCCAGGCCGTGGAGCAACCAGAACAGATTGAGCAAGACCAGCAACAGGCCGGGCAGCACAAGCCAAGTGTTTTCGGTCAAAGGCACCTGGTAATACACCATGACGCCAACGAGTATGACGAGGTTGTGCAGCAAGTTAATAAGGTGTTTGGACAGGGCCCGCACCGAAAAGAACCAATTTGGCATGGACACGTTGCGCACCATGTCTGCGTGGCGCACAAAGGTTTGTGGCCCGTCGGTCAAGGCGCCAGCAATGAGCTGCCAGACGATCAACCCCACAGTGAGTTGGGGGATGAAGGTGTTCATGTCTTGGTTGAGCAGATGCCCCCAAACCAGCCCCAAGCCCAGCACGCCAAAGACGTTGGCGAGTGTTGCCCAAAATGGACCAATGACGCTTTTTTTGTAACGAGCTTTGGTGTCGGCCCAAGCCAAGTAAATGGCGTTTTGAATGAGCATCATCCGACAAACATAATCATTTACGAATTAATGTGTTTTCCGACCATTCACCAAGTCAGAGTCTTTGATTGAATTAAGCAAACTCACAAATGCGTCAATCTGTTCTGGCGTAATTTGGTTGGCCGCACTGACATCTAAGAACTGAAGATGCGTCGGTTCAAGCTTGTTTTCACGGTGCATGTTGGAATTCATGAAAACTTTGGTCATATCTAACCCAAGCCAATCAATGAGGTGCAAGAGGTGGTCCAGATCAGGAAATGAGTCTCCTTTGAACCACTTACGCACCGTTTCTCGACTCACCTTGAGCACGTATTTCGATGACAAGTACAGGTCACGCGCAAACTGCTCGTTTGATGGAATCGTTCGGTAATAGCTACCGCAACACCGCATTAACTCTTG
>JACCEA010506816.1_pt1 | contig 11643 bp, 10 predicted proteins | sample 7449851 | NCBI WGS metagenome assembly JACCEA01 (sample SAMN15323453, study PRJNA562643) | freshwater metagenome | isolation source: river surface water | place: USA:Blue River Watershed | collected 2017-08-18 | reverse complement strand
GTGACGACCTATATGATCTGGCCCATCAAAGTCGACTTTTGCGACCGCGTCGTTGGGACATTCAATGTTCAGAGCATTTTTTAGGTACAAAACTTCGATTTACAGACCTTCTGGATGGAGTTTGTTCAAAAGAAAATATGATTTGGAAAGCTCTAAATGAGACGGATTCAAATCTGCTTTCATAATATCTGAAATCGAATGGGAAGTATTTTTTAAAAATCCGTTACAAATCCCCGGCAGAAATCCCCGGCAGTGTCCACGGCGAATGATAACGAAGCGGCGCGCTGCACAGCAGGGCGAGCAGCAGAGAGGAGAGTCCGCCCCACCAAGCACACAAAGAGTGTGTGGCGAGAGCAGCAGTCTGCATATTAGGCCTTTAGTGCATTCGCTCAGTTTCCATTGGTTTTTGTGCGAAGAATTTGAAGTTTAAAGTAGCAATGTCAGCGAGTTTCAATATTCAATTGACCATATCTGTTTTTATGTTGCCATGAGGCGCAAGACCGCGTTACAAATTTGTGGTTCACACCGTTTTTTACGGTTTTTCCATCGGAATTTCTCAAACATCCGTGCTGAAAGAACATCCTTCGGATCGTTTCATTCTGAGAACATCGAAACATTAATTAGACTGAGTGATGAAGAATTTCATCCACCTGATGTGTTTTATGATCTACATGACCAAACAATAGGAGAGTGTATAAGGAAATCCCACCAGCACCCTGTTGATTATGGTTCGGATGCCAAGCGGCGATTATTTCATCTCAGTGACGATTGGACGTTCATAAATCATGGAGCGTTTGGAGGGGCGGTAAGACCTATGCTTCAGCAAGCACATTTATGGAGAGAATACTGTGAAAACCAGCCTCTTAGATTCTTTGACCGAGAACTTTTTCCATTGGTAGCTCATTCATTGAGGACTATTGCCAAAGGAATGTTGAACTGTCCACCGTCTGAATTAGTTCCGTTGCAAAATGTTACTGCTGGGTTAAATGCTATTTTTCAATCTACTCAACTATCTGCTGGAGATGAAATCTTGCATTTATCGTTTACTTATGGGAGCACAAAGAAAATGATGAAGGACTTAGCAATGCGAACTAAAGCAACCCTAATAATTGTTCCATTGACTCTTCCTGTTGAAAGTTCTCAATTCATTAAGAACAAAATATTGAATTATGTTAATCAAAATACAAAACTCATTGTGCTCGATCAAATCACTTCCAATACTGCGATGGAGTTACCAGTCGTTGATATTGCAAAGGATTGCAAGGCGGTAAACCCAAACGTGAGAGTAGTGGTAGATGCAGCACACAGTCTCTTTTCACAACCTATTTCAATTTATCCGCATGAAGAACCCCAAACTTCTAACAACGCATCTTCAATTTCTAGTGTTGTTGACTTTTGGTTGACTAATGGGCACAAATGGTTTTCTGCACCGAAAGGTTGCGCCTTTATGTGGATATCCCCAAAAGTAGAACAAATAAGACCCGCAATTCTCTCGCATGGATACCAATTCAGCGACAAAAAATCTTCGTTTTCTTCTAGAGATACAGTTCTAAGTTCTTTTGTGTGGGATGGTTGTAGAGACTATTTTGCCCTCGTCACAGCTGCTTCAGGTGTGGATTTTTGGAAAAAATTGTCAATGAAACCGAACAGCGGAAGAAAATTCGATTCATTTCAAGAGTTTAGATTGCGGCTGTTTTCTCTATTGGACGATGCAGAAGCTATTATTAAAGATTCTTGGGGGTTATGTGAATCAGACTTTCCATGTTCCATTGAATTGCGCCGCAATGTCCCTATGCGACTAATTCCTTTGCCAAGATTTTTTCGAGGAATCAATACTAGAGATTCATCAGATAAAGATGCCTTTGCAATTCAGGTATGTCTTGGATCACTTTCGATGTTGCAATATACAAATTGAGTGGTTTCAATTGCTAGGAATATTTATTTCATCAATGCCGAATTGAAGTGCCAATAAAATGCATTGAAGGATGTTTATATGTTCGGATATCGGCGCACGTATATAATACAATCTTTGATTATGAGAGGTTGGTGGATGCATTGAAAGAGCCTACAACATAATAAGAAAGAGAACTAGGAATATTTAATAACACTTGTGCTCAATTATTTTTTATCATTGGTCTTATCACTGACTCCAGCTCCTCCCAACAAATTTGAAAAGCCACCTGTTATCGATTTGGCAACATCCTTAAGTGCAGATTTTCCCTCTACTTTCCCTTCCTCCGGTTGCGGTAACACAGGCTCTGGCAGCAAATTCTTGCAAAACAATAGGCAGTAAATATCTATTAAGGCAGATCTCAATCAAACTTCTTACAATATCTATCACTTTGGGGTCCTTAAACACTCTCCATCGACTGACGTCATCATAAGGGAAACCTCTCTAAGAGAAAATTCATTGAATTGGGGCGCAGTAACTAACACTGAGATTCATCTTACCACAGCCAATGCGTAACCATCCACTCCATATAACTCTACTAAGTTGATCCAAGCTTCAAGACTTATACGCCTAATCGAAATACCCACGTCACTAAACCACTAGTGTAATATCAATGTCGCACCGATAATGTCCAGAGCGCTCTTCTCCCAATTTATTGCATGGCGATTGTAAGTTTTTCTTCGGTCTCCATCCACCAGGGGTATTCTTGTCTTGTTTGAGAAGAGTAAGCATACTAATACGACCAGGTTCCTCACCCATTTTGTAATGCGTGAAGATCAGCCACTGTCGAATCCATCGCGAAGGAACGATCATCCTTTGAATATAAAAATCAAATAATACTTGTATCCAAGGCAATGTTCGCAAACGTACCATAACTTGGTAAAGTCTTTTTCGTCATTTGAATCAGATTGCAGCATTTTAATCAACTCCTCGTCTCGGTTGCGAGTAGAATTCCCTAGTCCATGCAATAAGAAAAGAATATTTAATCCCTAGATAGTCAACTCACCATGCCTGAGATTTCCGTCCCCATCCCAATATATACGATCAACTTCGAAAGTACTTTCTTCTGTGTCTTTTGTCTAGGTGCAATGGTGATTCAATTTATTGATTTAACAACATAATACTTACCGCAGTATTTCCCATGATTTGCTTCAAACTGAAACTTTTTAAGGATTTTTTTCCTGCAAGGCTGTAGCAAACTACCACGTTCTGGTGCTGAAATTCAGCACTGATGATAAGTAAGAAAGTGGACGACGTGTGTCTGCAAAAAAAATACTTACTCGATTCCAGATTGATGAACAAGTGCATTGAAATTGAAATAAGCAGAACGTAGTATTGTAGTAGTAGTTCAATAATATCATCATTATTCATGCTCTCCCTGCTACTGTCGCCCTCTGCTGCGTTGCGCCCCGCCTGCTGTGCCAGCAGGCCAGCGGCGCAGCAGCTGCGCTCCTGCTGCTGCTTGCTGCTTGCTTGTAGATGCTGATGATATGGGATATAAACTTCTATATTCTAAACAACAATCCAAAAGATGTTGAGAATGCGACTCTACGTATTACTTGTTTTGACACTCTACGCGGGTTGTTGTTCGAAGGGCTTTGTTGTTGTAAATCGTCCAACCATATGTAGCAAGGGTCATACTTTATCATCTCAAGTGCCCTCATCGCTTTCGGCTGTTCTTGCTCAGAGTTCTACTGAAATAGTTCATTTACCTTGTGTGGGTGAGCATCGTTCTTTAGGCTCCGAACGATGTAGAACTTTTAATTCAAAATATCTCTCAACCCCGTCAAAGTGGTATACATCAACACTCCAGTACCTTACACAGATAATGTGTGGTACTATATTCGGTTTCATTATGAAAATTATGAATCGGTTCCATCCTCACCGATTGGCAACATTGCACCATTTAGTTTATAATAGACCTTCCCACAAAGGTTTGTTGACCGTTTGCAATCACCAATCCATGGCGGACGACCCTGGCCTTTGGTCTGCCATGCTGCCATTATGGAGAACTCGTCCTTCAAAATTTCGCTGGAGTATTTGCACTGAAGACGTATTCTTTAGCGTGAGCGAAATTCCATGTTGTATCTCTTGTCATTTCTCATTCTTTGTTCACAGCACCCATTTCTAACCTCTGTTCTCGAGATTTGCCATGTATTGCCAATTGATCGGAAGGGGTCTCGAGACCAGCCATTATTTCAAAGGTTTTTTGAGCTTATTCAGACCGGACATTGGGGTCATATATACCTTGAAGGTCGAGTATGGCAAAATTGGAGATTTATGAAAGATGAAGTACACCTTGGTCCAATTAAGACAGGAATAGGCAAATTGATTGCTCACGCCTATCCGAATGACCCAATTGTTCTTCCGTTCTATCATAGAGGTATGGATGGCATTCTTCCAGAAATCGTGCTCAATGAAGCTGATCAAAGGCTAGGGTTACCTTCGAAACCATCAGTAAGGTTTCCAAGAGCAGGAAACTCTATTCATGTGTATGTTGGCAAGCCCATAAGCTTTCACGAAAAATTGAAAAAATTTGAAGAAGACCATCCAGGATTACTGAGCAAATCATGGTATACTACCAAAGAAACAAATGATTTATATCGGGAAATATCATTTGAGGTTGAAAATCAAATGATAGAATTAGAGCATGAAGCCTATAATAGATCGTCGCCCGCAAGAAAGTCGTTCCTGAGTATTCGGAAGCATTTTCATTAATTGAAGCAACATTAGAGAGTTTAAGAAATTCTAGACATTGTAGTAATCTTATATATTTTTGTATCAGTAGCAACTTAGAAAATGATATATACAGCATGGAGTTGAAAAATGGTATCGGACATGGTTCTAATCTTCTTGTTCCACCAAACGCATAAACTGTGAAGTTTGACTGCGAATTAATGCACGACTAGTGGATAGACCATAAAAAAATTCCCAAAATAAAAATATGATCATGAATGTACCAAGGATCGAATCTGCCGGAAAATTACAATTCTGTTGTGCGTAAGCAAGATATATTACTATAGGCCCCTGAGGAAATATTGTCATGAGAAGAAACGTGGAGAGTTTTGGCACCTTCATAGAAAAACATTGACAAAAAATCGATTATGATTCCAACGTGGTGACTTACACTTTCATAGAGATTCCCCGCAATACCATAATACAATCGAATGGGTTCAATCAAAAACCAAATACTCAAGATGATTGCATGAAACACAGTGCCGAAATTAGTTGCCTACATAAGCTGTAAGGTGACATTAAATAATTCTGCAAATTGGAACTACCTTAGCGATGCCTATCGCACCCATCAAAGTTCCATAGATGAACGAGTACAAACAGTTGTGAAAAAGCGCAACCTGCAATTGTAAATTGGAGAGCGATGGTTTGTGAAGTAGATTGGCAGAAGAATCACTCGCCACTCTTGAAGGTCTTGGCATCGCGCTGTTTTATTCACCTCATTATTATAACTACAAATTTTTTTGTGTATTCTGTGTATAAGGCTTATTCTAATAACTAAAGCGCCAATTTTTATTATTTGGTATTACAAGTGTATTATATATACACACAACAGGCGCATAAAAAAATGTATGGAAGTAGCAGCTGCCACATGATCATCTTCCCACCAACAATGAGCAAATAGCACAACACGCCAAGAAGTAGAACGCAGCAGCAGCCGCCGCAGAGGTGGTTGCGTAATAAGGCCTAATAGACACGATTGTTTTTTCTAGAAAAAGAGGGTTTGGGATTCTGGATTCCACCCCCATCCATGGAAAGAGTTCCAAAATGCAAAAGATATTGAATATCCCCTCAGCTGTCAACATATCCAAATTTGGGAATCGTGACCCAAGATAGCATAGCCATTCTTTGTGAACCTCAGAGTCTAATTGCCGCATCGTACTTAAAAATGTCCGCCCATGAGGTTTGCTATTCATCAGCATTGGAAGAAAATATAGCGAAGAAAGGGAACAATGCTTATTATTATGCCCATGGAAAGAAAATCGATGGCCCGGTATGGGATGGGAAAGAGCAACCAAGGCTTCTAAATGTAACAGAATGTCCTGCACCCATTCCGAAGTTAGTGTACACAACATTAGACTCGTTCTCATGGTTGGATGGGAAGACTTCTGTCAAGATTTACGTTGATTTTGACAATGCTGATCAAGTGGAAGATGAATTAATCTCCTTGGTAAGAATAATTGGCATTGTCCTCATATTATTCTTACGAGAGATATGTATTTTCCTTTAGACTTTTGAGGAAAAGAGTTTTGAATTCACCGTTTCCTCCAACGGAAAATCATACAAGTTGCTTGTTGGTCCACTTTACAATAGTATTGATGGGATATCATTCAAAAAGAAATCAGACAAGTTTATATTATCTCTTAGCAAGTCAGTCGAAGCAAGCTGGTATCAACTGAAGGCCTCTTCATAGATTCATAGATATTGAAGTCTGGTTATTAGTAGCAACCTCTCATCAATAATAGCACGGAAATTACGAATTTCGATACATCAATGTATGCCTAAATAGACCTGGCATATCTTCCACTTATCTACTTCACAATTGTCGAAGGGCAACCAGTGGAAACGTTCTTACATTATGTCCAAACGTATATCACAACTGTCCCTGGAAGAAGACAATGCTTCTTGAGAAATTCTATGATATATTTTAGATGCACAGTAGATCGGGAATATCTTGATATCTTTACAATACACCCGGCTCAATCAAGCATAAAATTATCTCATGTTGACATGTTACGGTCTAATGGTAACAAAGCGATATATTTGTGTGATGAGCATATACAGTATATAGCCGTTTCAACAATGCGCTTGCCGCCCGCCACTGACAGACTGATCTCATCTTAGTGCTGAGCGACATCCCATCATGCACAATAAAAACCTTTTCGATCACAAGATACGAAGCTCTTTAAAATGGGAAGTGGTAGTTCTAGTGTGCATACAAATGAGCAAAAAGCTATTGTTGCGCAGAAGCTGAAGGAGTTCTATGAAAATAATAAGAACTTGTCAGATGAAGAGTTGCAGTTGAAGCTAAGTGGGGAGTATGCCAGAGTGCTGGCTGAAATTCATCCACAGAAAACGGAACAACATCCAGAAATCCATGGAAAAACATCAGATACACCTGTTTTGGAAGGTCAATCTACCAAAGCAACTAGCAATCGAGGTTTCTTGGAAAGACAGCAGTCTACAAGGGGTGGTCCACCAAAGAAAACCGCTAAAACCGCCGAAAAATCCTCTGCTTCCTCGACAGATAGACCAGCACGAAGAAGATCATATGATCAGCTGCCAGCTAAGAAACAGCCTTCGGAAGTAGCAACATTAGCTCAAAGTTTAAGCGCTGTTTCTCTACCAACAGTCAATGAACTATTAAGTCAGTCTGCTCCCCTTGCAATATCAGCAATGACTTCCAATGTTTCTCCAATCAACCCCATTCCTGCCAGTGATAACAATGCTGACAGCTGGGATTCGGTTTCTGAGCAGCCATATTGTGATGTTTGTAAAATGGCTTTCAAAAGCATGGCTTTTCTAGAGCGTCATCGCAAGTTTTCTAGCTTACACATGGATAACGAAAAGAGACGGCAAACTGGGGAAAAAGCCGCACTTGCTCTTCCTCCGCCACAAGAATTAACAAAAAAGGAAGAATTAACAATTGTCAAACAAGAGGAAGGAACACATTATCGATTGCTATACTCTGGTTGCAAATTTTTTTGGAGGATTCAAGTTAATGTTGATTTTGACATATATCACCATTTTATGGCTCGATGCATTGAAATTATCCCGTTTAACTCAGATCGCCACCGTGAACTACCCCGAATATACCTAGACTATGAAAATATTTGCGAATTGGTTGAACCAAGTGTTGCAGAAGCAATATCAGAGAAAGTTCGAGGAATCATGGTTGATCGTTTTGCTGCAAAGCCAGATGAAATCAAGTTGAGAGAGGAAGTATTCTTGCAAAAGATGGTGACATACATACTTCAAAGATTGAATGTTGCCACTTCCGATGGGGAGTGCACGTATGTTTCTTTATTTGGAGATAATGAACATGAGTTTCCAGTTTTAGAGGAACCCCCTGTTGTACTTGTTCCCATCAATGTTACTCGTAGAAGAAAGAGTAGCGTCGAAGAGTTTAATACCACCATGAAATCCATGAAAAGTGATTATTCAGATATCAGCGCCAAGTTACAGAAGGCGGATGCCTACCGAAATGAGGATAAGAAGGCCCTGGAAGGAATTGGTGTTCCGGTTACTCCAATGAAACCGACCAAACCAACGAATAATTATGAGTATTCCGCACGTATTGCTAACCATGTGTATATAGCTGCAATGGCGTTGAGTGCTCAAAAATGGTATGATAATCCATCTATTCCGGTGGGGAAAAGGCGATTTATTGCTGCTGTCCAAAGAGTTTTGCATAGAAATGCAGTGACACGGACCAAACAGTTTTTGGAAAATAAAAATGTACAAATGGTGTACAAGTCACCATTCCGGAAAACAAAAGTTTCTTTCATTAAGAAACCTGACTCAACAGTGGTTCCAAATATTCCTGAGGATCTGGGAGGATTGACGATGGTAGAGGAAAGATAATTGTTTTGAGTAGATCTAGTATAAGCTTGATTAATAGAAGATAGGGAGTAACATAGACACAATGAACTATGAGAGAGAAATCACGGTGCTCAACAGAGGAAGTGTCTGTATTATTACATTCTATATTGACACTGTATAAACAACAAAATTATTGATGACCTATTCATCCTTTACAACTTTTCGACTGGGATCTTTTTTGCCCATTTTAAACACAAATATATTCAATACATCCGCAAATTCTGAGCAAACCTATTTTTTCAACGCGAAGAAAGTTAGCATCAACAAAATTGCCATTAATGTCACTCACCAAATGGAAATACGATATGCAACTAATTGTTGAATAAATTGTCACTGTTAGCAGCAATGACAATTCGTAAGGACCTTCGCCTTGCTCGTAATAACTGACCAAGACTACGACTGCAAAAAACCAAACAGACTACAATACATTTTAGAGTTGAGATAGCTCATCGTAACCAGCTTACATATCGTTCAATAGACATTATTCTTGTTTTGCTAATATGACCGACCATAATGTGGATTACCAATTCCGCGAATGTTGAAGCATGAAACAATGCCTAAAATAATAGATAATATGAATTCGTTTTACCCAACTAACAGTAAAATTCCTAATTCTCCTTACGGTTAACAATGGATGCTTGGGCATTGCAATAGTACTGTGCATATTGTAGTAGAATAAACAAGGAAAGTAGACCAGAAATGGTGATAAATTCAAAAGAGCTCTCGCGGTAGCTTCAGGCTTTGATCTCCACAGAGCCTTTATAACTAGAAAAATTGTTGAATATAAAACCTCTTCGATCTAGAAGAGAGCGGAGAGAGCTTACCTCTATATATCTGCGCGATTGGGGTGATGATTGCTGCAACAAAAACAATTACCACCATAATATTGAAAGGTGTAAAATGAGGATTTTTAACAGAGGGGAAGTCCATTGCTTCCAAAAACGCATTTTCTGGGAACAATAGAAAGCTTGGGATATCAAATAGAGGCTAACAACAGGGTGAGGAGAAGAAAACAAAAACATAATGCATAACTCACCGTATGATGTATTTCGGATCCACAGAAAAAACTAATAATCCCAATAGTGTAAGCCATTGCAAGACCTTCTGTTGGGCCGTTGAAAGCTGGTAAGGCCATAGTGCCTGTATAGTATTCTTCCCAGGTTTGAAAATAGAACAGAATGAACGTGCTAAAATATGAGAAAAACAATCGATTGCTCCATCCAAGCCCCATGACGGATGACATCGACACCACAGAAATACCAGCGTTGATGGCATCACATCCATGGTCAAAAAGCATCCCAAGAGCACTGGATGATCCTGTTTTTCTGGCTTGTTTGCCATCCATGTTATCCAAGGTTTGGTACAAAAAGATGGCGCATGCGGTATGAAGATGCAACCAACGAGGGGCATTCGGACCCAAAGATGGGTTAAAAATCAGGGTCAAAACAACTGCTGAAAAAGAACAAGCCAGACCTAAAGCGGTAATGACATTTGGCGCCATCCACGAAGGTACGACCGTATCAACGCACCACTGAGCAAGAGGAGACAAGACATGTTGATATAGAGGAGAGTTATCTCCTCCATGGTACTTGTAGTTTACAATGTTATATTTTGCCTCTTCAGAAAACATTTCTCCAATCAAGAGTACAACTGTAGTGAGCAGATATCAACAAAACAATTCTTATATTCTTCAATTAGTTAGGTATTTGGTTGGTATTGGTATACAATATTGGCGCTTGGCACCGTTGGTGGTGAGGAGAAAACGAGCGGAAATGCTGCGGAAATTTACAGATAAAACAGTTCTCATCTTCATGCAGACTTATTGTACATGCATACACCAGAACACCAAATCAACAAGTGACAATCTATCATCACACCTTAAAAATATGATGGTGATAGCATAGAAAACTTAATGTGGCCAAAAAAATAAATGATGCGATGCATGGACTACACCCACCCACCATATGTTGCAACGAGTGGTGGAATATTGTTCCTCGTTCTGACTTGAAAGTCCAAAAAAATGCCATCTTCATGAAGGAGGGTACTCCATGAACATGATTTTGTCGAGCAAGTGATCCAAATTATCAGGATCGCAACAAGGGCATCCGCGTCGCTTCTCTTCTTTGCTGTGCCGCACAATAACCTTATCATCTTCTTTTTTTACAGGAAAAACGTAACTCCTTGAAGTAGGGACTGGTATTTCATCGGTAATCTTTGATACTATCTTTGGATTTGTTTCATTGAACTGCATGGGCACCTTTACCGGAGTCATAGAGACTTGCGTAACAGGATGAGATACAGTTTTTGGTGCGACTATAGCACTGGCGGTAGAAACTATGGGAAGTTCTCTTGGAATAGTGCTGATAGATTCGTTTTGGATGACAGTAACAGCTTTGATTGCAGTGATTTTCCCCACATATCTCTCAAACATTCTAATCGCTTTTGGATTCTTATCTGTGGAAGAACTAAAGGATCTCTCAATCGCCTTCACCGCTAAATCATACTCTGAGTCATAAAAGCGGAAAGGAAAATTGATCCCTGCAATATCCGATTCCAACACTTTATCCATCGGTTTTAAAATCTTTTCTGAGAATCTAGATGGTCCAATCACGTCTTCTACATCAGAAACCACAAATATCACAATGAGAGTCTCCAGAGGAACACAACCAGGATCAAAGCATTGAATTTCCGTAGTCATTACTTGAATTTCGGAGGGATCCAGAAAAGAACATTTCCTGCAACAGTGATCGATAAGCCAGTTCGAGACTCGCGTCGCAACTGCTCGATTCTCTTCAGAACGCTGGATAGGTCTACCAAATGATAGCATAGTTTGAATTTTGATCGAACCCAGTTTATTGTGCTTATTTTAAAGAGATTCACCATGCACCATGCAGTTGATTGGAGTATGAATATACATTTGGCATTCGCACCACTCACTGATGTTTCAAGTTGGTTTGTTGGTATATTCACAATACAATATAGAAGTAGAGAGTATGCTGCGGCTGCGCGCTGCTGCCTGCTGCTCTGCTGCTGCCTGCTGCTCTGCTGCTGCGGCGCCCATGCTGCGCGCGCTGCTG
>JACCEA011551824.1_pt1 | contig 11644 bp, 14 predicted proteins | sample 7449851 | NCBI WGS metagenome assembly JACCEA01 (sample SAMN15323453, study PRJNA562643) | freshwater metagenome | isolation source: river surface water | place: USA:Blue River Watershed | collected 2017-08-18 | reverse complement strand
GGATTAGGTATGAACTTACATTTTTTATTTTTATCTAAATTAGTTTTTTTTTTTTTTTCAGGCAAAACGATACAAACAATATTCTTGTTGTCATATCTGATGGAATTTAAAAACAATATGGGACCTTTCCTTATTGTTGTTCCTTTGTCAACTATGTCGAATTGGGCGAATGAATTCAATAAATGGGCACCTGATATAATTAAGGTGTTGTACAAAGGAAATCCTGAAGAACGACGACGCATTTTCAAAGAAGATGTTGAAAGTTTGTCATTAAATGTGTTAATCACAACCTATGAGTACATAATGAGAGATAAAACAAACTTAAAGAGGATATTCTGGCAATACATTATCGTTGATGAAGGACATCGAATGAAAAATGCTGACAGTAAGTTTGCTCAGACTTTAGGCACCATATATCAATCGAAACATCGCATTTTGCTCACTGGTACTCCATTGCAAAACAATTTGCCTGAATTGTGGGCGCTATTGAATTTTCTTCTTCCAAAAATTTTTAGCAGTATGGAAACATTTGATCAGTGGTTCAACAAACCTTTTGTTGCTTTTCGTAATCAGACCAATTCTTCAGAAGAAAATACGGATGATTCTAATACGCTTACACAGGAGGAACGGCTATTGGTGATCCACCGTCTTCACGAGGTTTTGAGACCCTTTGTTCTCCGAAGAGTTAAAGATCAAGTTCTTGACCAACTCCCCGAAAAAGTTGAGAAAGTTCTGCGATGCTCATTATCTGGATGGCAGCGCCACATGTATTCATCGGTTTCATCCCGACTTCTGAATGCCAAAGATGGTGTCGGGCTGAACAATCCCGTTATGCAATTGCGCAAGATTTGTAATCATCCATATCTCTTCCTTACAGATTACATGATCGATGAGGCGATTGTTCGCATCTCTGGAAAGTTCGAACTGTTAGATCGGATGCTACCGAAACTACAAGCGGCAGGACATCGAGTTTTAATGTTTTCACAGATGGTTGAAGCTATGAAATGTTTGGAAAGTTATTTCCAAATGAGACAATTTAACTATCTCACTTTAGACGGTAGCACACCCGCAGATGAAAGGGAGAAAAGAATGTTTGCTTTTAATGATCCAAATTCACCCTTTTTTATCTTCTTGCTATCAACACGTGCCGGTGGTCTGGGACTTAATCTAGCGACCGCTGATACGGTGATCATTTTTGATAGGTACAACATCTTCCGTCTCCCTTTCGTCACTTACTTAAGTTTTTCTTTTCCAGTGATTGGAACCCCATGGCTGATGCCCAAGCACAGGATCGTGCACATCGAATTGGTCAGAAGAATGAAGTCAGAGTTTTTCGTTTGACTACCAATGCTCCAATTGAAGAGAAAATACTTGCTCGTGCTAATGACAAAAAGAACTTGACGGGACTGGTGGTAGAAGCGGGAACCTTCAATACGGCAAGTACCGAAAATGTCGAAGGGAATAAAGAAATGATGGAATCACTTTTGAATGAATGGATTTTAAATGGTTCACAAGCACTTAATGATACCAAGGAATTAGCAGATGACTCTGAAATACCTGATGATGACCAAATCAATGAAATGATGGCAACATATGATGGTGAATTGGAATTGTACCGTACTATGGATGATGCAAGAAAGAACAACGCTGGCAACCAAGGATTGATGGATCACTCTGAGCGTCCCAATTGGCTTTGCAGAGAGCGTTGTTTGCCAAGATTATCTTGGCTCTTCTTTTCAGATGATGTTAAGTCAGTTCGCAATCCAGAAGGAAATGTTGAGACTGAGTTAGATTTCTCTGAATCAAGATCCAGGAAGCGTAAAGATGTTTGTTACAATGATAATTTAACCGACATTCAATTCATGAAGCGTATTGAAAGGGTGCAGGATGAAGATGAAGCAACGAAGAAGCTCAAGAAACGCCCAAGGAGTGATGTGGAAGGAGCACTATTGGAATGCCTTGATGAAGTCCACAAAGGCAATAATAGTATACTTTTCAGGGAAAAACCCTCCAAGCAGAAGTATCCCGACTATTATGTAGAAATAGAAAATCCGATCGCGCTGAAAGATATTATCAACAAGATTAAGCAAAACAAGTATTCATATTTCGAAGAAATTGAGTTGGACTTTGCCATGATGTCTCACAATGCTCGGTTGTACAACGGATCCGAATCAGAAGTTTTTCTGCAAGCAGAATTGGTTCGCAGACACTTCTACAAATCAGTGCGAGAAAAGTTGTCAGTCACAGGTTCCACGTTTTCGATGCCTGCTCTTCCTGATGGATCATATTTCGTTCGCAATGAAAGATCTTTCCATTCAAAGTTATCAGAAATGGGAGTTCCTGCCAAACGTGTTAAAACCATGTAGTGAAAACCTTTTGTAGTAGGAATTAGATAGATGATATTATGTGCGCTTTCATTCATTCATATTCTCAATACAACAACTTAATAATTTTTATTTACATTGGAAGGTTCACTACCGAAAAGCTTATTATTTGGTCGTTTGCGAATAAAATGAAACTTTTGTAACGACAATATGAAAATTGGGAAGAGATACCAAAATTTTCCGATCGAGCGGGGACTTGAACCCCGAATCTCCACCTCCGGAGGGTGGCGCCTTATCTGGTCAGCAAAATACTGATATCCATTAGGCCACTCGACCGCCTTGAGGGAATTATGATGTAAAATATAAATACCTAATATATTCGGTTTGAATGGCGACTATATCGGGATAGATATACGGTATATGACCATATTATACAACTTCTTATAGTGATGCATTTGCTGTTCATATATACCTCATTTGTTTTGGTGACTTTATCTTTGATTATAGATGGTTTGGAGATGAAAGTTGCAATTATCACAGGTGCCAGTGGGTCAATTGGACGTTCAATTGTATCAGCGTTGGGTAAAGCTGGTTGCTCGGTGGTGGTAAACTATAGATCAAATCAAAGATCGGCCGAAGAAATTTGTCACATTATGCAAGAATTTGGAGTGAAAGCTATCCCCTTTAAGGCTGATTGTTCATTACCCGAAGATGTTTCAAGGATGGTCGATTTTACCCGGAATGAGGTAATACATAATAACGCCAACCTATTAAACTTTTCTTATGTGTACAGATGGGTCACATAGATATTCTGGTAAATAATGTTGGGATGACTCGTGATAGCTTGGCAGTTAGAACGACACCATTTGAGTTCGCAAGCATGGTTGAAAACAATTTAAATAGTGCTTTCTACTGTAATCGCGAAGTTATTTTGAAATCTATGCTGCAAAGAAAGTCAGGAAGAATAATCAATATATCTTCCATAGTAGGGTTAATTGGAAATGCTGGACAATCAAGTTATGCTGCAACAAAGGCAGGCATGATTGGAATGACGAAGAGTTTGGCGAAGGAATATGGTGGACGTGGAATAAACGTCAATGCTGTTTGCCCGGGATATATTGAATCTTCCATGACGCAGTCACTTGATAGAGACAAGATTGTAATGAAGATTCCGTTGCAACGCTTCGGTACTCCTGATGAAGTTGCTGGATTAGTAAAGTACTTAGCGCTGGACGATTCTGCTGCATACATCACAGGGCACTGTTTTTCAATCGACGGTGGCCTTGGAATTGGTGCTTCATGAAAGAATTCTGAATCGTTCACTCAGCGTAATTGAATGAATTGCCGCGGTGACTCTGTTAAAGTAGTCGACGATTTATCTACAATATTTAGATACCATTTCTGTATGTATTTTTACAAGAAAAAATCCGGTGCTCTTCTCGTAACCAATGGCTCTCCACGTCTTGGGGCAGGATCAAATTGAATGCTTTAAAGGAGCAAGTTAAACTCGTTACACTATTAACAAAAACCAAATAGAACAATCACTTACAATGATTTATTAAGATATTCGTCAACTTCCATAATAGCTGCTTGATTTCCACACCGATAGCAATAATTTGGGGCAGAGAATATTGTCAACACGTTCATGGAATGAGTCCAATTATATCCGTCCATTACCAATTGATGTGCCCGTGATACCAAAGTTAAGCCGTTTCGATGGTTAAACATTTCTGAAATATCGCTGCCGAAAGTGTATCCTGCTCCTCTTGGAGATATACCCCAGCCACGACGGTCATCCGGATCTGACCAGAGTAGATCACACATACTTCCTTCATGAGGAACCTCCTGAACTCTATCCAGTTGACGAATGTGGTCTAAGGTATCTATAGATGGCGATAAGCCCCCGTGAAGGCAAAATATCTGATCTTCAACGACAGCTGTCAATGGCAAGTAGTCAAACAAATCTGTGAACATTTTCCAAACATTTCCGCTTCCATATTTTCGCACGCATTCATCAAAAAATCCATAAACCTGTGTAATTTGGCGACTTTCATGATTTCCTCGAAGTAGATGAATTCTATCCGGGTATCGCGTTTTTAATGTCAATAGCAAGCTAACAGTTTCGACTGAATAGTATCCACGATCAACATAGTCTCCCATGAAGAGATAGTTTGTATCTGGAGGCTGACCACCGATTTTGAAAAGTTCCAACAAGTCGTGCAGTTGACCGTGTACATCGCCACATATTGTGACTGGAGCTCTAACGGGTTGCACATTCGATTCACCTAGTAAAACTTCTTTTGCCTAGTTGGACAGGGGGGATTAAGGAGTAGTGAATCCTTAGGAAATTGTCTTACCATATCACACAATGCCTTAACTTCTCCTTCCGTCAATGGTTTGCAGCTGTTAAGCTTTTCAATCCATCGGTCCAAATCGCTCATATTGACATCCGACAAATGCGAGTCCATTTTGCCACTGCCCCACGTGGATCTCTATCTCCGACTAAGCGATGAATATCGACGAATAATTTTGCAACGTGCAAACGAACTGCTACAATAAAATAATGCGAGCACCCTGATGATGGACTATTCTGGGATTTTGGACATGCTGCCATTGTCCCAAACTCCAAATTTCATATGTTGACCGGTTTAATTAGGCGAGATGCCAAAAAAGGCATCGCGCATGTTCTTGTAGAATTTGGGCGTGGATTGATTTCTCGTCGTTTCCGCTCGCATTTATTTTTAAAAAATCATTCACAAATAATTCTGAGTTGACCCTTTGGTGTCTTTTCGGCACTATTTCTTTGTTTTTCAACTTTATCATATATATACTTCCCATTTGGTCAGCTGGTTGGTGGTCAAATTATGAACCCACCATTGCTAGACCGACATAGAGGCTGTATCGCAGTTCCATCGGTCAATTGGACCTAACAAATACGATCATACTTTGAAAATACTGTCCAAAAATTTCTTCATTGGTAATCTGTAAGAAGTTATGGGAAAATACGCTTGTAGAATATGTGGCTGTTACGCCTACTTCATCAATGACGATGAGGGGTACCTGAAGTATTGAGCATTAATACGTTAGATCCAAACATCAGAATTTTCTGCAACTTCGTTATTTGAGAGATTTACTTACTTTCTTTGAAGTAGCAAATGCTTGGAAACGAGTTCAGGTCTCCTTCGGTCGGTAAAATGACCAGTTTTTGTCAAAAATGGTCAATTTAAGGACATTTTACTGCAAGTTGCTACGATATATAAGACCTGAACTTTCTTCAAAATTTCGTTCATCCTAAGATTATGTTGTTATCTTTCGAAAATGAAGTTTTCAGAAAATTTTGATGTTTGGACACAGAGGAACAAGGACCTTAATTCAACTTCTTCAATGGATGGCCGAGAATTCGGGTGATGTTGATAGGAAAAGTATTTCCTTATCATCTCATGAGAAATTGGATTCTTTTCCGGCAGTAATGTATGATATTTTAGCCAACGCACCTCACCTCACTCTGTTTGTGTTAGTAGCCAACCACATGCAGTTTGTTCATAATTGTTGAATATAGAGCGGTATTTTAAATAGTTATCGGGTATCCGTTGTAAAAGACAGGAGAAACGCCATGATTGATGTAAAATTAATGAGGATTGACAAATATTTCTATATTTACAATATCCGCACCACAGGAAATATGCTTTCTAACGTGAACTTTTTACTCTTCTACTATAATGACATCATCATCTAAACGTGAAAAAACGATCCATATTCATCTTTTCTAATGTTGACAAGTTGCACTTTGAGATTATTCATATTGGAAATTCTCAGCGAAATGAAAAAATTGAGATTGAGTGTAAGTGAAACGTCAAGTTCTAGAATCCCAAAATGGGATATCCCCAACCACCTAAATTTTGTACACCAGTTTGTACACTTCGATACATACTTACATCAACCACATTTTTGTTTGAAAATGGTAGGATAGGAGATAGAATGGTTGTTAATTCGATAAGTAAAATTTAAAAGGATTACTTATATATGATCTGCTACTACTTTTACTCACTAACTACAGTGACATCCAAATTCAATTGGCTACAAAGGAATGAAAGAATAAAGAAACGACACAAATAAAGAAAGTAGCAAATGGGAAAAAATAACGCACATGACTGTCTGGCTGCCGAAACACAAATTTACTTCGAACCATATTGGATAAGATGTTTCAACTCTGTCGCTCGGTTGAAATAATGAAAGCAAATAATGAAAGCAAGTCTCTTCATGAGGAAGGCGAGCAATATTATTGCAAAGCGTGACTTTGCAGCATTTACACGCCGTCTTAACTCTTGAACCACAAATGATACAACGAATAGTCTTAGAAAGCTTCTTCACCACATGCTGTCCTGTTTTTCTGTGTTATTTCCCCAGTCGACTGTTGAATATGGATATTTTTAGCTCAGGTTCATCATGATCGAGCGGAAGAGAAAACATTTCAATCTCGTTATTTGCTTGATACGAGGAAGTTGAATGCGAGGAAGTTGCTGCAGTGGGTGCTGGAGTTTGTGGTTGATGTGAAGATCTTGATCTGGCTTCTTGACCATCGTCTTCACGGTGTGAAGGCTCTTCACGGGATCTTTTTCTTGTGGGACCACTATTAGATTCTGCTACAATAATAGTAGTGCGAACGACATCACCCACTCTTTCCACAAATTTCACCAGTGGAACTTGGTTAGCCAACCTCTAAGATGATGAATATCAGGTTTTTTCAAGTTATCGATGCTATTTTAAACATTCAACCAGAGGAACACATGAAAAATACTGGCCAGGACCCTTGATGATACACTTTTTTACGATTATGTCAAAGGATGTCAGATCTTCTTGGCACTTTGTCATAATCTGTGCTAAGATAAGATTTGCCACACCGTCCTAAGGGTGCGCAATCGCTTGAAAATTCGCGAACAGCTTCATACAAATATTCACTCAAATCAAGAGGAACATTGTATTGGAACTCTTTTGTGTACTCGAATCTATTGCATTTCATTGAAGCATTCAAGCTTCCGATGATCTCCTCGTATCTATCATGAGCCATCAGAGGAACACGCCGATACGGTGGATGCTCGAGGTCATTTTGCATATCCTCCTCATCTTCTCCTTTGAAATAGTCAGAAGATCGATTATAAATGTGCATTAGCAGCCAGAATTCGAGGAACTTCAACAATTCAACATCATCCAGGCCTCTTTTGTGAGCAGCTGCTGGCCGTGTTGATGCGTCTGCTAAAGTTGGAAAAAAAATTGCTTCCAGGGCCGATAAAGAGAGAAATAATATCTTCCATAGTAGGTTCATCTCCAAATAAAGAATGTACTGCTTGCAAAAGCAATTTTACTTGCTTCAAAGCAACGGCGAAACACTTGCCTTCGAATGATTCCTCAAAAGTTACTGTCCACTCGATGTTTGTCTTAGAAACATCATAATTCCACAAATTATCTTCCACATCGTATTCGCTGTTGATAATTCCACAAATTATCTTCCACATCTAGTTCCATTGTATTCGCTGTTGACATATCTTGCGATACTCTTTGAGAATTAGTTGATTGATCAGGGAAGAAGATGAAAAACAATGTTGTTCAATCATTGTGCAATCCCTATAGAACTATAGTACCATACAACAAGTGTCATCTAGGGGTTTAGGGTGTACAGTCATTGTACACTTCCTAACACCCTAAACGGTTGGGGTTCTATGTGTCACCAGATCTATGTAGGCTGTTGTAGTATTTACAATATATGGAAACTGTCATCTTCATTTCCCTCGCTATCCCGTACGATCAGTGAATTTCAATGTCACATGAGGTTATGGTAAAAAGTGGGGGACAAGATTGGGGCCCCTTTAAAATAGATCTCACCACTTCCTTCTCACTGTTGAAGCAAGTTGTATTAGAACAAATTTCGCATCATGAATCCCTGGCACACTGCAATTTGCCAACTTCATTTATCAGTTTCAGGATAGAATATATTTCACTACTACACGATCTAAAAGTAGTAGTTATTCCCCATGAACATTCCTACATAGTTTCCACAGTTGATAGGTTACAACGGAATGGTCTGTGTAGCATTTATTTTCATTTAGTCGACCAAAGGAGGCGGTATTATAGTAGGACCTCACCAAACACCAACCAGCACCATTCTGCGGAAATTTCTAATTCTATCAACTATATTCCAAAAACTGTTTCAAATGACAGTATGCTCAATCTAACTTATTTGAGATGGCCACTTTCTGCAACAATCCCCGACTCTCTGTTTTGGACGTTATCGTCTATGGCAACAATTCAAGGCAAGCTGTTGCGCAAGATGAATGGTGGGAAACGTCAAGAGATATGGAGGTATTTTATCAAGTTTCTTTCAAAAAGTTGGAGGTTACAGCTAATATGAATTTAATGTTTTATCGTGATTAGGGAAGATTGGTTTATGCTGATTGGGGACAAAATTTGGGCGTTTCCATTGGTAGCTATGCTAATGGCTGATAAAACAGACTCCAAGGATCTGCTGTGTCCAACATATATAAGCTTAGGTCCAAATCCCCAAGGACTTCAAGTCAACTTGCTGGATTTGAACACTTTCTGCATTTCCAATTCGTCATATGACACAGCTTTATCGCAAGAATCACCGCTTACAACTATAGCACATAAAGTGAAAAAAAAAGATATTTTCAAAGCGAAAAACACAACAGAGGCTCAGAAATGGATGTTGGGAATTGCAAATTTTGTTCAGTCATCGAGGAGTGTATTTTCTACTGTGGAGCATGAAAACGATTTGTTTTCTATGCTAGATGATCAAATTAAGGAAGACGAAATGATTAAAAGTACTGACTTTTATAGCAAAATTCCTGTCATGCATGCAGTCAATGACCTTAGCAATATGCATGAGGCAAGTGCACTGACTGATGTTTTAAATAATAGGTATGATGTAACTCCATAATGTTCCTGCTTCTTACTCCCTGTTGTAGTCAATTAAGGGATCGATTTAAAAGGTATCTTCAGTCCAATCAACGGAATCAACTGTTGGTGCTGTGGGAGAATTGTGAAGATTATCGAAGAGGACACCCAGCGTCACTCAATCCATATGAAGTTCTTAGCCACATTTCTCTTCGTTGGGAAGGGTCACGGGATCATAAATCAATTCTTTCCTGGTTTTGCAAGATATACAATCTGTGGGAAAGTTTGAAATCAACCATCATTGAAGGAGGGCAGAGCAACTTCTCTATCAGTTTCGAAGAGGGTCCCAATGCTTTCAATATGGTGCAGCAAGAATGTTGGACCATTTTGGGTTGTCTCGCTGAAGAATTTGTTAGGACAAACGAATATTGGGAAGTGGTTTTTAGATTGGCTGGAAGTACCAAAATAGTAAGTAGCTCCTTTTTGTCTACGGTTTTCAATGTGGGTTGAAATTTTCCACTTAGATATTTCCTCATTCCGAAGCGGTAAATCGTCAGTTGAACCAAAAAGAAGTACCCAAAAATGCTTTAACCACACTTACTTCATTCATGGGGTTTCGGAGAGCTGAAAAACCGAAACTAGCTGACACTAATTCTGCAATGTTAAATCGATCTAGCAAGCCCTCGTCTGTCATTTTGGAGGCGGTATGGCGTGATGGTGACTATGTGTCTGATATGTCCTCAGAGTGGTGGAAATTAATTTCACCCATGTTTGTTTCGTCGATGGTAACCGCTTCCTCGATGAAATCGTTTTTTGAGGTAATTCCGCGATTCATTGCGGATCTTTCACTGTTAATGGATTTTTCCGTAGACTTCGCCTCTCAGTTCAATTCAAAATATCAAGGAAGACGGCGTTTCTGGCGTTGATTACACGATAAACTCTATAACCCATGGATTAGGAACTGTTCATTTAGCGTCTACAATGCGATGCTTTTTAGCATTGAATAGCAATGCTCCAAAGGCTAGACCTATTTCGTTGTTCATCTTTGGGGGCGACAATGATTCCGCATCCAATGAGAAGAATGTAAAGTCCGACAGTACAAAGAAATCCCAGTGGTACGAGGAGTCGTTTGCATCGTTGACTGCACCCGGTGGTCAGCAGCAAGTTGTGGTTCTCAGTACAATTTTAGGCACCAATGTTCTTTCATTTCTGGATCCCCCCACTTTGATGTTGAATTTTCAAATTCGTCTTGACCATGTTAGTACTATTGGACCCGCCGACAAAGTTGTAAATGCCATCTCAATCAATGATCGTTCTCAACATGGGTTTTGCATGCAGAGTACTTTTGATGGTGGTCATGAGTTAGATCCACCAATGCTTACTTCTCGTTGGCTGCACCATATTTCGATGTTACAAAATTTTTCTCGATCAGTTAAAATTATACTAAAACGGGGATATCTGCAAAAGCGTGGTCGATTGAATACAGCTTTTAGATGGCGCTGGTTTGAATTAAGTTCTGACTTGAAACTTCGGTATTTTAAGGATGATAATGGTCGGGCATATAAGGGCGTTATTGATTTGTCCATGCTGGATGCCTCAATGGAAGATCAGGGCGTTACTAGATCAGATTTAGAAATAGTCCTTAATATGAGAAAAATAAGTAGGAAGTGGGTGCTAAAAGGGGAAAATGAGAAGGAAGCAGAAGAATGGATTTTAGTGATGCGAGCAGTTTTCCAGCTCATCGAAGGAGGAGATCAAGATGATCGGGCAGAGAATAACAGCGATCGTGAAGACGAAGATGAGGAAGAGGAGGATGAGGAAGAGGATGTTGAAGAATAATGCGGGATGTAAAATTTTTTGCACACAAACGCCTAAATCAGAGTGAAAAATAAATTCTTCTATCTACTAATACTTTTTCGATAGCGCAGCGGCATGCCGTTTGATTTCATTTCGAACTGTAAAATGACTATTTTCCCCTACAAGAGTTAATGTCTTTTTACCATCGTTGGGGTCATTGATTTCAACTTCTATAAATTCGCATTTCTCCTGCAGCAGCCCCTTTTTCGTATACACAACTGATACAATCGCATCCTTATTTCTACTGTGAAGTTGAAATACAACCTCAAGTATGGGACTAATCCATCCTGGCTTGCCATTAACGACACCGATCGAACTGGCGACGGATTTGTACGTTTTGATTGGGCCAATCGTCAAGCTACTACCGAGATGTTCTTGTACGTCCTTGTGCTTAGAGATGATTTGCATAGCCGAACGAATAGCATGATTAGGATTCAATCGAAATGATCTCTCTCCAACATAAGAAAATCCGGCTGCCATGCCCATAGTTACCATGCCCCCCATAAATCCATAGTACAATGATCCTGCCGGTGTCAATGCCAAAAAAGAAGATG
>JACCEA011517592.1_pt1 | contig 11650 bp, 6 predicted proteins | sample 7449851 | NCBI WGS metagenome assembly JACCEA01 (sample SAMN15323453, study PRJNA562643) | freshwater metagenome | isolation source: river surface water | place: USA:Blue River Watershed | collected 2017-08-18 | reverse complement strand
TGGATCAAGCTCTGCTACAAATTCGGGAATGTTACAATCAGGCACCATATCTTGTAGCACAAAACTTCATTTGATTTGTGCTGAACAACCTTAGAGATTTTTTCATAACTATTTAGAATTTGTGATGAAAAAACAATAGTTTACTGAAAGATGGTGAGAGGGCTTGGAATTTTTTTGCAGTATATATTCCAACTCCAAATTTGATTGAATTTGAGATGAGAATGAGACTTTTAACTCTATTTTTGTTCCTACATATTTTTTTTACCTCCCTGCTTCCAGAAGATACAATGGATGAAGACTTCGAAAGAGATGAAGCAGAAGAATCAATTCCTGCAAATCCTAAAGAAGAAAAAAAGACGAAAGATGAGCCTATACCAGCGAGAGATACTGATATAGAGGAAACTCTTCCTGCTAAGAAATTAGAAAAAACAGATAACCATACTGAAAAAACACCAATCGACAAACTCACAGAATTCCAAATCTCCAAATTGCAATTTAGAACAATCCTGCTTTCTTATCCTGGGGCAATTTTAAAAAACACTAAGCTGAGGGAATACAACGGAGATCCAAAGTCTTCTGGCTTCAAATTGATATTTGTTGGAAAAAATAGTATCGCTAATATACTAGGCTTACAATCAGGTGATATTATTTTGAAATTCAATGATGTTCCTGTATTGGATAAAGAAGCATTCTTGAGTCAGCTAGATTCATTACCAGAGGCAGAACAATTTTCAATCATCTACAAACGTAAATCAGAATTCCACAAATCGATAGTTAAGATATCTGAGTCTATTGATGAGAAAAATCAAAAAATGATTGATTCTTATTTGAGATACTATCTTGCATATGATCGAGAAAGAGAAATACTTCCTCTCAAGAATGATAATCCTGAACTCAATTTGATGATTTCAAAATCTTCCAATTTTATATTGTTTTGGAGTAAGATCAAACAAAAAGGGAAAGATCTTTTGTATGGAGTTAAGTATAGTGCTGAAAGAGAAAAAGATAAATTAGATGGAGTCAGAATTCAAGAAGTTTCCAAAGATAGTCATGCTTACAAATGGGGATTGCAGAAGGGTGATAAAATCATTCAAGTCAACGGATACTCATTGAAAGGAATTCAAGAAGAGAACCTCATCACGAAATTAGAAGAACAAATTTATTTCTACAACTATGCAGTGATTGATTTTGAAAGAAATGGAAAAAATTTCAGATACAATTTTACATTTAAAGATAAATACTATCTAGTAATGGGATTGGCTTACAATCCTATCGAAAGAGATATCGAAATTCAATCGAATCCAAGTGATGAAGAGTCATCCTCGCCAGAAACTAAATCAGATAAAAAGCAAGATGTTCCAACAAAGACTCATTACTTTGATGAGTCTTCTAATACTTACATTCCCATCAATGCTCAAACTGGAACGATTTACAATGATGAATCATTAGAGCAATTTAAAGAATTGCACAAAGCTCTTCCTGAAAATAAGCTCATTCCTAGAATTTTTTCTCCTGAAGAATATTTGTTGTTTGCGAAAGATATGGAAAGATTTGTATCAATTCAATCTAAAATCCAAACCGAAAAAATTAGTGCATCTGATGTAGAATTCTATTTTGGTGTGCTTAAAAAAACTCTTCAGGATAAATTAGAAATTTTAGAGTATTTAAATAAGATAACAGGTGAGTTTCCTGAGGATGTAATGAATCGAGCTAGAACTAAGATCAAAGCGGAAGTTGAAGTCTTAGAAAAACAAAAAGCAGAGAAATTGGAAGCCAAGTAAATTAAATCAAATTGAGAAGGAATCAACAACAAAAATGAGTTTTCAGCAATGGCTAATTTATGGAGCAAGCGGGTTCACTGCTGATTTGATCATACAGCAAGCTTTAGAAAAAGAGCAGTATCCAATCATCGCAGGGAGAGATCCAGAAAAAATATCAGCAATTGCTGATAAATACAAATTACCTTTTCGGATTTTCTCCTTGGATCATCCTGATGAAATTGTTAAAAATCTTTCTGATATTTCTTTGGTGTTGAATTGTGCTGGTCCGTTTGTTCATACATCTTTGCCTCTGGTCGATGCTTGCTTGAAGACACAAACTCACTACTTCGACATCACGGGAGAAATTCCTGTTTTTGAGCAAATGTTTGCACTTGATTCGAAAGCAAAAGAATCTAAAATCATGATCATCTCTGGAATTGGATTTGATGTGATTCCAACAGATTGTATGTCCAAATTCATAGTAGATGAACTTCCAGATGCAGATTTATTGGAGATTGCTTTTTCAGGAATTGCAAGCCCTACTTCAGGAACTATGAATTCTATGTTGGAATTAATTCCATCTGGTGGTTTTATTCGTAAGGATGGAGAGTTAGTAAATTATCCTTTAGGAAGAGGTGCCAAAACAGTCCATTTCCAAGAAATCGGTGAAACTAAAGTAATTCCGATTCCATGGGGAGATCTTTCTACTGCATATAGAACAACAAGTGTACCCAATATCATTACCTATTCAGCGTATCCAGAATTTTTTATTATGACTCTTCCTATACTAGAACCAATGATTCGATTTTTTTTAACAAATCAAATTCTTAGAAGAGGCACACAAAAGATTGCAAGTTGGCTTACTCCGGGACCAGATAAGGATGCAATGGAAAACTCGAATACACAAATTTATGTGAAGGCTTCCAAAAAATCAGGCGAATACAAAGAAGCTTGGCTAACAACAAATGAAGCCTATAAATTTACAGCGCAAGCAGCATTGCTTTGTGTGGAAAAGGCTTCTAAATCATACCTTAGAGGAACTTTAACACCTTCGCAAGCATTTGGAAAAGAATTGGTTTTACAAATACCTGGATCTAAAATGTATCGAAATATATGAATCAAAAATTTAATGAATTACTAGAAAAACGAGTTAACAAATTACAGTCTCAACTTTGTGTGGGTTTAGATCCTGAATTGGAAAAATTACCTTCCTTTATCCAAGAATCTCCTGAGCCACTGTTTACTTTTTGTAAAGAAATTGTTTACCATACTCATCCTTATGCAGTTGCATATAAACCGAATATTGCCTTTTTTGAAAGATTTGGAAGTAGCGGAATTTTACAATTTGAAAAAACAATCGAGTATATCCAAAAAATTGCTCCAGAGGTTTTGATTGTCGCTGATGTGAAAAGAGGAGATCTGGCGAATACTTCTAAAGAATATTCTAAATACTATTTTGAAAATTTAAATGTCCATAGTATAACTATATCTCCTTACATGGGAAAAGATAGTTTCATTCCCTATTTGGAAAATGGTGGTCATATTTTTTTGCTATGCTTGACTTCTAATGAAGGATCTCAAGATTACCAAAATCGATTGTTAGTAGATGGGAAAAAACTATATGAGTTTATTGCACAAGATTTGGATGAATTCGCAATGCGTTTTCCCAATCAAATCGGAATTGTAGTAGGTGCGACTCATCCAAAAGAATTAGGAGAAATACGAAAAATTGCCCCTAATCTAAGTTTCTTGATTCCTGGCTATGGTGCGCAAGGTGGAAGTCTTTCAGAGATTTTACCTGTATGTGGGAAGTTGTCCTTAGTGAATTCTTCTAGATCGATTTTATTTGCATCTTCTGATAAAACTTTTGGAGAAGCTGCAGCGTTCGCTTGTCAAAAAATTAATCAAGAAATGAAAAATTATTTATCAATCGCATAGGCAAAAAAAAAGATTGGATTTGAAATCCAATCTTTTTCAGCGGGGAAGAGTAGAAAAAATTATTTTCCTACTTCAAACTCCACTCTTCTGTTAGCAGATGGGCCGCTCTTTTTTTCTTCGAATCTTTGAGATCCATAGTTTTTTGTTCCCAAGTTCTTTCCAGATTCTCCCAAATCTTTTACCAATCTTCCTTTGATAAAATCTGCTCTACCTTGTGCGATTTTGTCAGTCTTAGCAGGGCCACCATGAGGATCAGCGTGTCCAGTTACATACACTTTGTATCCACCAGGAACTTTAGGAAGAACTGCTTTGAAACCATTTAACCACTGAGAAGACCATTTTTTGTACAATGGCTCAGAAACAGTTTGGTCACCAGCGAATCCGTTAATTTCTAAAGCTTGTAATTCTCTGTTTAGAGCTTTAATGATTTCGTCTTCGCTAGGAAGGTTTCTTGGCGTAGCACTGGCTTGCTCGGAAGCACAACCAATGAAGAGTGAAAAGATAACCATAGTTAGTAAGGCTACAGCCTTATATTGTTTTTGTATCATAATTACAAACTTATTCTTGCATTTTACTTGTAAAGCAATTTTTTATCATAGTGTAGCAAAATGAGAAGGATTTTTTTTGAAAAAAATTGGTTATTCAATAAGAACTCTTTTTTCTATGAATTTCCCTAAAAATAGGAATGGGATACTCTCGATCTTATGGAAAAATACTATAAGTGAATTTATCAAAAAACTTCATACAATCAAATTGGATAGGTTTAATTCGCACCATCAGGTTGGAAAGTAAAATCAGCTCAAAAATGTACTGAATTGGGGAAATTATTCCATGTAGTATGTCATTTCCTTCCCGTAATTTGCCATGAATATTGCAAATCCTGTTTTGTTTTCGAGTCAATCGAGGTGGCACTATGGACGTGAAAAAATTCTCAAGAATTGCAATTCATGTAATTGGAATCTTATTTAAGCCAGAATTTATTTGTATTTATTTGTAAGGATTCGATTTTTTCTCATTATTTATAGAATCAAAAAATTACTGAGCGATTTTCTTTTGGATGGATTGGCTAGAATTATATTGTTGAATACAAGGTTTGTAGTAGTAAAAATAAAATCAATCTACCAAAATCGAATTTTTTGAAAATGAATTTGTTTATTCTCATGAATGTGTGTGCTAGGCATATGGAATTACATGTAAGTATGAATCCTTTTATTTTCTATATAAAAATATGATTCTTTCGTGTAATTGGTATCAAATGATCTACTGTTGAAAATACTCTTAGGGTTTATGATGAGAGAGATCATGCTCGTCCTGCAATCATTTTTCTATCCAAAACGATTCAATATGTATGTATTTTATTTTGAATCTCTATGAGAAATAAACTTGTTTTGTGGGTTATCATTGACAATATTTTCTTTTTCAAAATACTGTATTACAGCCATTGGAGGGTTATAGATGACAGCAATCTCCCATTTTTTTCATGAATCATTTCATCGGTCTCTGAGTTCTATTTATAAAGATTTTTATTCACAAGAAGAGTTGGAGTTTTTAGAAAAAGAATTGTGGGCTAAATACAATTCATCCACTGATCATTCTTCGATTCATACTGTTTCATATCGCCCTTCTTCGGGAGACCCTCTCCTTAGACTCAACATGGAATGCATTTTGATTTCTTGTCCATCCACTCCTTTTTTCGCAGCCAAAATTCGTTCCATATTTCATTCCTTAGAAGTTCCTATCAATCGAAGCATTCATTTTCATCCCAATTCTGGTCAGGAATTGTATTACATTGAAATCCAAACATCCAATCAAGAATTTATGAAGAAATTGATTTTGGATATAGAATCTGCTTTTCGTCGCATTACCAAATTTACAAATGATTTTCCTCATTTCAAAAATCGAATGGAAAGATTTTCTGAATCGCACACGGGTGAAGTTTGGAGTTTACTCCATTGGCTCATTGAAAAGGGAATGATCTGGGAAGGTGGTGTCTTTATGGAGAGTGGACACCAAGAGGAAGTTTTTGGTGATTTGGTAAAAGCTGGAGAATATATCAAATGGTTTACATCCATTCCTAGTAGAGGGAAAGAAGTTTTTTTTCAGGCAATCGAATCTCAGATTCCTTGTTTCTTATCCGAGGGAACCTATTTTTATATAGCATTTATTCATGAGAACTTTCGACTTTTAGTACAAGGAAGTTTTTCACAATTTGCGCAATCTTTAGGGATCAATGAAATTCCATATTTCAATTCAAAGTTTCATCATTTCTTGGAAATCGAAAAAGTAGAATACAAATCTGGTTTGGGTAGAACCATTCGAAGGATTTTTAATTCTTTGCCAGTTGAAACTTTATTTTTGATGGAAGATACTGCTTATATTGATATTTATAAAGTCGTCTTGGAGCAATCTCTCAAGACACAAAACCGTGCGAATGGAATCATGATTCATAAAGATTTAGCTTTGATCCTTACAGCCATACCAGAAAAAAATTGGTCTGAAGAAAAATGGTTGCAAACTTCCAAAATTATTGAAGCATATATACCTACATCTACTCATAAATTGTATCATAGTTTATTATCTAATTCTATTCAAGGATATCATTTGATTCGTTCCAAGAATTTAGATAAACAGGTATTGTTTCAAGTTAGCTCTCAAATTGAATTTCACTTTAGACCTTGGATGGATTCTTTAAAGAGCAAATGGGAGGATCGTTACAAGAAAGAGCCTTTTCCTGAAGATTTACATTTTCAGCAAGATTATGTTTCTACTCATGATCCAGAGAAAGCGATTTATGATTTATACTTGGCTACAAACCTTGGAGACGATCGGGTAATTTTTAGCATTACGAAAACAGAAACAAGTTCCACTCTAGTCCAAGCAGTGACTAGAGAAAAAGAATATCCTTTGTCTCAGTGGGTGAATGCATTCACTTCTTTTGGACTATCCCCTCTTTCTCAAAGAGTCTATCGTTTTTCAATGAATGGGAAAAATCTTTCCAAAATAGAATTTTTCTTCGAAGAATTCCAAGGTCTCTCTCGGTTGTATGAGAGGCTTAGAACTGCTTTGACTTATACAATGGTTGGAATTTTGCCATCTGATTCACTTTCGGGACTCATTATGAAAACACAATTGGATGTAAATGGGCTTTATTTTGTGAAATCTATTAGAGATTATTGCTTACAGACGAATCCATCTTTTAATAAAAGTGATTTCAATGAGGTTTTATTACAACACCCTGATTTTTGTTGGGAATTATGGAATTATTTCTATGCGAAGTTTCATTCTGGAACTCCCAAAGATCCCTTTGAACTAAAGATTCTTTCTGACAGAGCAAAAACTTTGAGAGAAGATGAAGTTCTCAATTCTATGCGAACAACAGTGCTCGCAATTGTAAGAACGAATTTCTTTGGAACGAATATTCAAGATCAATTTCAAAATGAAGTCGGTGTTGATAAAGAAGCAATTTCTTATAAGATTGATAGCTCGATCCCTGTGAGTTTGCCGAATCCTAGACCATATCGAGAAATTTTTGTGTATTCTTCTTGGTTTCAAGGAATTCATTTACGCGGTGGTTCTGTGGCAAGAGGAGGTTTGCGTTTTTCGGATCGTCCTTCTGATTTTAGAACAGAAATTTTATCTCTCATGAAAACACAAATGGTGAAGAACACTGTGATTGTGCCAGTTGGCTCCAAAGGAGGATTTGTCCTTACTAAGAATCAATACTTGCAAAGAGAAATTCCGATGGTAGAAGCCTATAAGGCTTACATTCGTTCATTATTATCCTTAACTGATAATCGAAAAGGTTCTCAACAAATCAATTTTGCTGATATTTCAGGCCCATTTGCATTCGATGAATTTGATCCTTATTTAGTAGTGGCTGCTGATAAAGGAACTGCTCAGTTATCGGATACAGCAAATGAAATTTCTGTAAAATTTGATTTTTGGTTAGGAGATGCTTTTGCTTCTGGTGGATCAAGAGGTTATTCACATAAAGAATATGGAATTACAGCAAAAGGAGCATTGGTTACAGCAGATAGACATTTGCGAAATTTGGGAATTGATTACCAATCCGAGCCAGTTACGGTTGTGGGAATTGGAGATATGGGTGGAGATGTTTTTGGAAATGGTCTAATCAATTCGAAAGCTTTTCAATTGGTTGCTGTATTCAACCATAAACATATTTTCTTAGATCCCAATCCAGATCCAATTGTGAGTTATGAAGAAAGAAAAAGATTATTTTTTTCTAAATCATCTGGTTGGGATGCATACGATAAAAAACTTATTTCTAAGGGAGGAGGAGTATACGACAAAACAGAAAAGTCTATTCCTATTTCTCCTGAAGTGAAAAAAGTCCTTGGAATTGTAGAAGATGAACTTTCTGGTCCTGCTTTGATTTCAGCGATCTTGAAAGCTCCAGTCGATTTGCTGTATAATGGTGGAATTGGAACTTATGTGAAGTCTTCTGAGGAAGATCATTCCAAAGTGGGTGATCCTTTTAACAATGATGTTCGTGTTAATGGAAAAGATTTGAGAGCCAGAGTGGTTAGTGAAGGTGGAAATTTAGGATTCACTCAATTGGGAAGAATCGAATATGATTTGAAAGGTGGGCGAATTTATACAGATGCTTTGGATAACTCTGCTGGAGTAGACTTATCTGATCATGAAGTGAATTTAAAAATCTTTTTCAGATATTTACAAGAGTCTGGTAAAATCCAGAATGATGATGAGAGAGATGTATATATGAAAAAAATTGCATCTGAAGTTTGTGATCTTGTGTTATTGGACAATGCATTGCAAAGTCTAGCGATTGAAGTCGATAGCTATGATAGTTCAATTCGAGGATGGAATAAATTTATTCAATCTACTAAATATATGGTTGACAAGAAAATGTTAAATCCATTTACAGAAAAAGTTCCTTCTAATGTTCAAGAGTGGGAAGAAATTCACGAACAAAGTTCAGTCATTCCTAGACCTATTTTGTGCGTACTTTTATCTTATGTAAAAATGGATTTATATGCAGAAGCCATGAAAAAAGAAATTTTTACAATTGAAGAATATCCAGATTTGTATTATAGCTATTTTCCGAAATCTATGCAGGATTCTTATCTTTCGGATCTATCTCAACATCCTTTGAGAAAAGAAATCTTGAATACTCAGATTGTAAATTTTTATGTAAATTTTATGGGAGTAGGTGGTCTACACATTCTGATTGATGGAAAATCAGATTCATCTGAAAAATTAGATTTATACAAAAAGGTTGTAAAATTTTTATATGAGCATCATATTCATCATGTGATTCCTGAAATTGCGCTTTTGAGAGATAAAAAAGTGGAGCAGGAAAACACTAGAATTGTTTCTGAGCTAAGAGAAAGGGTTTACAGTAAATTGGGGGCTTCAAAAAATGTGAATTTACAAGGTTATCAATTGTCAAACATTTTATCACCATTGGTAATCGCGTCAATTGAAAATTTATAAATTGAAAAGGAACCAAAATGCAAAAATTAAAAATAGCACTAACCACTCTTCTTACAATCTCTTCTTATTCTTTAGTAGCTGGTGATTATGGTGATGTGTATGGAGCACATCCAGCTGCGAATGCAATGGGAAATGCAGTTGTATCTACAGTAAACAATTCTTCGGCTGTTTTTTACAATGTTGCTGGTTTAGGTAGATTATCGGAAGGAGATAAATACTTTGCAGCTAAAGAAAAAAAGGCACTCGAAGATGAAAACCCAGATTTGAAAGAACAAGTGGAAGAATCTGAACCTGGAATGAAAGGAGTTTGGAATAAGGTAAAGAAAAATACTTTTACTTATATACCATCTCCTCGAACAGAAAGAACTCCACATGAACTAACCTTACAATACAACATGGCTAGACCTAGTTTGAATACATCTGCTCCCTTCAATCAGGATATTGGGAAAGTGAGAGATGATTATGCTGGATTAGGCCTAACTTTGAATCTAAATTCTATTTACGATTTAAAGAGAACATTTCGATTTGGACTCAATGCAATTATTCCTGGAACAGGTCAACTATTGACTGTAAATGATGTGAATCCAACTGTGCATAGATACTTACAACACGGGGTGTCTAACCAAAAACCTACGATCATGGGCGGAATTGGAATTGAGCTATGGAAGGATCGATTATTTGCTGGAGTTGGTTTTACTGCATTAGCTGGAGGTTCTGGTTCTATTTTATTAAAAGATGTTCCCATTTCTCCTGATCGAGTTACTCCCAACCAACAAGTGATCTTGCAAGTAAAACCATTTATCAATCCTACTTACGGTTTGGCGTTCACGTATGGAAAATTCAATTTGGGTGTTTCTTATAGAAGAGAAGTGGCACTTGCAATCAATAGTTTACCTGCTAGAGCGCAAACAACACTTTTAGGAATCCAACTTGATTTTGATGTGTCTTTGTATGATAATTTTTCTCCTAGAAAATGGGCTTATGGAATTGGATATAAGCCTTTAGATAATTTGACTTTGACTGTAGATGTGAATCGAGAACTTTGGAGTGCGTTTCGTCAGTCTAGGACCAAGGCCACTTATTCGGAAAGAATTTATTTCAATGATATCACATACTATCGAGGTGGAGCTGAATATGCTTGGAATGATTGGTTGAAGATTCGAGGAGGTTTGGCTCGGAGACAAACTCCCATTCCATCGATGGCAGGATCTCAAAACTGGATGGATTTTGATCGATTGATTATAACAACAGGACTTTCTCTTTCACTTTTGCCAGGACAATTTTCGATGCTTAGCAACCTGAAAAGTCCGATTATTTTTGATTTTGTTTTGGAATACCAAAAATTGCATGGGCAACATGTTTACAAGTACAATCCTACACTTCAAAATCCGAACTATTCTATGGGCGGGAGAGTGCTGCATTTTGGATTTTCTATCACAACTTTTCTGTAGACCCTAAATTAGTTTTTGAATTGGTCGATAGTGGTAGCATGAGATTTCAGAATTGGTTCATCTGTGGAATCATTTTAAGTGCTTCCTACATTTGGAGCCAGGGAGAGCCCAAAAAGCCAACGATTAAAGTGGCTCCTCTCCCTCGTTCCATCAATACAGAATTCAATGAATTCGGCCCGAGTTTAACAGGGGATGGGAAAACATTGTACTTTTACTCCAAAAGAAATTCTGCCACAAACACGGATATCTTTCGGTCTACTTTTTCTAACGGGAAGTGGGGTTTACCCCAAGAAGTCACAGAACTCAATTCTGAGTTTGATGACCAAAGTCCTTTTGTAGAGCCTGGCGGTAGATTTATGATCATCTCTTCCAATCGAGACGGTTCTATTGAATTTCGTGTTCCGCAAGGAATTGGTGTTTCTAGAGATTTATACTACTCTGAAAATATCAATGGAAGATGGACGACACCTGCACCACTTTCGAATGCGATCAATACAGAAGAAATGGAAGAAAATCCTTTTGTATATGGTGAATACATTTATTTCTCTAGATATCCATTTGGAAATCCCAAGAAGTCAAAAATTTATAGATCGAAGTTAACTGCCACGGATATTTATCCTGCAGATGAACTTCCTGAAGAAATCAATTATCCTAATTCACAAACGATTAGTGCTGTCATATCTCCTGACGGACAATATATGTACTTTGCATCTGATCGTCCTGGAGGTTATGGTGGATTGGATATTTATCGTTCCAGAATGTATGAAGATGGAACCTTCGGGCCTGCTGAAAACTTGGGTCCCGAAATCAATACAAAATCAGATGAAGCGTATATGATTGTGAGTCACTCTGATGGAATGATTTATTTTTGTCGTAGAAACTTAGATGCTAACAAAGACTATGATATTTATTCTGCTAAGATGGAAGATGATTCTGATCCACTTGTTCCACCTTTAATGCCATCTAGACCAATTGCTTCTAAGCCAGGTAGACCTGATCCGAGGTTTGAACTTCCACCTAAAAAAG
>JACCEA011020841.1_pt1 | contig 11650 bp, 6 predicted proteins | sample 7449851 | NCBI WGS metagenome assembly JACCEA01 (sample SAMN15323453, study PRJNA562643) | freshwater metagenome | isolation source: river surface water | place: USA:Blue River Watershed | collected 2017-08-18 | reverse complement strand
TTAAAGGAGCTTTTGGTTTACCTGGCGGACTTATACCTAAATTAGATATGAGTAAAATTTTAAATAACGCATGTTTAAAAGATACTTTAAATTTTGGTATAAATAATGCTGACTCAATAATGAAAGCAGCTACAATACAAACTATGGCAGACCAAAATGAAGATGCTGTTATAAAAAGTTATGTTTTTAAAAATGGACAGAATGACCCAGATGGTACTAGAGCTATAATAGAGAGTAACCTTAGTAAAACTAATGGAAGTAATGTTATAAAGCAAATGAATCTTATTGATTCTGGTACTGCTGGTAGAGTTGATAAAGGTAACTTATTAAATAATGTTAACAACGAAATTAATAGTAGTAATAGCTCTGTATTTAATAAACTTAACGATTATTACGATAGTTCAGATGCTATGTTTTTTAAAGGTAATAAAAACCTTTCAAATAGTGCTATGTCTTTTGTTGGTAATAAAGCAAGTAGTGATAAATTATCAGTAAATCAAAAAACAACTTTATTAGATTCTTCATCTCTAAGTCTTTTGTCAAATGCTTTTATATAGAGTAAAATAGAAAGATACTACAGTGACTAATTAGTCACTGTAGTAAATTTATCTTTGTTAAAAATCATTAGTGGGCTTACTGCCTCCATTAACTTAGAGTAATCATCTTTTAATAAAAAAGTATGTAAGATTACTTTATATATTAACCTACCTTTAAATATATTAACGATATAATTATTTTTCTTATTTATATCTTTTGGTCTAATAACCACTATATTTGTTTTATTTATTGCTTCACCATAGTAATCTTTTACAACTCTAGGTTTTACTTCATCACCAACTACTATAACTACCGTACCTGAATTATTTTCTTGTGTCGAATGAAATAATAGGCCAGAAATTAACTTTGTATCTTTTTTGTTTAATGTCATTTCATACATTTTTTACTCCTTATTAGTATGTCCAATTAAATAGAGAATAAAAATATAACATAGTAAGGACTACCTTACTATGTTATTGGAACACATTCATTTCAGAACTAGCCATACTATGGTCAGCTACTAGTCCACCAAGTATACCGTTTAACATTGAACCAACCCTTAACCCCATCGATGATGGTGATAAAGCTTGTTCCGCATTCATAAGTAATCTAGATAACCTTAATTTGATTTTAGGTATAGTATACTTATTAGTTAATAAATCTCTACTTGCTATAGTAGCAATATATTTATTTATTGGTTTATTGTCTTCTAAAGCAACTTGGAATGAACTAAATATAGAAGCATTAACTGGCATAGTTACTATATTACTTAAATTAGCAACTTGGAAAGTTATATCTATACCTCTAAGTCTCTTATTTTTATCCATACCTAAATTAGATACCCCTCTGTTAATTGTAACATTAGTTATAATACCAGGATTAAAATGTGCTACCCCTTTAGAGAAGAACTCACATATAAAAGGTGAACCGTGTGAAGCTTGTCCAGTAGATAATGGTAATACTCCACAAAGTATCATAAGCATAGGCATAATCTCATCTTTTAAAATACTGAAAGGAGTATTATAGTTACTTCTTAACTTCATAGTGTATGTATGTGAAGAATAACTCATATCAGACGCTTCCCATTTATCTGGAACATCAACAAAAGAGTTACCAAATATAGCTTCAACAACACCATCAGCTCCAAATGTTAAACCTTCTACAGCACCAGTAATAAAACCTTTTATAGCGTTCTTAGCATCATCAATAAGTTGAACACCTGTATTAGCATCCATAATATTAAATCTAATATTTCTGGCTGTTGATGCCAAACTATTAATAGTACTACCTGTATCAATTTTACCAACTGTATTACTAAACGATTCTGTAGATTGTCCTACATAGTCAACTTTAAAGATTGCGTAACCTCCACCTTCTTTAACTGCAGAATCTGTTGCTTCAGCTAATTTTTCTAGATAGCTAGTATTAGGATTGATAAGTGTTTCTCGACCCTTATCATCTTTAGTATAACCATTTCTAAGAAACTCTGTTTGAGCATCGTTTATTAAAGCATTTAAAGTTGATGTTGATTGTGCTTTCTTTTCATCTTGCGAAGCATCTTCGGATGCAAATAAACCACCACCTTTAGTAAGTTTACCTAGAAAATTATTAAAAGATAAATAATAATTCAATTTATTAATAATACCCTTACTAGGATCTAATACCGGATTATTTCCCATCTTTCTTATCTCAGTAGCAATCAGTTTATTATTATCTAGAATATCCTCATCGTCATTACCCTTAAACACATAACCCATATAGTTAATAGGATTACCCTTTTGTTCCTCGTCCATTTTACTATAATATTCATATTCAGCTAACCTAACTCTATTGGCTAGCGTTTGCGCGCCAGTAGCTATAGCAAAAACGTCAATATAACCATTTTCTGATATAAGACCAGGCAAGTACTTACTATAAAGCTTATAGTCGCTCTGATTCATTTTATACGGCATACCTACTTTATTAACAACATCCATATCATCTTTACTCATCTCTGGAATAAGTATACCTAACTCTGTTGCCGCAACAGTAGTTAATTGGTTAACGGCACTCCAATAAAGATGCATAGTTGGTTCCATATAGTAATAGTTAAAACTATCTGTTCCAAATATTACTTTAGAAGCTGTTTTAGTTATCCATATCAATGCAGTAATTTTAGGGAAAAGAACTAACATAGAGAAAGAACCTAATGCATAACCTATACCGTGTGCTGTAGGATATCTACCTGTTCTTGCTATGTAACTATCTCTACTATCTATAGCTGAGAATACAAAGTTAGGAATAGAGTTAAATTTTTCTTTTCCAAACTGAAACATAACTAATTGTTGAGCGTCATCGATAATCTCACTATATCCTCTACCGTACCCGTTATCGCCGTGCCTATTACTCCAACCTACCGCATCGCTTGCTCGTTGTATACCAAATGACCTATTACCATGTCTAATATCGGCATTTCGACCAAATTGTGGCGCAGGATTAATAGCATAACTTCTACCTAATCCGGTAGAAGTCATCTTCCTACTAGCAGTTGTATAATATCGGTTTATAACTTCATATGGATGCATATGCATATCTGGAGGTAAGAATCTTAAGTCGAACCAATTACTATCGTATTCAACTTCACCAAATTTCTCTGGTTCATCTTTCTCATAAACATTTGGGTCCATATTTATTATGTTACCGATACTAATACCTTCTAACATATTTTTCATTAGTCATTACCAGCTAAAGAAAACATCTTTCTTAACATTTTTTAAATCTTTAAGTACTTCTAATATACCTGCAGATTCTGTAGATAGTGAAGCATTTTCTAAGTTACCAATAGCATTATCAATTACACTATCTGTAATTATATAATCCATTAATCCTGCTTCTCTTGCAATAGTTTCTTGTCTATTAATAATAGCATCCCTACTACCACCTTTAACAGCATTTTTTAATCCTGGAATATCAATTCTATCCCATGTTATAATCTTAGTAATAATTTTACATTTTAAACCATTTACATATGTTTCTTTTGTAAAACATCTAATACTGAAAGCAACGTTAACATCTGGATTTTCTAAATCAGCTCTAAGAGCATCTCCATGCGTATTACTTGTAGGTAATATCCACCCCCAGATTTCTATAACTTGTCTTCCTTGGTCCATTCTATCTGTAGGTACATATTCTATCTGCATAAACTTATGAGACGCAAAACCACCATGAATAACCATGTTTCTTGTTAACCAATCATTATCAGAATGGCCTTCTCTAATTGGGTGTGTAACTTCCCCTTCCATTAATCCAGTTTCGATTCTATTAGCTACTGAAAGATATGAATTCTTTTCAGATAGTAAATCCCTAACACCATTATCTAAGTAGTAATCACCTTTAGAGTTAAATGTGTTTAACTCTCCAAGTTTAACTCTATACCAACCTTTTTCATTTTTTTCTGTATTTATATTTAATCCAACCATCTTGTTAGAAAATAAAACGCAACCTGTACTTGACATAACATCCCCTTATTTATTTATTTTATATTGCCCATTAATAAAGTTTCTATAGAACTTACAGTTTTCTCAGGGTTCATTATAGCTACACCAACCGAAGCACCATAATACCCACCAATAAGTTTACTAGATGTACTAGGTAAACTATAATAGATATTTTTAATATCTACCCATTGAGGATTAACTTTTAAGAACTCTGGAGAATTTCTATAATAAACTGATTTATTCTTACCTCTTGCAATAACACTAGAAAGTATTTCAAACACTAACCTATACTTACCAACAGACGATTTACAATATTTAATAGCATCTTTTAAAAGCTTACTCAGTTTATTGTATGGAATATACCAAGGTATTTTTGCATTAACATAAAAAACGTCACAAATATTATATAGTTGCGAATCAGATACAACGATACTGTTCTCATCCATTAAAATACTATCTTTGTTAACGTAAAGTACCTTATAGAGCTGACCATCATTACATGTAGCGTCTTCTATTTTATCTACAAGAAATTTCAACATACATGGTACTAACGAAACAGAATAATTATCGTTATCATCTAGTATAGCATAATATCCTATTACAGAAACGTAATCTGAAATGTCGGCTAAGTTCTTTTTAAAGAAGTAATCTAGAAAAACAATTCTTATATTCTTTGTCGCTACTGTCATGTTATTTTTAACCATGAGGCAAGATTTAATTGCCTCTGGATTATGTTTAAGTTTACTTATATCTAAATGTACCATTTCATTTCTTAACTGTATATGTATCAGAAAGAAGTTTATCTGCTAATCTTTGGATAGCTGCATACAAACCAGCTTCTTTAGCTAAGTCTTCACTATTTCTACCATCGCTACTCATCAAGCTATTCATGTTAGATATAAAATTACCTACTTCTGAGTTAATAATTTTAACTATATTAAGAATAACTTTATTCGTATCAAAAACATCTTCGCTGTTTAAATTTTTAACATATTCTATAATTACTGCTTGCTTATCTTCACAAACTTTCATTTGACATACTCTTACATCATTTGTAGTACAGTTATTAAAATCGTTAAATATTTTACCTACATAAGCTAACCATTGGTCAGAGATTACTCTTACATTATAAGAGTGGTCAGACATTTTTTCTAACTTAACAGAATTTTCATAATGCATTTTTAAAGTGCTATCGCTAAGAATATTTTCTAAACTAGCATATCTAGGTAAGTTGTTTTGTTTAGATTTAATAACGTAACCAACAATACTATCAACTGAACCACCGTCTTCTAAAAATTTATTATATCCGTTATTAGATATAAATATGTTAGTTAAACTACTATCTTCGAAGTAATCTAAAATAAAACTGTTGTTTGCAACTGTATCTACATATTTTAAATACTTATTTATCATAGTATGCAACATATCTCTTATGTTTATAATGTTAGCTTCTAAAACAGCAAGGTTAGTAACATATTCTACTTCACCGTCTAATATTCTAGTTAAAGCAGCATATAATAAAATAAGGTCTGTCGTTTTTCTAAAATGTAAATTATAAAGAGACATTAAGCTACTATTTTCAACACTTATATTTAACATATAAGAATTCCAGAATTTTAATAACTCTTCAACACTAAAACTATCTACAATTGGTTTTACCATATTGTTAACTTCTTCATCATTAGTAACAAATAATCTTCTTACTAAATCTTCTGATTCGCTTATCTCGTTTCTTAGTGGAAAACCTACACTTAGAGTAGCTGGTAAACTACCAGCACCAACAACATTTAATTTATTACTATCTTTTAAACTATCAAACAGTTCAATGTTACCAATAAGTTTAATATTATAGTTGCTTCCAGTAGTTTTAATTTTTACTCTTTTTGCATCGTCAAACGAAGCAATTAAAGAAGAGATAGTTGGTCTTACAACATTTCTTAACTCTGATAAAAAGATTGTTGATTCGTTTACGTAAAGACCAACAATTACATCAATATCGTCTTCTCTATTTTTTGCTATAAGGGGAGAAATTTTACTTAACGCACTACCAGATTTAAATTCTACATGGTAGCCATTTTCTTCTAACTGTAAATAATCTTTTACATCTGTAGCAAAAGGGTACTTACTTACAATATTGTTAACTAAGAATTTTATTCTCTCAACATCACCATTCTCTAAAATATTGTTATTTAGAGTAACTATTTTCTCAGCAAATCTAAATATAACTCTCTTAAGTATAGCTAGATTGTTTTCTGTACAATTTGAACCTAATAATGAAATCTCACTATTTCTAATTAAATCTTCCATAATATTCCTTTATTCTTTTATTTAAAAAAGGTAGTTATTTTTCAATAAACTACCTAAAATACATATTTAATGCTGTTTCTTCTATTTTTCTCATACCTGTTGATAGTAACCCAATTTTTATAAAAGATGAAACTATCCTTGCTTCAAAACTTGTAGTAGAAAATGTAGCGTCTACATTTTTTCCATCTTCAAAAGTTTTTATACTTTTAAATATGTCACCTACAGTACATTTCAATTGGTTACCATAAATTGCTTTATCAGCTATACCCATTGCATCTACTATACTTAAAAACACTTTTATCTCTACCTTACCTACTTCTAATGGAACACCACTTATACTATAACTAGAATTAACTTTACCTGTGTATCCTGTTTTCTCTTTTAATCTTTTATCCGAACTAATTACAACATCTCTAAGAGATTTAGACATGTCTTCTAATTCACAATTATAATAAACTTCTATATTATCCACTATACCATTATATTTAGATTTTAGAGTAGTATTATTGCTTTCGTTCATAAGTTCTATCTCATCTTCAGTAAGACCTGTTAAATCTATATATTGGTTACTTGTAGTTAATAATGGATCTTCTATTTTAACTGCCGAATTTAATTTAGCTACATGTACAATATTATCTGCGGCATCCATAATATGTCCATTTATTTTTATATTTTCAATTTCCATCTTTTTAGCAAATTCTTCGCTAAGTGCTGTACTATCTTCATAAGTAGTTAAATCTTCCATAAAAGCCATTCTAACTATTCTATGTTGCAGATAAGTTACTCTTTTCTTATCGTATGGGTCAGGTCTAAAGAAAGAACTAATATAACCAAGTACATCGTCTTTTTTAATTTTATCTCCATTTCTACAGTTTGGTACCATTGTATGTTTATAGCAACTATTAGATTCAGCTTTACTGTACCAAGATATAAGTTTATAAGTAACTTCATCTTTAGTATCTTTATATTTAACTACAATTTTTTTATCGTCTACAAATGTTATCATACCTTCGCCTTTAGATATAACAGCGTATTTACCACTAAGTCTATTAGCAATTAAACCATCATACCCTGTTCTAACATAAGGTACATCCATATCTATCATAGGCACAACATGTTCTGCTTGTATACCAGAGAACACTAACCTTTTAACATCGTCATTAGTTGCAAAAGGTGCCAACATAGCAGAAGTAGATAATATCTGAGCCCAGCTAGTCTTATCGTCTATATCAACAGTACTTAACATACCTAAACTATTTGTCATACCTGGAGCCACAGATAAATAAGATGTAATACCTACATCTCCACTATCTTTATTTGCTTCTGATAATATTCCTATATCGTTCTCATCATATCCTCTAGTTTTTCTAGATAACGATTCTTTACTTCTACCACCACTACCCAAATAAGTAACATCTTCATATTGTTTTAAATTAGCTATAGGGTTGATATCGTTAACTAAAAGAGTAGTACTATCTTCATTAAGTTTTTTAATAACTGAGTATGGATTAAAAGTTATGTTAGATTTACTAAATTCAGATTTATTCTTTTGTTCTCTTAAACTAACAATAAGTTCTTTATATAACATACTAGAGAATCTATCATATCCTTTAAAAACTGTTTCTGATATATTTTTAGGATTTTTATATTTGTCATCTACTAACATATCGATAGCTTTAAACAATAAACCTCTAAATGTTAGAGGTAAACCTAACTCTTTTAAATACTCTACCATAACTGGAGAGATAAAGTAGTCATCTAGGTTACTAACTTCATTTCTTACTAAAAGACTCATATTCATAAGGTTAAATATAATATCAAAATCTCCTCTAGAATTTAATCTATTAAGCAATTTAGTATTATCTTTTAAAGCTTGAAATCCTGAAAATAACATATCCACAATAGTATTTCTTTCTATTACTAATCTATCTTCAGAAAGTTTTATAACTAAATACTTATCAGTATCTATTCTAACTTTTGTAGAATCGTAATAATACTCAACATCATAATGTTTAAGTATTTTCTCCATACCATAATAATATCCTAATAAGAATATTAGTGGTACGCTAGTAGAAAATATTTTTATAGTAACTGTCTCTAAAGGCATTTCATTTCTATCAATATCTAAAAGCTCGAATAAGCTACCTATTTCTATAAACTCGTTTTTGTTAAACTCGTAAATAATATCATCATACCTCATAACTAAAGGTTTTTTATTTCTCATACCTACAATTACACCGTCATCTTCAATGTCTTCTACTATAGAAGCATCAATATCTTTTGTTCTTGTATGGTAATCAAAATTAAAAGACATATCTTGGAAGTTAAATAATTTAATATACTTAGCTATAAGAGTGTAGTCAGTTGGTAAAGAAACATCTTCTATTTCAAAAGCATCATCATTACTAACATAGTTAGATATTATATTATTATTATAAAGTTTAAGTAATTGATTTTTTAACCAATATCCTTTGTCCTTATTTTTAGCTTGTCCTCTTGTGATAAAATATTTACCATAATCAGAATTTAAACTAACTTCATTATGCGATATTTTTCTTATAGGTAAATCATTTCTTTGCTTTCTCATAATGTAATTATTTTTAGAAAGTGTATATGTACCATTATCTTTATCTAAACCAGGTATAACTGCCTGTATTGTATTCCTACTACCATCTAAACCTAATAATTCCACTTTATATGTAACTGTTGTACCTAGTATTGATTTATTTTCCTCTACATCTATATTAGATATGACAAAATTACCGTTTTCTATAAACATAATTGTTTTTAACATAAGTATATCATGGTTATTTTTAAGATAGTTATTCATATGGGCTATAGATGTATTTTTAAGAGTCTCTTTATCTTTAATTATGTTACTAGGAGAAATAGATATTTCATCTTCTGGTGTTTTGAATTCTAATTTAGCATCTATTACTTCACCAATATTAAAAGATTTACCATCTATACTAATACTCTTTTTCCTATTAACTTCCATAGCTTCTATCAGTTTACCAGCTCTAGCTTTAGGTAAAATCTTTAATTCTTGTAAAGAATTTATTTTATGTACTAATGCTTCACCTACCGCAGGAACTTTTTTAATATCGTTTTCTATGGAACTATTACTATTATCAAGATTATTGTTAATATCTGAGTTATTAATCATATCTTCTTCTATGTCGTTAGACGCAAACTCAGCTTCAAGTTCACTAACTTCGTTATCTGATAATACATCATCATCTTCATCAACAGTATCTTTACCAAACATATCTAATATATCATCTAGAGTTTCATCTGTTTCTTTATCAGTTTTAAGAACTTTAGGTTTTTCTTCCTTAGGTTTAGGTATGTCTATAGTTTTAACTATTGCTTTTTTAGAATCTGGTACTATTTCTGGTTCCTCTTCTTCTTTAGTTTCTTCTTTTGTAAGAACTTTAAGAATTTCAGATTTACCTGTAGCACTATTTTCTATATTAACAACAGCAGATAATGAATTAGTTTTTAACTTAATACACATAATGTACATTAACTTACCAAATACTTTCTCTGGAAGTTTATTAAGAGCTGGAAGTATTCCTGCTTCTGTTCTTAACTCTTCTGTTATAGGTTTAAGAGTATCTGTAGCTTCGTCATAATACATATCCATTTTAAAATCAAAACTATTATCTATAGCCGATTCTCTTTGTAAATCTTCTACAGTTAATTCTTCTCCAAAAATATCAGTCATCATTCTTAAGCCAGACTCTAATGTAATTCCTTCTTCCATTGTATTAACAATATTTAAAAGAACTGCCATATTGATTATAATACATCTATTACCAACAGTAAAGATGATATTAACTTTCTTAAACTTATCTTTTTTTATTTTATAAAACAAAGAATCTTCTCTATGGTCTTTAAAGAATAGTTTCCATAGTTCGAACATAGCGATAGTATCATCACTAGGTAACATTCTTATTAAACCTGACGTCATTTTTCTACCCATAAAGTCTAAGAACTTAGTATAATGTAAAGTAGTGTCGACATATAGAGGTATAAAAAGATCTCTTTCTAACTCTCTATTAATTTCAGCCACTATAGTAGCTAAAATATTATTACTTCTCCAATATTCTAATAAAGGATTACTAGGGTATCTGTAAAATTTATGTAAACCTAAAAAGTTCTTTACAATAACTGTTGTTGATTTCATTACCACTGTATTGTTTTTTACAAAATTTATATTTGGTTCATGCTTTGAAATAGCTTGTACGTAAGGTCTAAATTCTGCTGGTAGATTTTTATAGGCACCTAATGTATCACCATTATATTTATCTATAGTTTTAACTAACAAATCTTTATTTGTAAAAAATAGTCCAGTTTTAGAAATCATTTCATCTGTATGCGAAAGACTGTAATGATAGATGGTACTATGTTTTGGAAATTCTATTGTAGTATCTATTATAGGTTTTGGTGAGTAAATGCCAGATAATTTTCTAACTTCATATCTCCTAAAAAATTCTGGAAATAATATCATTTTATACTCCTATATTTTAACTTAATTATCATTAAAACCGACTTTTAGTAGTTTAGTTGATAATTAAAAGAAGAAAGGACTAAATATGACTAATCCTATAAATTATTGTATCCAGAAGATTAAGAATGAAATCCCTAATGAGATACTACAAATAGCGGCTACTGAAGATTTAGGTTTCTATAATAGTAGTATTACTTTGGACGAAAAACTTTTAACAAGAGTAATAAAAGCATATCTACTTTTAGACATAAATTTATTAACTACAACTAGTAGACAAGTAACATTAGATAAATGTATAGTTACTAGTTACCTTAATAATAGTAAACAATATGAGTATCTTATAGAGATACCTGATGACGCGGTAGACGGTAAAGAAGTTACTAGTGTTAGTTATATAATGTATAATATGTTACTTCCTCAAATGGGCATGATGACTGGTAACGCTATGGAAAGTGCTATGGGTACGCTTATGCAAGCACATAGTAGCTTAAACGTTCTAACTGCCAATAGAATAGATGTAGTTGGTAGAAATATGATTCTTGTTAATACTGGTAACATCAACTGGAGCTTTATGAATAGTACAATGGAATTGAATATCTCACCTAACCCTAATCTGAGCCATGTTAAAGGTACAGCTATTATAGAATTGGGTAAATTAGCAGTTCTTTGTGCTAAACAATGGATATACAATAGTCTTATTATACAAATTGACCAAGGTTACATTAGAGGTGGACATAGTATAGATGCTATAAAAAATAAAATAGAGTCTTACGAGTCTGCAGTTGAAACATATTATGAAAGATTGGAAAATTGGCCT
>JACCEA010581934.1_pt1 | contig 11650 bp, 8 predicted proteins | sample 7449851 | NCBI WGS metagenome assembly JACCEA01 (sample SAMN15323453, study PRJNA562643) | freshwater metagenome | isolation source: river surface water | place: USA:Blue River Watershed | collected 2017-08-18 | reverse complement strand
CTTTCAAGAATTTACTTTTAGACTGAAAGTAAGGATAAAAACTTCCGAGCGAACCACTCAGCCAATCATACACACTAAAACCCCATGTGGGCGAATAACCATCTTTGATTTCAATAAAACCTTGCACGGCTGTGCCTAATAAACCACCCCACAATAGTGACTGCGCCTCCGTTTTACCAGACCATCTAATACCTCGCGCAAAAATATCACTCGTAATTCTGGCGCCATAAAAGTGCCCTATCTTATCTAAGCTCTTTGCATAAATAGCGTCTCTTCCAAAATCAAAAGCCTGCGCAATACTAGAACCACCTCCATCAAAATGAAAACTTTTGCGAGAATCGGCCCACCAAGCGTTTTGAATATAATGATAGCTACCGTAAAGCGCCAATAGTGAAGTACCGTTTACAAGCGCAAACCTTTTTTTATTGAGCGTATCTGCGTTTTTAAAAAATGGTGTTTTAGCAACTACGTTGAACAAACTATCTTTTTCTAAAAAAAATAGTTTTGCAGAGGCGTTTGAACTGCTTACACTAATCAATATTACGAATAGGAATATAGGAGATAAGCGCATAGGATTCATATTGGGATTCCAAGATAAAGAATGTTTAGTAGGTTCTATTCATAACAATAAAATAATTGCTATTTTAAAGTCTTTTTGATTATAAACAATAGGTTTGTCTTTCATAATATTGATATGAAAAAATATACGTGTTTATTTATCGGTTTTATCGTTTCCCTAGCTAGTATTGGGCAAACGCAAAAAGTAAATTATTTATCAGTTCCTGGCCATAATGAAATGGCTAAAATTGACCCTAATGGTTATTCAATACTACCAAGTGGCCGGTATGTGACGCCTGCTGGAAAAAGTATTCGAATCACACATGACCCTTTTGGTTTAGCCATTTCTCCAGACCAAAAAGTAGCTATAACCATGCATGAAAATGCTATTACAATTATTGACATAGCTACCCTAGATCAAAAAAGAATTCCTGAATATTATAAACAAAAAGAAAGCCCTCTATCAAAAGGATCGTTTTTGGGTGTTGCTTTTGATACGCGTAAACAAATAGCATATTTAAGTGGCGGTGACGAAGGTTCGGTTGTAGTGTTTGACTATATAGCTAGAAAAAAAGTCGACTCTATTTATTTAGATGGCATTTTTAATGGTAAAAAATACGAAGGAAGCTTTACAAGTGATCTACTATACTATGCGCCAAAAAACGAACTCCTTATTTTAGATAGAGGTAATTTTAGATTGGTACGCTATAGCTTAACGAATAAAAAAATTATTGCATCCATCCCTACGGGAAGACAGCCTTTTGGACTGGCCTTATCGCCGGATCAAAAAACGGTATTAGTGGCCAATGTTGGTATGTATGCATACCCAATAGTAGAGGGCACCACCAAAGAAAATATTCAAACACAGTATGTAAACTGGCACCCTTTTGGTAACAATACCAAAGAATCTATTGAAGGAACTGAAATTGATGGCAAAAAAATTCCAGGATTAGGTAGTCCCAATGCACCAGAATCTATGAGTGTATTTTGTATAGACTTAACAACAAACAAAACCTTTGCAAAATTAAAAACGGGTATGTTACTTGGCGAACTAGTTGAAGACGCAGAAGTAATTGGCGGTGCAAGCCCAAACTCAATTGTTGTGAGTAGTAAATACGCTTATGTTACCAACGCTACAAATGATAACATTGCCGTAATTGATTACAAAAAAGGACGTATTGTAAAACACATTCCTATAAAAGTAGATCAACGTATTGATAAATTGAGAGGACTCGTTCCATTTGGTATTGATCTTTCAAAGGACGAAAAATACCTGTATGTAGCATTACTTGGGTTTAATGCGGTTGCTAAAATTGAAATCGCTACCGAAAAAACCTTGGGCCTTATCCCAACCGGCTGGGGAACAACAAGGGTAAAGTTATCAGGCAATGATGCTGATTTGTATGTAACATCTTGCAGAGGCCTTGGCGCTGGACCTAATGGTGGCAAAAACTTTACAATTCCTGTCCAAGGGAGTTATATAGGAGATATCCAATTAGGCACTTTTCAGAAAATACAAAATCCGACTCAACAACAATTACAAACTTACACGCAGCAAGTTATTGCTAATACCTTTATTACTAAATCTGAAACAGATAGCCTACCATTGCCAGTTTTGCCAGGCAGCAAAGCAAGTCCTATAAAACACATTGTTTTTATAACGAAAGAAAATAGAACTTTTGACGAAGTGTTTGGTCAAATGAATACAGTAAGAGGTGATCAGACCCTTGCCAGATTTGGACTAGACGTAAATGTATTTGGCAAAAAAGATTTTGTAAAAAACGTAAACGTATCTCCTAATCATATAAAAATTGCTAAGCAGTTTGCATTAAGTGATAATTTTTATTGCGATAGTGACGCTTCTATTCATGGACACCACTGGATGATGGGCGTTATCCCTAACGAATGGGTAGAAACCAATTCAAGTACTGCAAAAACAGCAGACTATTTTTCTTCTGCCCCTGGAAGAAGATTTCCTGGCTCTACCGGCAGTATGGACCCTGAAGATTATGCAGAAATTGGCGGTTTATGGGAAGCTTTGGACAGAAAAAAAATTAGCTACTACAATTTTGGTCAGGCCAATGAAACAGCCCATGTAAGAGAAGATTGGAACGATACGGCAACTGGCGCTGCCCATATTGTGATGGTACCGATGCAAAAAGGTGTTTGGGGAAAAACATCACATAATTTTGCAGGTTACAATACCAATATTCCAGATCAATTTAGAGCTAAACAATTTGAAGAAGAATTTACAAAAAAATGGCTCAATGGAAAAGATACCCTGCCTCAATTAATTACAGTGATGCTCCCCAACGACCATACTGCGGGACCTAGACCAGAAGACGGATATCCATACAGTGCCTCTTATATTGCAGACAATGATTTGGCATTAGGAAGAACACTTCATTTTTTAAGTCGTACACCCTATTGGAAAGACATGCTCGTGATTGTTACCGAAGACGATCCACAAGGTGGCGTAGATCACATTGATGCCCATAGAAGCATTTTACTCATGGCTGGCCCCTATGTAAAAAAGAATTACGTATCTAAAACTCATGCAAATTTTGGTTCTATTTTAAAAGTGATGTATAATATTTTAGGCGTGCCTTATGTAAATCAATATGATATAACAGCTTCCTTATTAAGCGATTTTTTTACCAACAAGCCAGATTTTACGCCGTATAATTTTGAATTTCCGAGCCAAGAAGTTTTTGATTGGGATAAATCCATGAAAAAGTATAACCAACCGATTGATTGGAGAAAAATAAAGCAAGGACCAAAAATGGACAATGAAAATGATCAAAGAACAGAGCATTATAAAACCTCTGGAACAATTATTCAGAAATAAACAATACATTTATTTGTTCTCCAACAATGATTATGATTAGGTGTATTCTATTTTTATTGCTACTACTATCTACTGGTGCAACTGCGCAAAGTATTGACACAACCTACACCACTTTAGACTCTGTAATTGTTGAGAGTAGAAATATTAAAATTGCTGAAATCGCAAACCCATTTATTGTGAGCTCAATTGCTGCTAAACAAATACAGCAAAACGCAGCAAGAACAACACCTGAAGCATTAATGGGTGTAAGCGGCGTTTTTTTGCAAAAAACCAATCATGGAGGTGGATCTGCTTTTATTAGAGGGCTAACAGGCAATCAAACCCTGCTTGTGATGGATGGCATCAGAATCAACAACGCTACATATAGGTATGGCCCCAACCAATACTTAAATACCATTGATATGTTTACCCTTAAAAAAATAGACATATTAAAAGGTATTGGCGCTATAGAATACGGTTCGGATGCCATGGGAGGCGTTATCCAAATGGAAACCAAACAAAACACACTCAAAAATTATGGCAAGTTATATCTAAGTAATATCAGCAAATTTGTTACGCATCAAATGGAAAGTACCAACAGAACAGAAGTCCAATTTGCGCAAAAGAAATGGTATTTTATTGGTGGCATTAGTTTTAAAAATTATGGTGATATATGGGGCGGCGGAAATATAGGCAAACAAACACCTACAGGTTATTCAGAAAATAATTATGATGTAAAAACAAAAATCAAAATTGATAACAAACAAGATATAACCATTTCAAGTCAGAATACTGCTCAAAAAAATATACCCATTTATCATAAAATACTTTTAGAAAAATTTAGGGTCAATCAGATGGATGATCAAATTCACAACTTACATTATGTAAAGTATAAATACAAGGGTAACAATAAAATAGTAAATGAATTAATAGTCAATACATCTATTCAACGCTCAATTGAAAACAGGTCAATTCAAAAAAATAATGCTGTCATTATAAGAAACGAGAACGACACAATTCATACAACTGGTATAACTGCGGAAATTATTTCAAAGCCAACAAGTTTTTGGACAATCAATACAGGTTTTGACTATTATAAAGACCGCGTAAACAGCATTGCAAGCGAACTAAATACAAGTACGAGCAATCAAATTTTAAAAAGAGGTTTATACCCCAACAAATCGACATATAACAATAGCTCGCTCTTTTCTATTCATTATATAACTGCTGGTAAATTTAAATTGATTACTGGCATACGATACAATTTTTTAAATATTAAAATAACAGACACAGATTTAGGAAATATTGCTTTAAAACCGTCTGCACTGGTAACTAATTTTGGAATCAACTATCAAGCAAATAAAAACAATGCGGTATTTGGCTCATTTACGAGTGGCTACAGAGCACCTAATATAGACGATCTAGGAACATTAGGTATCGTAGACTTTAGATACGAAATACCGAGTTACGATTTAAAGCCAGAAAAATCATTAAACCTAGAAATTGGATATAAATACAATTCTCCAAAAAGGAATTTTACTGTTTCTATGTTTAACATGCAATTAAAAGACATTATTGCGAGAGTTATTGTAGATGGTAAAGTAATAAATGGCTACAATGTTTATAACAAAAAAAACATAGAATCATCCTATATCAAAGGAGCCGAATTATCCTTTTCGCAGGTATTACATTCGGGATTTGTTGTACAAACAAATGCCACCTATACATATGGACAAAACGTATCAAAAAACGAACCCATGAGAAGAATTCCTCCATTTTTTGGACAAACTTCTATTGCATGGAATCATAAAAATATGACCCTCGCTTGCAGGCATCAATTTGCAGGCAATCAAACAAGGCTAGCCAAGGGAGATATGGACGATAATAGAATTGGTAAAACTGGAACACCTGGCTGGAACACACTTAATTTTGACGCAAGCATAGTGTTGAAGCAACTAGATATAAACATTAATTTGATTAACCTCCTCAACGAAAAATATAAAACACATGGTTCAGGCGTGTTTGGAATGGGTAGAGCCGCAGGGGTAACGGTTAATTTTCACCTATAACCTTATTCGTGCCAACTAAATGTATCCGCAACAATTTGATCTTTATTTTTTTGCAAATAATCTAAAAACGATGCAGCCGTTGGCGATAACTTCTTACCCTTTAACCAAATCAAATTCCATGTTGTTTTTAAAGGGAGCCCCTTAACAGGAATAATTTGCAATTCATTGCTTACAATTTCTTTACGGATACCAATAAACGGCATAATAGAATAGCCAAGACCCGCAATCAGTGACTGTTTCACGGCTTCATTAGAGGTAAGCTCCATTTTACGCAGCACAGTAATATTATTACTTTGTAAAAATTTTTCCATCACCTGCCTAGTTCCTGAACCTTCCTCTCTAAATATGATAGGTAGGTTTTCAAACATTTTTTTGGCAGTAACATTGTCTTGTTGATTTGTTTCCCGCTTACCTACTAAATATAATTTGTCTTGTAAAAGGTCTAGTTTATCTACATCCAAAAGAGACGGCAAAAATGACACCAGTCCAAAATCAATTTCATTGTTTTTTAAGCTTTCAAATACTTTATTCTTATTGGTAACATCCATTAATAGTTCAACACCAGCGTGCTGGCGCATGAATCCTGACAAAAAAAAGGGCATCACATATTTTCCCGTAGAAACTGATGCTATTTTTAAACGACCCGTTAATTGATTTTTGTAGGCTAGTGATTTGTAATTGATAGCATGGACCTGATTAATGATATTTTCGGCGGCTTCGGCAATTTCTTTACCAAAATCGGTGATATATACCTTTCGGCCAATAACCTCAATTAATGGCACGCCAAATTGATCTTGAAAGTTTTTTAACTGAATAGACACCGCTGGCTGCGATAGGTTAAGTGCCTCAGACGCCTTGGTGACGCTTTGGGTTTGAACCACTTTTAAGTATACCTGCAACTGATTGAGGGTATAATTCATAAGTTTTGTTTATGATTTCGATAACAAATATAAATAGAAATTTATGTATTTATTAGCGCAATTTTGCGCCATCTAAAAATGTAAAGCAATGACTAGAATAACAGTAGCAAAAGGTGATGGCATTGGACCAGAAATCATGGACGCAACCCTAAGTATTTTGACCGCAGCAGGGGCAAAATTTGCAATCGATGAAATTGAAATTGGAGAAAAAGTGTTTTTGGCCGGAAATACTGCAGGCATTGCACCAGCATCATGGGATATTATTAGAACCAACAAAGTGTTTTTAAAAGCACCCATCACAACACCTCAAGGTGGTGGCTACAAAAGTTTGAACGTTTCTACTAGAAAATTTTTAGGACTATACTCAAATATCAGACCATGCATGAGCTTGCATCCGTTTGTGAAAACGAAGCATCCCATCATGGATATTTTAATTGTAAGAGAAAATGAAGAAGACCTGTATGCAGGTATCGAACACCAGCAAACAGATGAAGTAGTGCAGTGCTTGAAATTAATAAGCCGACCTGGTTGCGAAAAAATTATCAGATACGCTTTTGAATATGCAAAACAACAGAACAGAAAAAAAGTAACCTGTTTCACCAAAGACAATATCATGAAGCAAACAGACGGTTTGTTTCGTAAAGTATTTAATGAAATAGCAGCAGAGTATCCAAACATTCAAAACGAACACTGGATTATTGATATTGGTGCTGCTAAATTAGCTGATACCCCAGAAGTATTTGACGTGATTGTAATGCCAAATTTATATGGCGATATTTTAAGCGACGTTGCTGCACAAATCACAGGATCTGTGGGGCTTGCAGGCTCTGCCAATATTGGTGAAGAGTGCTCTATGTTTGAAGCCATTCACGGATCGGCACCAGATATCGCGGGCAAAAATATTGCAAACCCATCTGGCTTGTTACAGGGTGCCATTATGATGCTAAACCATATTGGACAAGCAGATGTTGCTGAAAAAATTCAAAACGCATGGCTTAAAACCATCGAAAACGGAACCCATACCCCAGATATATTTAAAGAAGGTACCAGCAAACAAAAAGTAGGCACCAAAGAATTTGCCGCTGCTGTTATTGCTAACCTAGGTCAAAAACCTTCGGTATTAAAAGCAGTTGCTTATTCTAACAACTTAGCAATTGAACTTCCTAAATACAAAAGAAAAGAGCCAGCCACAAAAACATTAGAAGGCGTGGATCTTTTTGTGCACTGGGGAGGATCAGACCCGAACGAACTAGCGGGCAAAATTCAGAAAATGGAAAGCAAGGGCATTTACCTATCTATGATTACCAATAGAGGTATTAAAGTGTGGCCTGATGGATTTAAAGAAACATTTTGTACTGACCATTGGAGATGCAGATTCAAAGCAAAAAATGGCGAACAAATGTATAAAACGGATATCATCGAACTTTTAGAAAAAGCGATTGAAGAAGACATTGACACCATCAAAACCGAGAACCTATATGCATTTGACGGCACTGCCGCCTATTCATTAGGGCAAGGTCAATAAAATAACCGCAATCTAATCCTCAAAAAAATCAACATGGAAAATAATAAAGTAACACTCATTGATGGCACATTTAATGTAGCAGAAGCAAAAGACGTATTACTAAATATGTTTACAATGAAAATAAATTTTCATTCGCAAAAAAATGTAAGTCATTTAGAGCGCTTTGGAAAAACAGATAATGCTGCCTTAGAAAAAGTTGAATTCTTAAAAGCAGAACTAGCAAAACTTGAAACAATCATTGCAGAAGCAACTGATAAAAATGTATCTCTAAAAGTTTCTTCGGCGATTCATATTGATTTTATCAATGAACCAGCATAATTTTTTTGAAGGCCGTTCTATAGTAATAGCAACCAAGCACAAAAAACAACTTGCCATAGCGCCACTACTTGAAAAAGAGCTCGGCGTTAACTGCATCGTACCCGAAAATTTGGATACAGATGCACTCGGTACTTTTTGTGGTGAAATTGAAAGGGAATTAAGCCCTATCGACGCCGCTAAAAAAAAGTGTATGCTTGCTATGGAACATACTGGCACTGATTTAGCTGTTGCGAGTGAGGGCTCTTTTGGAGCGCACCCACTACTCTATTTTTTACCTGCCGATGATGAACTGCTCGTATTTATAGATAAAAAAAATGGTTTAGAAATTGCAGTTCGGGAAGTTTCTACAAAAACAAATTACAATGCTAAAGAAGTAAATTCTGAAGAGGACTTATTGGCTTTTGTACAAAGCGCTTTGTTTCCTAGCCATGGTCTTATTATAAAAGATAAAAAAGAGGGCTACAAAGAAGTAGCAAAAGGAATAGTTGATATTAAAGAATTACTTGAAACTTTTAAGCGGTTTATGGAAAGCTATGGATCTGTGTATGTAGAAACAGATATGCGCGCTCACATGAATCCTTCAAGAATGCAAGTGATAGAAGATACAACCAAAAAACTAATTAAAATAATAAAGACCACCTGCCCAAGCTGTCAAACACCTGGCTTTGGCATTAAAGAGGCTACTCCAGGACTGCCTTGTGAAAACTGTAAAGCACCTACTAAAAGTACTTTGTATCATGTGTATGCTTGCCAAAAATGTAACCATACCCACGAAGCATATTTTCCAAATGGAAAACAAGAAGAAGACCCTACCTACTGCGATAGGTGTAACCCATAACGAATAACATGTCATCAAACGCTATACAAGCTGCAGTAGCAGCCTTACAAAACAACCAAATTGTTGCCATGCCCACAGAAACAGTGTATGGGCTTGCTGGTAATGCGTATAGCGAAATTGCGGTTAAAAAAATATTTGCTTTAAAAAATAGACCACACTATAATCCACTCATTGTTCATATAAAATCTGCGGGCTATTTACAGCAAGTAGCAAAAAATATTCCGGAAGTTGCTATACAATTAGCAGATGCTTTTTGGCCGGGTCCACTCACACTGGTATTAGAAAAAAAAGATCATATTCCAGATATTGTAACGGGCGGTAAAAATACAGTTGGGGTGCGCGTTCCAGGTCACCCCGTTGCACTTGAATTATTAGAGGCTTTGGATTTCCCACTTGCAGCTCCAAGCGCAAATCCATTTGGTTCTATTAGCTCTACTACCGCAAAACATGTAGCAGATTATTTTACGGACACATTAGATATTATTTTAGATGGCGGCAGTTGTGATAAAGGCATAGAATCTACTATTATTGGTTTCGAAAATGGCGAGCCCATTTTGTACAGACAGGGTAGTACCAAAACAGAGGATATAGAAAAAATTACAGGTGCATTAAAAATGCGTGTGCATGCAAATAACGAATCTGTGATGGCGCCCGGCATGCTCTCTAAACATTACGCACCAAATACTACAACGGTTTTAACAGATAATCTGGTAGCTGAAATTGCAAAACACCAGGGTAAAAGCATTGGCGTTTTGCAATTAAAACCCACTACCCTACCAGATTTTATTTCAGCCATTGAAACACTTTCCCAAAGCGGCGATTTGGAAGAAGCTGCTAAAAATTTATACGCAGCCATGCACCGTTTAGACCACCAAAACCTAGACCTGATTATTGCCCAAAAAATGCCTGCAAGTGGAATGGGAAATGCTATCAATGATAAATTAGAAAGAGCAGCAACATCATGAAACACCTCATTAAAAACGTAGCCATAGTTAACGAAGGAAAAATATTTTTTTCTGACGTACTAATTAGCAAACAGCGCATCGAAAAAATTGCTAGTAATATTAACCTACCTGCTAACGCACAAGTACAAGAAATTAATGGCGAAAACCTACACCTACTACCAGGCTGTATTGATGATCAGGTGCATTTTAGAGATCCGGGCTTAACCCATAAAGCAACCATTGCTTCCGAGTCAAAAGCTGCCGCCGCAGGCGGTATTACGTCATTTATGGATATGCCCAATACCATTCCAAACACATTAACGCAAGCCTTACTTGAAGAAAAATATAAGATAGCATCCGCTTCATCGCTTATTAACTATTCATTTTTTATGGGCATCAACCAAGATAATTTGGAAGAAGCCCTTTTAACCGATCCTGAAAATGTATGCGGCATCACAGATGATGGTCTCTACTTTAACAACGACCACGGTATATTAGCCAACTATCCAGATTATCTAGAAAAATTATTTGCAAGAACATCCATACTTACAGCCCTTCATAGTGAAGATGACAGTATTATTAAAACCAATACAGATAGATATAAAAAAGAATTTGGTGACAATATTCCTTTTAACCATCATCACCTCATTAGAACAGAAGAAGCTTGCATTGAAGCTACTAAACGAGTTTTAGAGATTGCCAAAAAGCACAATAACAGACTTCACTTATTTCATATTTCTACACAAAAAGAAGCAGCTTTATTTGAGCAGCAACAAAACATTAGAGATAAAAGAATAACAGCAGAAGCATGTGTGCACCACTTATGTTTTACAGATAAAGATTATGATACGCTAGGTTCAAAAATAAAATGGAACCCTGCCGTTAAAACAAGTAACGACAAAGAAGGACTCATTCAGGCATTACTAGATAACAAAATTGATATTATTGCTACCGACCATGCACCACATACAATAGAAGAAAAAAGTGGCAACTACACAAAAGCCATGTCGGGCGGGCCGCTCGTGCAACACGCATTACCTGCACTACTAGAATTATACCATCAGAATAAATTACCGCTGCAAAAAATTGTAGAAAAAACAAGCCACCATGTAGCTGAAATTTACAGACTAAAAGAACGTGGTTATATTAGAGAAGGCTACTACGCAGATATGGTGATGGTGGATCTTAACAATAGCTGGACCGCAACTAAAGAAAACCTACTCTACAAATGTGGTTGGTCACCATTTGAAAACTATACTTTTAAAAGTAAAGTGATGAAAACATTTGTTAATGGAAATGTGGTTTATGACAATGGTGTGATGAGTGCTACTAATAATGGGATGCAGTTGAAGTTTGAGAGAGATAGATAGATCCTATTTGAAACAAACGCTTATCGTTTTCCAAATAGGATTGCTGTCGCTCCGCTCCAGCATTTGCAAGCCTCTCTTTGGGATTGTCAACTCACTTTGTTCGTTGCCATCCCCGAAAATTCTCTTTTACCAAAGTCTTTGAAACAAAAGTTTCACTTTTGTTTCTCTTTTAAAACGCTCATTTGCTCATTCAAGCAAGCTTGATTCGCAACTTCGCATTTTAAAAGACTTCGCAGAGAGGAAGGGATTCGAACCCTCGATACGTTGCCGTATACACACTT
>JACCEA010934379.1_pt1 | contig 11652 bp, 8 predicted proteins | sample 7449851 | NCBI WGS metagenome assembly JACCEA01 (sample SAMN15323453, study PRJNA562643) | freshwater metagenome | isolation source: river surface water | place: USA:Blue River Watershed | collected 2017-08-18 | reverse complement strand
GGAATGACACTTCCAATTTCAAGTGTCATGTGGGGTTGGATTCATGAACCAGTGGATTGGCTCGTAGTTTATGTAACACTTCCTCAAGCCAACTATCTATACAATTGGTGATCCATACACTCCATAAGATGAAAATCGTTGTGGGTGGAATCATATTTCATTTGTTGATACACTCACTACATTCATATCGCACAAGATTTATTATTTACAACTCTTGCATCTCCTTGTTCAAATTCTAACCAATTATCATGCGATTTCATCGTCGCGTAGTACTTTCCTTGGTTGCGATATCAATCTTGCTATCGCTCCATATTCCTCAAAGTCATGCTCTTAACTCAGAGCTGTCCCCACTTGTATCTGCCATACCTGATGTTCCGCCAAATTCTGAGAAGGACAAAGTAAAGATTGCAACAAAGCATTTCAACAAAAGACATTCTGCCGCTGTTGGAACCCATACTCATCCCCACAATAATCATGTCAAGAAGAAACTCGGTAGTATCCGCGATATTGATATCAAACACTTTTATGGTGGCCGTTCCCAAGAGTTTACTGCAATCACAATGAATCTTACGTCTACGGGAACGACACTGTCGACAATGCAATCATCCAAGCAACCACTCTCACCTGCCAGCGCTGCGAAGACACCCACACCGATTTCCATGACATCTTCTTCCTTATTATCATCTGATGTTGCATCATCCTTGTCAACGAATACTGAAGTTCTGACAACTGCAATCGTTGAGTCTGCAAGTGGAATGGCTGCCTCTGTGCTTAAGGAAGCTGACAAGATTGTCGAGAAATCCATTCGTAAATTACATGAGACAATTATCCATTCTCTTGAGGGATCAGACGATGACCCATTGCCACCAAAGCCAAAACCGAAGCCCGTTCCACTTCCACCAAGTTCTGGTGCTGATGCCAATCCAATAATTACAAGTAGCGATGTTGTAGAAGATAAGATTTATTCAAACGATCTTGTTCCATATCAGCACTTTGGTCACTATGTCCTTTCTGTCAACAATCATTTGTTTGTTAGTACTGCCATTCCATCTTCTTTGAAAGACAATAAAATCTATGTCTTTTCATTGAATGTTTCATTTGCGTCTCCCTCCGCTGATAGAGACTCATCTTCTGAACAATCCAATGATGGAGATACATCGCAAATGGAATCAAATGATCCAGCAGTAGAAGAAATTTTGCCTGTTGAGAATCGGCGTCACAGAAATTTAAAATCAACCCCAAGAATCAGTGATGATCGGACCTTGGAATCGTTTGCTTCACCATTATCTTCAGTTTCTTCAATGTCATCGCTCCAAAATGTTTCAATTGCTCGTAAATTATTACAAAGTTTATCGTCTGATACAGGTAACAACTATGATGGTTTTGGATTATCGATGAGTTCTAATGGCGAGTGGGTGGTGGTCGGTGCTCCCTATGATGATACCAAGGGTTATTTAAGTGGAAAAACATATCTTTTCCGTTACCACAGTGAATCTGGATTGTATGATGCAAATGTAGCACAGCCTCATTTGTTGTCGTCAACTGCATTTCCCATGGGAACCATGTATGGTTCTTCAGTTGCAAATGCTGCCAACTATATTGCAATTGGTGCGCCGGGTGAGTCAGTTTCTCAACGTCTGTTTGCTGGAGCAGTGCATGTTTATCAATTCAATGCAGTTAGTGGGTAAGTATCAATCGCTTCTATGTTATCGTTAATAGCATGATTATATCTATTATAGAATTTGGTCACTGATGACTGTTTTATATGATGACGATGCATCGAGTTCAAATTATGAGCGATTTGGTACCACTGTGATAATGCTTGATGATGATGGTGATGATGCTGTCTCGGAGTCCCAAACACTATCAGTGTCGTTGATTGTCAGCGCTATTGGAAAGAATAATGGTGAAGGTAGCAGTGATACTGGTGCTGTCTTTATCTATTATTCAACAGACGATGAAACTGTCGACTCATCGTCGAAGAGTAGTTGGAAACTTCAACAAACTTTGTCTCCATCCACTTTACAATCTCGTGCTTACTTTGGATATTCTATGGCATTTACAAATGAATTTGGAGCTATTGCAGCGTATTCTGAAGATAACAGTGGTGTTGTGTATCTCTATCGATCACAATCTGCTTCACCATTTCCTTCTTCTCACTCTTCATCAACGTTGCGCTCATTACAAAACACTGAAGTCAATCAATTATCGTCTTCATCAACAAACAGACAATGGATTTTGCAGCAAGTATTTTATCCTAGTGATGCTGGTAAAGGAATGGATAATCAATTTGGATCTTCTTTGGCTATTCGACAATCTGTTCGATATGATGTTGATACATCATCTTCATTATCTTCTTCGACTTATTGTGTGCGAAGACGTCACGTTTTGGTGGTTGGTGCACATGGTGATAGTTCTCTGAATACCGATGCCGGTGCTGTCTATTTGTTTGCTTCGGATGAATCACAACAATGTTCTACATCTTCATCATCGGTTCCTGAATCTAATGTGAATGGTGATGACAATATCGATTCTTCTATTTCCACCGCTAGTAAGAAAACAAAGAAAGATACTAAAAGCAATGGAGATTGGCAAGTAATTGCTAAGTTTACATGCGAAGATCATCAACAATTTAATGCATATGGTCGAAGCGTTCAAATGATGCATTTCACTGGAACTGTTACTTCCGATGATGCTGCAACCACAACATCATCTAGTGAAAACGTTGGAGTCGTTTCAAGTGTCGAGACCACTATTTTATTTGTTGGAGCTGAATTAGCCAATTCCCCACAAGTCAATAATTCGGGTGTAGTGTATCTTGAGCAAAACACATTGACCTACTTGTTGGAAGAGTACACTATTCAAGAAGAGTCGAATAAACATGGTGAATCGTCAACCACATTTTGGCAAAGGTTTCAAGCACTATTCTATTCATCAGCTGGTTATGTTACAATGGCTTTTTTACCTTCTGCTCTATTTGTTGTTTGTGTCATGTTTCATTTTCATCAAAAGCATCAAATTGAAAAAAAGAAACTTCCATTGTCTGACAATTCTGTTGAAATGCTTGCATTGGACAATAAAAGAGATGAGAACGATGTCGAAGCTTCCACTAGTGGTAACGACCAACTGATCCCAACATGCAATACTGAAGATGATGGTGACCCTTCTAATAGTCATCGAATTCCATTAACAGATGGTACCGCTTCTTCATCATCAGATTTACCCAACAATGATCAAAAAGGTATCTTTGAAAAACTGCGTCATGTGTTCAATTTTTCTACTATTTTATCTAAAGTGGGGAGTACAAGTCATCATGTCCGTTCAGTATCCAATATCTCTTCTCTTTCTTCTGCCAGTGGTTCTATTCCAAGCGCTTACAAACAAGTCAATAAGAGTGAACATGGTGAAAGAGAAGATGAAAGGGGGGAAGAATTTGAAGGTGGATTTTATGATCATGAAGAAGGACATGGATTTCTTGAAGAGATGGAAAATGCACAAGATGCAAGTTCTTTCAGTAGCAAGAAAAGGCTGTTCGAACAATCTTCTTCTAACAAGCGAAGAGGAAGTCATGGTAGTAACAATGGGTTGGAAATTGAAATTGACATACCTTCGGATGAATTTATGATGTCGCAAGGTAATTCGATGCGAGGTGATAGAATGATCTCACAAGATGACAATGTCAGTCCCTCAAATTCTCACCCTGGAGCATCAATGGATGAGATTTACCCCAATAATGAGCAATTACTCTCTCCACTAATGATGCATAATCTAATGCACCAACACAATTCAGATGGCGTTCCATTTTCTGACCAATGGGTAAAATCATCTTCGATCAAATCACCGCAGCAAGTATTTGCAGACTATCGATTTGTTCCAACACAAGGACCTACTTCCGAAGCTGGTGGAGGAGGAGTGTTATCCACAACTGCACTACATCCTGGAGGCGTAGTCCCATCTTTCGGTAAGTCAGACTATCCTTGTTCTACTTTGGCATCATTCTCCATCAGGAGTCCAATCACGCATCTAAATCCTCAGTCTAATTTACTGTTATCTACTGTTGCATCGCCTATGCCGTCTACTCGATTTCCTCTCACCTCAACAACGATGACTGTCTCACAATCTTTTTCTATATCTGATTCAATAGGAGGAGATCAACTTCAAAAATCTGAAACGGAAAGTGATTCACATTCTTTATCGAGTTCTGACACAAAGCACAGTCATCATGGTCATGGGTCTACCCTTTCGAAGGTGAAGAAGCTTTTGCAAAAGTTCTCCCATCCGCATGGTGACGGCAAAGGTAGCACTGCGCATAAGAAGCGACGCTCATTTTCCTCTACAGGTAGCGACCTGGTGTTCAATCCATTACCACTGGAAAATGTTGAAGAAGGTGCTGAAGATGATGCGATGATTCATGAATACCGCTCTAAATCAGCAAATCGGTTGAGTGGTGTCAATCATGTCCCAGATGATGACGAAGATGATGATCAACATGGAAAATCTTTGCAATCATCTTTGACTTTGTAATTCGGCGTGTTATCAGTGATGTAAGCGATTGAATCTTCCTGGGTTTGCTTGAAGTTTAATAAATCTCCGACATAATGTCCGTAATATTATTCCAAATAATTTCATTTCGTTACCAACTTCAAAATTGCTATACCAAGATGCGTTGATAATGTTGAGCATCGTATTTTGAAAGCTGTTCCGTTGTTGTGATGTAATATTAAATATTAAATCAATATTTCTCGCGACTATTATGAGGAATGCAAATCTATTATATTATTAAAGCACTAAGCTTTTCTAAACACCGCTAGTAGATACTTTATAGACCGCTTATCTTGGATTGCATTTGCTGCTACAAGACTGGATGGATCTATCGAGCTGGTACTTGTGTATCGTGCATTGGCGGTTCTAGTGGTTGCTAATGTAACTTGAGCATCAAATTCCATGAGATCGGGTTGTACTACATCTACCGCTGAATCCGAATCTTTCCAAGCCTCTAAGTCCTTCAACAACAGTGGTACTTTTTGCATGATCAACAATTCACCTTGTGCTTTCACACCAGTTGAAATAGCATCCAAAGCATCTTGCATTTGATAACTCTCCCATAATGCTTCTGGTAATCCAAGAATAAGAAAGCCTTTGTGATTTAAAATACGAACAAGTTCGCTAAGTGGTAGCGCTGGAGGTGCCAACAACGGCATCATAGTTGAAGTACTATTCTCTGATGCATAGCCTTCCGGAAGGTGCATCACCGGTAAACAATGAAGCACTATTTCAAATGTACCAGATCTGTATGGTAATGTTTCTAGCTCTGAGAATGATGTGGTATAGTCGACTTGGGCATATTTGGATTTGCTCCTGCATGAAAAAAATGGTAAGCTCCACATAATTGGTATAAATCAAACTTACGAAAATTCCCGTTTGCTTGGAACAGTACTTGAAAATCCGGTCACATCAACATTGCTTTGCTGCAGATAATGACAATGGTCAGTGAAGTCGTACAATTCAACAATTATAAAAATTTTACCTTTCCCATGTATAACAGTAATGCATTTTCTGGATGGATGTGAAGCAACTTAACAGGCTGCTGTTTGTCAGTGATATTCAGTACAATATTGGCCATGCGCTGTAAGATGAGATTATATCCTACTGCTGGCGGACTGTCTTTCATCCCTTCATTTTGAAGTGGAAATTCACTTGTTGGTACGGGTTCTGCAGAAGAGGTTGGTACTTTGCCACTGGAAGACACTGCGCTGAGACAACGCCCAAAAGTATGAGCAGAGGAAGACTTTTTGACTAACAGGTTGATTGAGCGATGAGTGAACATGGTGACAGACGAAAGAGGTATGAATTATGAATCCGAATCGTCACAACACAGCAGCCACCAACAATAAGCACACACAGCGGCCGGCGGCGCAGCAGCAGCAGGCAGAGGCGAGAGAACAAAAGTTGGCGCTGACTGCTGTGGTTAGGCCTTATAATAAGTTATGCTGCAACCTCTCAAATGCTGAGCGGACATTAATGCGGAATCGCACAGCAGGCGCCATTGTTTCCGATTTTGAATTCTTGCTGTTGCTTCGACTTTCTCCGCTTTTCCAGAGATTAACATTTACAGCCCCATTGAACTTTGTGGAAAGAATGGCCGAATTCTCAACTCAAGGGGGTTTGCACCAGCAGAATTTCGTGGATTCTCGCTTTTTCCATCTGGATGAGTTGTTGGAAATACCCTACCTCAAACATTGCGAAGAGTGTCATCGCCCAGCAAAGAATCTCTGTTCTAATTGCAAAGGTGCTTATTACTGTGGTCGTGATTGTCAGGCAAAGCATTGGAAGTTGCATAAAATGGCATGCACTAATGTGAAGCAAGAACTTGCGAAGTTCAAGAAAGAAGAACAGAAATTGAATAAATCGTGTTGTGATCCTACATCCAAACAATTTGGGATGTTTTGGGCTCACACTGAGACAAGACCATACTACCAAGCTTTAACAAATCTTATCTCCAAGTATGCAACAATTGATTCAAAACAGAGTGCGAGGGAAGGTATTCTCCATTGCATGAAGCTATTGTACTACAGTCGCAAGGATACCCTTTCGAACATAGATTTTGCGTCGAATCTCCTTCTAAGAATCGATCAAGATCAACTGGCATTTGATTTAATACGCTGGTATGCCCGTGATATTCGCCATAGTTTGGGAAAGCCAAGCGAGCCTTATTTGACTGATTGGCAATGTGATCGCTCGGAAGACCTCTTTGGTGAGGAGAGCAACTCGTTTATGACATCTACGCATGTTGCAGATTATGCCCTGATCAAGTTGCGAATGCTCTTTTATTTGCATGATTTGGACGCAATATATAGATTTCTTGCTTTTCTAAAAAGAGAACGCCGCGATGATAATGTGCTTGCCAAACTCAGCGGGACTGATCGCGTCCTTCATTTGATCAAAGATTTCGTCTTAGGACCCAAAGAATCATGTCGAGGTAGATTCAGTTGTCGAGACAAATCTGAAATCCAAAAACAGATTTTAAGCGCTTTCAAATATGGCGAACAGCAATCAAATCCGCGGATATGGAAAGCTATCGTCAATCCTCAACCGTTATTAGAACAAGCTCCGCCGACGATGAGATTTCCTGGTACAGCTGAAGATTGCTACAGAACTTTGGAAATTGTCCAGTATACTTGGTATGCCAGTGGCAACCTTAGGGCATTGACGTATTTACAAAAATATGTGATGGCAAACGGTGGAACCCAATATGATGCTCGCTGTGGACGCTGATTGTAGAGAGAAATTAGAATAGCATCATTCTTTAGTAAATGTAATTTGTCTTTAATTATTAAAAAACGCTCATAAGTACTACATATATTTGTGAGATTGAAATATCATTAAGGCACAAACTTTAAATTACCAAATGATTCTGGTCTTCGATTATGAGCAGAAATGATTCCACTTTGGATCAAGCCACAGCCGTCTAACCTATTGATTCAACATTCTCATAAGTTTATTGATATCAACATAAGGACATAATTGGTTAAAGTATACCTCAATCATACCTCAGCCCGTCCAATAACAAATTCAACGGAATCGCCTGATGTAGATGCTAATACAATGTTTAAAGACGAACTGTCTAAACTTGAATTCCAGGACCAACTAAAGCATGCATTGCAATATAACATTTCTATATGCAGTAGAAGTACCATCAATACCTTGTAATTATAAAAAGTAAGTGGCACCTAGATCTAAAGCAAGATTCGATCGATCACTTGCAACATCTAAAAGCATAGAGTTTACATCAGAATTGTTAATAAATCAATGTTAATTCTTGTAATGCGGACAAACCGGCTTTTTCCAATTTAAGATTTCATCCCGCTTTACCTATATTCTCTTGAGTTAATGTATTATTGTTAAGAAAATAATTATTTCTCTTATGTATAAAAAGAAAGAATAAAAGCGTAAAAAATGCTACTCAATTACTGTAATGCGATATAAACATGAAGGAAAAAAGAAGGGGAAGAACCCTAATGATTTTGGTGAATGGAGTGATTCATTTCAAATCAAGGTTGGTATATTTTATGAATGTTTGGGATATGATGTGCTTATACATTTTTAGACGCAAAATGCAAATGTAACACAATCTACGTTTTCTCATGTTACACGTGACGGTAGATTTAAATCTTGTATTCAATATTATATTAATGATTTTGGTGAAGGTCCTGTTATTGAAAGTAATTGAATCGTACTTACGTTGTTTTCAGATCCTCCTACTATAGATTCTATTGATGCATATATTGCTCCTGTACATACAGGATATTCTGATAATGACACAAAAGTCGCTATTAAATACAGATAAAATCAACTGATTGGTAAATTGGTCAAGTGGAAGTCTAATAACCTACAGAATGACAGGATTTACAAATGGTGTTTTATATAGAGTTTATGTTGTCCATTTAATTTTGAATTTGTGTCGATTGGCCGATTGTAAACTCCACCATAAATCCACCTAAACTCCACCAAATGTGTTCGGACCCTCGCAGTACCCCACATATCAAAGAATTGAAGTGTCAAAATAATTGTTAAAATTATTGTTATTGTTTTAATTAATACGGAAGAGCAGAACATGAAGATGGAAAATATCGGAGAAGAACAACATAGCAAAAAGCAGGAATGTACCAGCACATTGGAGTATTTGGAAAGAAAATATTCTCACCTTTCACCTAATGACGATTGTCCAGAATGTAGAAAATTGAATCACAGGTGTCTCATCGGATCTCATCGTTCGGAAACCACTTCCCAAGCTCAAGGTAAGTGATTGAATTGTTTGATCTCATTCATTGCCATCATTTCGTTTCCACTCTCTCATCATCATCACTCTTGTACTTCTGCCCCTAGGCCCAACCGGTCCGTATAAAGCTGCTGCGAGACGACTGGGATTGAAAGACAATTGCACTTGGGAGGAGTTAGCACTTCGATTGTTTGCAATACACATGATTCAGACATTTTCAACCCATGATGAAGCTGATATTGGGAAGAAATTATTGACTAGTTTGGAGGACGGCGATGATTATGTGCAAAACCTTTTCTTGGAAAACTTGCTTCACGATGATCCAACTCCTGTCATCATCGATCTTACACCAGATTCCAATTTTTGCGGCGCCGATGAAGATCGCTTGCTCAATGAACCATTGAACAAACATTTGAAAACGTGTACCTCATCATTGCTTTTTACCGGGAAGAGTTGTGGGTTGATCGACATGAAGAACCGAGAGCAGCGGGCCGATCAAGTTTTATTATCTTGTCATGTAGTAGAATGGCCGAATGTAATTACTATGTTGGATGGCAAGTTGGATTTAAGAAAGGATTGGCATAAGCTGCTTGGTCAAGCGAGGCGTCGTGCGAGTGCTATTTTGAATGCTCAACCGTGGAGAGACTTCACCGTCATAATAATTTATGATTTTGTTAGTATTGCTTATTTCAAGCTTTCTCGAGATGGCAAGAATTATATTTCTGTAATCGAAGATTTCATGGTGCCAGTGAATCCTGGCAAGGATTATATATACCAATCTTGTTGTGGATATTATCGTCTATTATATTATTTGCACAATCCAGCTATGTTAGGATTCACACCGTGTTCACTCAATCTTCGCGAAATACTGGGTTTTGATTATATGAGATCAAATAACGTGTGTTGCAGATCTCCTTGGAAGGCCGTGTTTGTATTATTTTTTGATGAAGACGATCGAACTCTTGATCAAAGACCTGTCATCGCCAAGCTCTTTGCTGAAAAAGAACAAGCACAAAAAGAGTTTGATATATTACAACAATTGAATGACTTATCTGGGGTTGTACAATTAGTTCCAACCCCGGATTGTATACCTATTGTGCACACTGCAAAAGTTCGTGTGGACAATGAAGATGAAGATTGGTTTTGCATAGTCATGTCACCTTATCTATGTGTACTGACACCGTCTACAGCGAGGCCAAAGCATTTTGCACAATGTGCTAAAATCATCGTTGATGTTGCTCGTGAACGCTCTCTCGTATGTAATGACATTTCATTGGATAACATGCTCATTGATTCTAATGACGATAACGTTATCATTTGTGATTGGGGTTTGGCTACACCATTGAACACTGTGATTGGAGGTCGTGGTAAAACTTTGTTCATTGCTCCTCCATATCGTCTTGAAAGTGGCGAAATTTATCACGGTAGGAAAGCTACTGTTCGTGGTGATTTATATTCATTATTTTTAGTTGCTGTATGTTGTGCCTTGAATGAAGTACCATGGGCTTGCGCCAAGTCACACCAAGATATAAAAGACGGGATGATGCAAGCAATTGGTACAAGTTTTACTCACGGTCCAAAGTTTCATGGAGAATGGTCTTATCTTCCTGATATTCGGGTTGCACTGGATTTCAATAAGAGCGATGAAGAAATTTTAGAATTATTTCAGCGTGGTGCAGGACTATTTTAGCTTATTGCGAAAGTTGCGGATCCCTTTTAGATGGCCTAGAAAAAATTTAAGTTCATGCCAGCAGTACAACCGACATCGTATTTCGAGTGGATTCTACGGTTGTTTCGCCAAGTTATGTAAACGTGAACAATAATCGTTACCGTCATGCATATCATAATTATTAGCTTCAGAAAATAGAATATTAATCATAAGAGTAAGAGTTTATTTCTAATGAATATAATGGTTTTGCAATCCATGTTAAATCTGTTGCATGTAAGTTGTGTACTTGAGGATTCGCATAATGAATTAAATCAACAACAATAATTTTTTCTACGACACTGCATGCTTTGATACAATACATTCGGAATGCATTGACGAAGTTTAATGGTAGAATAGCATCATTGTTTGGTAATCGTAATTTGTCTTTAATTATTAAAAAAGACACTCATTGCTAAATTGGTCAAGTGAAAGTCTAATAACCTACAGAATGACAGGATTTACAAATGGTGTTTTATATAGAGTTTATGTTGTCCATTTAATTTGAATTTGTGTAGTTTTATTCGGTTGGCCGATTGTGAACGTAAACTCCACCATAAATCCACGTAAACTCCACCAAATGTGTTGGCAGTACATCTGCGTCCCTCCTTGCAGGATACCCCGGGATAGGCAACTGAAGTAAGAATTCCAATTGTACTTTCGCTCTTACACCTTTTGCAATTCTGTCATCTTCCATGAAGTTTGAAGTTCTCATCTTACTATTGAGTGTGGTTGGAATTAGTGGCTGGAGATATGGTTGTTGTCCAACAATGCCCCCAGTTACCAATAATGCTATCAAAAGTTTGTTGGTTTCACGAAGTGGACATACTCCACAAAGACTATCCGCTTCTTCTTTCTGCGAGAATAGTAATAACGACTTTCGAGTCAATCATGCTCAGAACCACATTTTTCAACACTCCAAATCTCGCTCTACCACTTCCTTACGGATGGCTGTTGTGAAGAGTGATGATATCGAGAGAGAGATTGAAGTGTTGAAGGATAATATGAAACAACTTAAGAAAAAATTTTCAGATTTCGAAAATGATACATCTCCAAAAGATGAATTTTCTAGGACAGTTTATCTCGAAGACAAAAAGTTGTTCACTATCTTGGCTTCTTACCTTCATTCTCGTCTTGCAGCAGCTGCAGCAGCTGCTCATATGTCAGC
>JACCEA010848624.1_pt1 | contig 11653 bp, 10 predicted proteins | sample 7449851 | NCBI WGS metagenome assembly JACCEA01 (sample SAMN15323453, study PRJNA562643) | freshwater metagenome | isolation source: river surface water | place: USA:Blue River Watershed | collected 2017-08-18 | reverse complement strand
AGAGAAAGAATGTACACTTATTTAGCCCTGGGCGATTCTTATACAATAGGCGAGCAAGTGCCCGCTGATGGTAATTTTCCAAATCAGACCACACGGCTGCTGCGTTCATCAGGCATCGAGGTGGTTGATCCGGTTATCATTGCAACTACCGGATGGACCACCGATGAGTTGGCGGCATCGATAAGGGAACACAACATCCGCGATACGTTTTCGTTTGTAACACTGCTTATTGGGGTAAACAATCAGTACCGCGGCCGTAGTGTAGATAATTACGAAGAGGAGTTTCTTGAGCTGCTCAACACTGCCATCGCTTTTGCAGGTGGTGCTACAAATCGCGTTTTTGTGTTGTCAATACCCGATTGGGGAGTTACTCCTTTTGCAGCCGACAGAGACCGTGCGAAAGTAGCAAGCGAGATAGATGCTTACAATGCTTCGTGCCGTCGAATTGCGTTGTCCAATGGTTGTCATCATCTCGATATTACTGATAGTACGAGGTTGCACGGAAATGATGCCGAATACCTTGTAGCCGATGAGTTGCACCCATCGGGCAAAGAATACGCTATATGGGCGGAGCGCCTTACAGAGCAGATAAAAGAAGAATTGACGAAATAGCACAACAGAGAAGAATGAGTACTGCAGATAATTCGATACTCGGGCTAAAAATGCCAACCGATCCACGATGGGCCGATCTTGCTTCGGTGTCGCTGGAGGAGATACTTACCGATCATGCATTTTGCGAGCAAAAGGCGGCAACACAATGTATTACGCTCATTCAGCGATATGCCGATAGAGAAGATCTTGTGAATGCGCTGTCTCCAATTGTTACAGAGGAGTGGGGACATTTTCGAATGGTGTGGGCCGAAATGAAAAAGCGTGGATTTGTGCTTGGCAAGCAGCGAAAGGACGAGTACGTGAATCTTCTGCTGGCAAATGAACCAAAGAATGTGCACGGTGAAGACAAGTTGCTGCACAAACTGATGATATGTGCACTGATTGAAGCGCGTAGCTGCGAGCGATTCAGATTGTTATCAGAGAACCTGGAAGAAGAAGCGCTAAGGAAGTTTTACCACAAATTCATGGTTTCAGAGGCTGGTCACTACAGATTGTTCATAGATCTGGCCACACAGTATTTCGATGCCGCAAAGGTGCGCGAAGCGTGGCAGCAATGGTTGAAGATAGAAGAGGGTGTGTTGCAGCAGTTGGTTCCCCGTGGCGACAGGATGCACTAGAATTGTTGTTGCAGCAAGCTGACACGTACACTTTTTACAGTTCCCTTGAAGTCTGACGATGACGAGATAAATACTCGAACTGTAGCATAGTAAGCATTGATGGGTATTTTGATAAAGGACGTGTATTCGTTGGTTGAACTGTCTTTGCTAATTGGGCTGAACAAACGCACCCTGTTTCGTTTCACAGAGTCCTTCATGATCAGTTCAGTTTCCAGGTAGCTTTGCCATAGATGGCCGGGTGCAAACAATGATGCTTCTACTTTTACTATCGCTTCCGGATAAGGTATTTGTTGCAGGTGCACCAAAGCTATGGTGTCGCTAAAACCTGCGGTAATGGAGATTTCTCTGTCTTTGTCACTGCGGAACAGAATAGTGTTTTTATAGTCTCTTTCGTTCGTCACAGTTTCATCGTTGTCCAGCAAACTCATGTCTGCAGGCGTAGGGTGGGGGTTCAGGTAGATTGCTCCATAGTACCGGCGATTCATGTCATCATAGTGAAGTATGGTTGCATTGTATTGACTTGTCTGGAAGAAGTTAACAGCTATGAGGTATACGCCTGCCGCGAAAAATAATACACGGAATCGTTGTTGCATCAGTTTATCAGTGATAGCTGCCAGGGGCAGTGCGAACACCGCATAGCTCTGCACCAGCGCACGTGTTGAATAGCTACCGCCATAGCGCCATTCGTGCCACCCTATGATGATGTAGATGTTAAGGAGACAGAACCACAATACCGACTTCCGAAAGGGGGATTTTTTGATAAAGAACATGCCCGCCACAAAAAGCAGGGTGACCGGTGTGTAGATGAACCACCCCTTTTCCCAGCCAAACAACACGCGGAAATGAGGATTCAGAAAATCCCACTTACTACCCACATCAAACATAAATGAGCCTGTTGTGTTTTTCCAGTACAATAGCTGAGGTAGTATACCCAGCAGGCCACCTGCCATCGCACCCGTCAGGTGGCTACGGTTGCTTTTTACCATTGTCCATTTCGCAGTTGCAGCTTCCCGTGTGTGTGTATTCCACAGCAGCGGAATGAAAAGCATTATAGCCTCGGTTGGGCGCGTCATGGTGGCAAGGCCTATCACATATCCTGTGAGGCTTGCAAATAGCAGGGTCGGCTTTTCATGCCAGCGTATGGTGGTATATAATATCGCGGCATAGAGAACGAATAGGTAGCCGTGGCTCTGTCCGCTGTCAACCGCCGCATACTGAATATAGTTGCTCGCAAGGCACAGCAACAACAATGTGAGGGCTGTGACTTTATCGTCGAAATATCTGAGCAATACCGTACGAAGCAAAAGCAATGCCAGCAGTGAGTATAAGATGATACCGAAGCCGAGCGCATATTGGTAGGGTGGCGAAAAACCATCCGGCGGATAGTGGCTGTGTTGTGCTGCAAAATGACCTGCCACAAAGAGTGGCAGCTGCATCAATGCTACGCCGCCCAGATATTTGAAGACATAATTGCCGTTCTCCAGTTTCAGCGCCTGCCAGCCATTGCCTCCCGTCACGCCATACTTCTTGTCTATGGTGTCCAACCAGTTCAGTTGTTTGTGATCGTCATAGATACAGAACGCCGGCAGATACATGTAATAGCCAAAGGCATCCCACTCTGTGATTTTTAGAGGTTTGTGTCCGGCAGAAAGGTCTGAGTTGGTTATGCGGAAAAACACCAGCGCTATGCAGATGATAAAACATGCCAGAATAGACAGTGGATTTTTCATTGGTTTGCTTCGGTTTCGCAGGGTGATCATTGCGCAATGCGGAAAATGCTTCCGTTATCACCGGCCATCAGCATATTTCCGTCTGTGCATTGAGTTATTGAACGTAGGGTTCTGTCTGTGAATCGCTCATATTCCATCCAGTTCAGGCCGCCATTGTTGGTATACATTACCACTCCATGTTCCCCGGCTACCCAGCCGTGCTGGTCGTCGGTAAACAGAATGGCGCGCAGCATAATGCGCTTCTGTGTAAGGTCATTGCCGTTTCTGTAGCGTTGCCAGGTTTCCCCTTCGTCAGCGGAGTAAAATATGCTACCTGCCGATCCGCACACCCACAGCTTACTGCCACGTTGGCTCATGGCCGTGAAATTGTCACCATCAACTTTCAGGTACTGCCATGTGTTGCCGCCATTCGTGGTTTTCATGATCACACCATAGCCATATACAAATCCGGTCCGGCTGTCTTTCATCAGAATTCCGTTCAGTCCGAAATCGAACGTCTTTTCATCTATGATCTTGAAAGCGGTATCTACCCGCGTTATAGTACACTGCCGTTGCAGCACCGTACTCACAAAAATTCCAGTATCATTTGTCGTAAAACTCCCGCCCTTATACACCAGCCAGTTGTCTATCCGGTGAAATTGCCAGGTCCGGCCTTTGTCGGCAGAATGCAACACACAACCGTCTATGCCGCTCAGGTAAATGCGACCATCCGGCGAAATACCCATGCCATACATTTCCTTGGGTGCCACCGTAGAAGAATCGTTCGACCAGGAATAGCCACCGTCTGCCGATCGCAGCATCAGCGAGCTGTAAAACGTCGATCCGCCGCCGGCAATGCATATGGTATCATCCAGCACGGCTATATTGTTGATCCGGTAGGTGGTGTTTGTGGTCAGTTGTTTTACGCCGCTATACTTCAGCGCGTCTTTCATGCACGAGAGCAGCGTGGCTGAGGCTAAAACAAAAAATAAAATGAACCTTACCATCAGAGATATACCGGATATTAGCACGCAATATAACGCAGAAAAAACACAAGGCATCGAAACGACCCCTACTTCAGGCGGTAGACAATACCTGCGTGTCCACCCAACCCGTCCCAGGTTGGATTCAATACATTGCCTTTCCTTTTGCCGTTGGAGTAATGCATGAAGCCACCTGCTACATAAAATGACAAGTGCTTCGTCAGGTTGAACTGCGCACCTGCATCAGCCAAAAGTGTAAAATTGACGGCTGTATAAGTGTATTCGGGCAGCATGTAGATGATGCCGCCCTTTAAACCGCCGAAAAGGCCCCATTTTTCCCGTTTTAGCGGGTAAAACCGTAAAGCCGGCCTTATGCCTACCCCCAGACTGCTGTAGGCAGAATTCCAAAATCTGTAAAAATTGCCTTCGGCGGCAAGGAAGACCCGTTTATTCCCGGCCAGCACTACCCCTGCATTGGCTGTAGTGAGCCACGAATTCTTAAAGTCAAGCTCCCCATAAAATCCCGTTTCTGCATACATGGTAGGGAAACGATGCTGGCCAAAACTCATCCCGGTACCCCACAAAATGCAGGAAAGAAATGCTGCCGAACGAAATATCTGTCTCATAGGTGGATGTACCTGATCAGGAATGTTATAAAATTACTTTTTCCTGAATTTAATCCATTGCAAATCATCGGTTCAGGATGCCTGATTTTCGACAGGAATTGCCGTTGATGCAGGTGCACCGAAGCAAATTTGAAAATTGGGAGCAGTGAAGTAGTTTATTTCAATATTTTTTCTACCTTTGCAGTCCAATTTTTTGGCGAGGTAGCTCAGGCGGTTAGAGCGCAGGATTCATAACCCTGAGGTCTCGGGTTCAACTCCCGATCTCGCTACACAAAAAAGGCGCAAACCATGTTTGCGCCTTTTTTATTATCTTTTATGCCCTGTGGATCATCTTTCCAGCGCAATGCCTGCCAGCCAATTGATTCCCGGCATCGGTCTGAATCCCGCTACGCTATATCGTGCGTTCCAGATGTTGTTGACCTGCACATTGAATCGATAAGTGTAGTGATGGTGATTTTTTGCCCACGACGCATACAGATTACCCGTCTGGTAGGGCTCCAACCAAGAAGATTCGTCGGTGGTAACGAATCGATATCCCGTATAAGTGTGGTTATAGCTCACGCGCCACATGCGCCAGGTGCAGCTAAGTGTCGCTCTGCCATTGTAGCGTGGTGTGTAGGGTATCTGTTTTCCTAAGCTGCCGTCTCCGGGTATATAGCTGCTCTGTGTTGTCGCTAACACATACATTGATGCCAGATCCAATTGTAATACCACATTATCCACTTGCCTGCTGACCTGTGTTTCTGTTTCAGTGCCGCGGCTGTGCACACTTGCTATATTGTGTGGTGTCCATATTGCTCCGCCCAGCCACATGATCCAGTTATTCATCTGCCGCGCAAACACACCGGCCTCGTGTTTTACGGAGAATCCGTTCTTCCTGAAACGTACCAAATAACCGGCGTTCTCACTCCAGCCTTCTTCAGGTCTGAGTGCGGTGTTCCCACCGGGTGTGTAGTAGAGTTCATTTAGCGTTGGTACTCGGTAGCTGCGCTGTGCATTGGCGCGCAGTTGCAGCCATTCCGTAATATCGCATGTTACCCCCGCCCCCGGCAGAAACACCCGCTGCTCGTCAATTTGCTCCCCTCTGAACTGGATGGAGGCTCGCAATCTCGCAGCCGGTAGCTCTGTCGTAAAAGCGCCTGCCAGAGCCGCTCTGCGCTGCACGGCCGTGTCATTTCCGCGAAGCCACGATACTTGCACGGGTGCAAAAAGCAACAATTCCGAACTTTTGCTTACCTGCTGCCGCCATCCTGCCTCCTGGTAGTATTGGTACACTGCGTTCGTGTTGTAGAGCGGCAACACACTGTCTGCAAAATTTGTTGCGTCATGCACCAGCGAAGTGCGTGCATATATGTTTCCTGATGTCAGTTTTTTTGTCCATGTCGCAACCGTGCGAAATGATTGGTCAGTTTGTGTTTTCTTCGAGATCGATTCGAACAGCGCGGGGGGAATCTGTCGCTCGTATACCTGTCCCCACGCCGAAAGTTTTAGTGTGTTCTTTTCATTCAGCTTCCTTGCCAGTGTTGCGGTGCCTGCAGCGCTTTGTATCCGTCCATTCGGCATTCTTTCAGTCTGTCCGTAACTGTTACTGAATTTGTAATCGTTCATCGCACGCTGCACCGACGCGCTTCCCGATGCGAACCATTTCTCACCACTCACACTACCCTTGTATGCACCGGATAGTTGCGTGAAACTGCCTGCGCCAATTGTCAGCGATTGCTTGCCATGTCCTGCACCAAATATTCCATCGTCTGTTCGCAACAGCAAAGCGCCGCCCACATTGCCGCTTCCATACAGCGCGCCCGATCCGCCATACACTACATTCACATTGTTCACCATCAGTACAGGTAGTGCCGAAATATCTGCACCTCCCAGTGCCGCATTCTGTATCGGTACTCCGTTCCAGAACACCTGCGACTGTGCCGCCGATGATCCTCTGAAATTAAGCGTGGCAAGGCCGTTAAAGCTATATGCTTTTACAAACACGGGTAGTCGTTGCGCTATCATTGTGGCAATGCTCTGCTGGCTGTGTTGCAGCATGGTGGCGCTGTCAATGGTCTGCATCGTTTGCCCTACACTAAAGTCTTTCCTGTCGTCTCCCGCTGCCGACTTGTGTTTCGCCCTTATCTGCACGTCGCTCAGGGTGTCGTGTTTTGTTTGAGCGCTCGCAGCATAAGTGCTCAACAGGCACGAAACGATCATTACCGATTGCCAAAGGCTGATATGTTGCAGACTGCGGCTCATTTGTCAAAATAGAATTGTCCCGGGCCCACACCCACACTGAATGTTTTCTGCAGGTTTCCCGTCGTATTGTAGATGCTCACCTGTCCTTTTTGTACGAAGCCTTTTGGGTCTCCGACATACACATTTCCATTCGCCGGATCTATGCCCAATGCCCAGTAATACTGGTACTTTGAAGCCTTTATCAGTGGTGCCGCCGGTAATGATGTATCGTATATACTCATCCTGTAGATGCCATTGGCAGCATCACTGCCGTCATACTTCACTTGTATGAACCATAGTGTGTCTTTCGTTTTGTTAAACACCGGTTTTACAGGGTCTGATTTTTCCGGGAAGCTCAGTTGACGCACCACCGCTCCCGTCGAAGGATCGATGCGCGACAGTGCTGCTCCACGGCCTTTTGTCACGTTTCCACTCATTACCCACAGTAGCCCGTCCTTGTCCGCAAGTATAGCATGTGGCGCATATTTTCCTATGGATACCATCCTTGTTTTTTGTCCCGATAGTGCATCAATTCCGGAAATAGAGTTACACGATGTATCCCAGTGGCATACCCAAAGTATGCCGCCTTGCAATAGCATGCCCTCACTGTTATTGTAAGGCATTTCTATTATGGTTTTCACTTCCAGTGTTGTTGGGTCTATCGCGTATACCATATTGTTATACAGTGCTGAAACGTAGGCCAGGCCACTGTTCACAGCGACTATGTATCTTGGCTTGGGGATAGATATGGTTCCCGATATTTTTTTCGTGGCCGCGTCCAACACTACTATTATATCAGAGTTATTGACACATAGGAATAGGCTGTCTCCTATCCGGGTCATACTCTGAAATACATCGCCAAGCGGCATATTGTTGGTCGATTTGAATACGTCACCCGAAACGCTGTCTGTAATTGGATTGTAGTTATACAAACTCCCGTCCCCATTACCCATGTTTCCTTCACAAACTATATATACATTTCCGGTATTGTTGACCGCGACATTGCCGGTTGGCTTGTCTTTAACGCATCCTATGGTCAAGATGCTTATGACGAACAGGATCAGTATTTCACTAACTTTCCTGTCCATACAGTTTGGTTATTGTTACACACCCTCACCTGATAGAAGCCTGCCGGTAGTAGTGCGGTGGAGACTTCTGTTTCTTGTGTTGTTGTTGTCAGGTGCATCAGCTCTGCCCCCGTCACAGATACTATGCTGATCTGCTGTGGGCCTGCATTCTGCTCCGTGTGTACCATGATATGCTCACTTGCCGGGTTAGGATAAAAGCCTGTTCCGGTCATGGTGTTGTTTGTAGAGATTCCTGCTGCATGCATGTGCATCGCAGCTACCGCATCCAGATCAAACCCTCCTGTAGGGAAGTTTGTAGGGTAGGGGTCGTTGATCTTTTTTCCCGCCTGGTCATGCGATGCGTGTCCTGTCACCGACCCCACTACGTCAACAATGCGCACATGCGTTATGTTGTTTACATCCAGTCCTGATGCGTCTTTTAGCTCCTCAAGATCAAATGGTGTTCCGTAGTTTGCAATATATTTTCCGGCGAGATTATTGATGAGAGCTGCATCCATATATACCCCTGATCCTGGTATCTGAGTGTTAGTTGGCGTGTTTGAATTAGCGGGAAAACGTACGAAGTTCACACCATCAGAACTTACCTCTACGAACGCCAACTCCAGAAAAGCCATTGCACCGTTTGCGGGGTCTTTAAAACCGTTCTCAAATACAGCGAAGTCTGCACCCGGTCCGTTATACAGTGCTGCCGCAAATGTTACTGTCGCAACACCGCTGTCACCAAGACACACAATCGACCCGTTTGCAGATCCCGTAGCGTCGGCATCAGTACCGGTTGTTGTATTTCCAAGCCCCGGTGATGCGATGTCTATATACCCACGTTGCACGCTGCATGATGTTGCCCAGCCTGCTATGTCGGTGCTCGTTGCGCTCACTGCTGTACTGCCCGCAATGCCTGCCTGTGGCGCATATTGAGCCACCGCTGGTATTTGCAACATCAAGAAAGAGATCAACCCCAGAATACGTGAATATGACATGGATGATTGTGTTGAGGACTGCTATACTTGTAGCCGCTACTTACTACAAATATAGCAGCCCTTGTTGGTTATTCTTTAATGAATTGAAGTGTCGCCTTTCCTTTGTTGCCGGTCACTGTCAATACATACATGCCCGCTGTAAGATCGGTAGTATTGATGTCGTATTGCGTAGCTGCGGTTCCGGTATTCCATACGACTTTGCCGGTCATATCTGTAATAGTCAGTGCATATACTTGCACGCCTGTAACATCTACGTGCAGCATGTTGTTTGTTGGTATCGGGTAAGCCTTTATTGATGCGGGTTGTGACGTTTGTGCCAGTGTTGTTGGTGGTGTGGTGGTGTCAAATGATTCGTAGGTGGTAAAGTTGTCAATACAGAAGTAGGCTGGTGTGTTCATCCCGAAGGCTCCGTTGTCTGTAGATGTCAGTGTAAAGCGGATGCTATCCACCTTGCCCAGTGGTTCCAGATTGAACCATTCCCATGTGTTCAGTATGTAGTTGTCATTCGAGTCCGGATGCAGGAAGTTGGCGAGATAGATGCTTACACTGTCTGTGTTAAGGGTGCCGTGCAGGTAGCCACGGGCGCTTATCTTAAACCAATCCCCATTGTGGAATTTCCTCGCGAACATGTCACCTTCGCGCATGCTGTTGTAGGCATATGTGTTGTTGGTAACGTAGCAGCCTTTCACCGGGTGTCCCATTGCCGAGTCCACCATTTTCAACACACAGTTGTTCGCATATGTGGTAGGGTCATAGCAGTAGGCCACTGCGTATTTCGCCGATCCTCCATATCCGATACCTGTTTTGGCAGAGTATTGATTCATGAACCCGCTCGAAACACTGTCCGTCATATTCGAGTAGGCAAATCCGGTCTGCCAGTACCCGCCGAAAGATGTGTCATACACACATGGAAAATGTACCAGTCCGTCATTGAAGCCTACGTCACTGCCTGATGCTGTGAAGTTGGTGTAGAATGTGTCGGCGTGTGCCAGACTCAGTGCCTCGAAAGTGGCCACTGTCTGGGCTTTCAGTAGTGTGGTGGCCAGTATCATTGCGGCCAGCAGTAGATTGATCTTGCGCATATAGAATTGATTTTTCTCAAAAACAATTTATAACGCGACCCTTGGGGAAAATTTCAGAAAAGAGAAAAACAGCTCACTGCCTTAATCTTACCTGTGCTTTTGGTCCCGAAAGCAGCGATAAGCCTGTTGTCGTCGTCCGACAGCAGGGGTGCAGAGGCAGGTCTTCTGACTTACTCCTTCTTGGCGCGGCCTTCCCGTCTTGCTTTTCAGCTTTTGAAACAGTGGCTATAAAGTGCGCTTCGAATTGTTGTGGAGCTCACAGCATCGGGAAATGTCCGGGATTTTCACCCGATTCCCTTTTAATCCCGCCATGGGCGGAAACCAATGCGCTGCAAATGTAGATTTTTTTCCCGAGAGTGTAAATTTCTATTTGGGTACATACGCGTGTCGGGTCACACGTTGTTATTCAGCAACTGCTTCTTCATTGTGTGTCTCGTGTTCAGTTGCCACAACATACTCGGCATGTATGTTCATCGTTATCCTGTCGCTTATCACCAGGCCACCCAACTCTGATATCGCATTCCATCTCAGGCCAAAGTCTTTCCTGTTCACATTCCCGGTTAGGTTCAGCACATACTTTGGCAGGTTCTTGTTGTCAATTTCCTTTGTTATGCTTTCGACCGTCAGCACAGTGTTTCGGGTGATATTTTTTATCGTCAATTCCCCTTCAACGTATGCTTTCCCCTCAATATTTCCGGTGTTCACATAAACACCTTCAAATGCCATTTGCGGGTATTTTGCACAGTTGAAAAAGTCGATCGATCTCAGGTGTTTATCACGTTGGGTGCTGTTAGTGTCCACTGATCCTGTTTCTATCAACACGCTGAATACTGCATCCGAAAGGTCGTCTGCGGCTGTTTCCATTGTGCTGCTATATATGGTGAATTTCCCTTTTACACCGCTTGTAGCAAGATGCCCCACAACAAATTGCACTTCCGACCGATCAGTATCCAGTTTGAATTTCATTTTACCTTTTCGTTATTCTTCGTTACTCCTCATTTTCTCCAACAGCTCGTTCAGTGTTTTCGCATCTTCCTCATTCATGTTTATCAGACTGTTTGCGTACGTGTCTATTTCTTTACGGGCATTGTCTATTACTTCTATTCCTTTGTCCGTCAGCGATATCATCGTTTCGCGTTTGTCTTGCTTCGATTGCGCCCGTTTCACCAGCTTTTTTGCTACCAAGCGGTCTATGATTCGCGGCACATTCGAATTTTTCTCCAGTATCCTGGCGCCTATCTCTTTCACACACATCGGTTCCGGATGCATCCCTTTCAATATCCGCAACACATTGTGTTGTTCCATTGTCAGTCCGCATGCTTTGAACACCTGTGTAAAGTTGCTCTTCAGCCAGTAGGCAGTGTACAACACATTCAGCGATGCCTTGTGTTTTTCATCCCTGAATTTGTTCGATTTTATGGCATCTTCCAGTCTCATTGTGCAAATGTATGTATGTACATTTAAAAATGCGGCCTTTTGCCGCTTTGGTCGTAAAGATATAAACATTCACAAATGAAATATTGCCGATATCAGTTGAACATAATTTACGCCAACACCTTTGATTTTCAACTCTAAACGCACGAATCGCGAAAAAATATTACCATAAGGTATACAATTTGTCGGAATTATTAGTAATATAGCAATCCCTTGAGCCTGCGACAATTCATAATTCGATAAAAATCAAATGCCAAATTCATGAGAAAATTCATACTCGCGCTGCTTCCTGTTCTGTCTGT